>OGCL01000260.1_pt1 | contig 60092 bp, 57 predicted proteins | sample 1570041 | NCBI WGS metagenome assembly OGCL01 (sample SAMN06266162, study PRJEB24511) | hot springs metagenome | isolation source: Hot spring water | place: South Africa: Limpopo | collected 2015-06-22
CGAACCAGCACACGTGCAACGGTCCACAGTTGGGCGACGCCGAGACGCTTGGACTTCATGGCCACGTAGAGCGCCAGCGCGAAGCTGACAATCAGGTTGGTGGCGCCGATGAGGACGATACCTGCCAAAGCCCATCCAATCGCCGAGGGCAGGCTGTGCCAGCCAAGCGTGGTTGCAGCTATTCAGTTCGGCGGCCAGCGCAGGCGCGGTCATGCCTGCCTTTAAGCCGGCAGCGTCGACGGCGGATTGGGAGCCACTTGAACATAAGCGTCAACGGTATGTGCAGTGACCGTGATCATGACGGGCGAAGAGCCTTGTGATGAAGCGAAGCAGGCTTGGTCGCGACCGTTCGTCTTGGCGTGGTAGAGGGCTTGATCGCTGATGGAGAGGGCGTTGTCCCATGATTGCCATTCGCGCAGAACAGCAGCACCGCACGAGCAGGTTACGGTGATGAAGCGTTGCTCGTCGATCCGTACCGGCGTGGCCTTGATAGTGCTAAGCAACTCGCGCAAATGATGGTCGAGGCTTTCACATTCGTTTTCTATGACGATCAGGAATTCCTCGCCGCCCCACCGGACGACCTGACACGGCGGCGGAAAGATTCGCTGCAGTCGCTCCACCGTCTCGCACAGAACACGATCGCCGGCGTCGTGTCCGTGCTGATCATTGATGCGCTTGAAGTGATCGAGATCCACCAGGATGAGGGCCCACGGCGCGTCGGAGACCGTGCGGAGTCGCTGGTAGAGGGCGCGTCGGTTGGTGGCGCCGGTCAGCGGATCGGTGAGGCTTGCGCGTTCAAGGGCTGCAGCTTGCGCACGCAGGTTGCGGCTCGCCGAGCGCAGGCGCTCGGCGACGACATGCGTGTTGAATCCGAGCAGCAGGACGTAGACCACGAAGCCGGTCAGCGCGATCAGTTCGGCGCTGCGCGGGATCACGACCTGTTGATGCCCCAGCAGTACGAACGTGGCCATGCCCCCTGCGATAATCCATCCGGCTGCAACAAGGGCTGCGCGTGCTCCACCGAACGCCACCGCGTTACCCAGGGTCACACCTAACAGATACCCGCTAGGAATCGGGGCCAAACCTAAGATCACCCCGCCGATGCCGGCATTGATGCCGTCCATGGCGAAGAGTCGCGGAATCGTTCGCCGGTCATCGCCATTGTGAAGAGCCCAGGCATGGGCGAGCCACGGATAGGCGGACGCGTAGGCGGCCAGAACGTATTGCGGACGCCCGTCGAGTGAAGCATTAGCCGTAAGAATCAGCATCAGCGCGGCCAATGCATACGAGATGACGCGCGGTGTGGCGTGCAGCCGAAGCGCCGCAGCATACCGGGGTGTGGACGATGGCACGATCGAGGGCTGCATCAGACAGGAGCTTACACACCTCGCTGGCGTTTGAAAGCATCCGCCGCCGGACGGATTGGCCGCTGTCGATGCTTGACTGTTCGCGACCCATCGTCAATCCGCTGCGGTCTGGTGCGAACCGAGCTGTTTGGTATGTCTTCGGTCGCTGCACTCCGCGCGCCTTGCGCTTCATCCCGCTCGCTGCCTTCTTCAGCGTTTCCCAAGCAGGCTGTTGAAAAACGTAGCTAGGATGGCCAGATGCGATGCGCACGGAGCGCAGCGACCGAAGACATGTCAAATAGATAGGCGAGGGAGCGAAAACGAAGTTTTGGCGCAAGCCAACACCGTGCAACACAGCAGATGGCCCACCGCGATAGTTTTTCAACAGCCTGTTAGACGCTTCGCCGATCCACCGGACTGCCGGTCAGGCAGCCTGGGTCAGAGCCAGGCCGGCGTGCTCACGCAGAGGATGGAACGCAATCTTCGGATGCCGTTCCTGCGTCAGCCTCAGATCGTAGTTGGAAGTCAGGAGATACGCCAGGGTATCCGCGGCGTCGTAGGCGAGCTTGGCCGCGTTGTAGTCGATGAATTTCCGGAGCTCCGACTCGTCATCGCAGGTGACCCAGCGGGCCCCGATGAACTGAGAGGGCTTCAGCCGGACTTCGGCTTTGTACTCGGAGGCGAGGCGATGCTGCACCACTTCGAACTGCAGCTGACCGACCGCGCCAAGCAGCATCAGTGACCCGAGCAGCGGCCGGAAGACCTGGATGGCGCCTTCTTCGCCGAGCTCTTTGAGCCCGGCCTGAAGTTGTTTGCTTTTGACCGGATTGACGAGTTCAACGACCTGGAACAATTCAGGTGCGAAGAACGGCAGGCCGGTGTACTGGATGCGTTCGGTTGCCGCTGCCGCGGTAATGGTGTCGCCGAGCTGGACACCGCCGTGGATGGTGAAGCCGACGATATCCCCGGCATAGGCATCCTCCACCCGCTCGCGGCGCTGGGACATGAAGGTGACGACGGACGTGGGGCGCATTTCTTTGCCGGTGCGCTGCACTTTGAGCTTCATGCCGCTTTCGTAATGGCCCGAGCAGACTCTGACGAAGGCGATTCGGTCGCGATGCATCGGATCCATGTTGGCCTGCACCTTGAACACCACACCGGAGAATCCCGGCGCCGCGGGCGTGATGACACGACTGGGGCCATCCTCGGCGATCGAGGAGCGCGCGTGCGGCGGCGGTGCGAGCTCGGCGATGGCGTCGAGAATCTCCTGCACGCCGAAGTTGTTGATAGCCGAGCCGAAATACACCGGGGTCTGCTTCGCGGCGAGGAATGCGTCAGGGTCGAAGGCGGGCGCCGCGCCGGTGATCAGTTCGATCGCCGCTTCGGCCGCTTCCCAGGCGGGGCCAAAACGTCGGTGCAGAGCATCGCGCTCGGACAAGGGAACGGTCTCGATCTGCTCGCTCAGGCGGTCCTCGCCCGGCGCGAAGATGCGCATGTGTCGTCGCTGCAAGTCGATGATGCCGCCGAATTCCTTTCCCTGGCCGACGGGCCAGGTCATCGGCACGCAGGGCATGCCGAGTTCGGCCTCCACCTCGTCGAGCAGCGCGAGCGGGTCTCGTCCTTCCCGATCCAGCTTGTTGATGAAGGTCAGGACGGGGGTGTCCCGTTGTCGGCACACCTCGATCAGCCGTCGTGTCTGATCTTCGACGCCATTGGCGGCATCGATCACCATCAACGCCGAATCGACGGCCGTCAGCACGCGGTAAGTGTCTTCCGAAAAGTCGCGGTGGCCCGGCGTGTCAAGTAGGTTGATGACGCGATCGGCATATTCCATTTGCATCACGCTGGATGCAACGGAGATTCCGCGCTGCTTTTCGATCTCCATCCAGTCAGACGTCGCATGACGGCTGGCCTTGCGCGCCTTGACGCTGCCGGCGATGTGAATGGCGCCGGAGAAAAGGAGAAGCTTTTCGGTCAGGGTCGTCTTTCCCGCGTCCGGGTGACTGATGATGGCGAAGGTGCGACGGCGCGCGACCTCGGAGGCTATGGTGTCAATTTCGGCTGGCACGTTCGACACAGGATCAGGATCAACCGTGCATTTTCTCAGCCCCGAACGAACAGCGTTTCCAAAACGCCTTGCCCGCCATTGCGCGAGCGATGGCCATGGCGCGCGGGGTCGAAGGTTTGCCCCGCGGGAACGACGTCGGCCGAATAAAACACGTCCCCCGCCGCGAAACGTCGCCAGGAGCCATCCCGCAGTCCGATCTCCATGACGCCGCGCAGGATCACAACCCACTGCGGATGCGTGGTGCAATGGAAGTCGCTTGAAAAGCCGGGCTCCGAACGCCGAAACTGATAGCCCGTTGCCGGCATAACGGCGGAAAGAAGGGTGGGGGGAGAACCGCCCGAAAGCGGTATGTGTTCCTCGCGAAAGCGAGCCAAACCGCTGTCATCGGTGAACAGAATGACGCGGACGACGGATGCACTCATGGCGAAGTCCTCGGTAAAGGAAACGCTGAATAAATTGCTGCGCGGGCGAATCGCTGCGTTGCGCGATGTTGGCTCCAGCACGCCTGCCGTTCGGCAGGCTTAACCTTGGCTTGGCCAAGGTTAAGCCTACGCCGCAACTGCGTTGTCGCTCCCTCGCCTATCCATTTGAAATGTCTCGATCGCTGCGCTCCGAGCGCCTTGCATCTGGCCATCCTCGCTACGTCTTTCAACAACCTGCAAAGCGGTTCGGCGCAGCGTAGACGTACGATGGCGCCACGCATGGGAGTGCCATGTTCGGCACGTGCTGCCTTCAGCGGAGGGCAAAGAACAAGCCAAGCGGCACGAAGACGATACTCGCAACATTGCCGACCAGAACGATGGAGGCGACCTTGCCTGGCTCCTGTTTGTAGTAATCGGCCACCAGGAAGTTCAGGACCGCCGGGGGAAGCGACCCGAACAGGTAGGTCAGACCCACCTGCATCGGACTCATCGGGATCAGCAGCACTGCGAGCCCGGCCATCGCCAGTCCGGTGAGCGGGCAGATGGCGGCGGCCAGCAGCGAGGTGGCAAAGTCTTTCCAGTGGACGTCGTTCATCCGCACGCCGAGCGATATCAGCATCAGCGGGATCGCCGAGTCGCCGATCATCTTCATCGGCGCGTGGATGGTGTCTGGAAGGTGTGTGCCAGTCAGCCCGAGCGTGGCGCCGACGACGGTGGCCCAGATCATCGGACTCTTGGCGAAGAATCCCCAGTCGGCGCGGCGACCGACCATTACCGCGCCGACCGTGAAATGCAGCAGGTTGGAGGTCGTGAACAGCGCAACCATCGCCGCCACGCCGGGCGGCCCGAATGCGAAGAGCGCAAGCGGCAGGCCCATGTTCCCGCAGTTGTTGAACATCATCGGCGGGACGAAGGAACGCACGTTTTGCCCCAGCAGAAAGGCAAACGGCCAGGCAAGCAGACCGGAGCCGAGCACGATGAGGACGGCGGCGAGCGCCAGGGGCCAGAGCGCGATCAGGTCAACGCCTTTGTCCGAGAGATAGGCGAGCACCAGGAACGGCGCAAACACGTCCAGATTGAACCGGTTGAACGTGCGCATGTCCGGCTTCCACAAGCGTCCAAGCAGGAATCCGACCAGGATGATCGTCAGTACTGGCAGGATGATCTCGGCGATGCGCAGCGCGACCGTCATCCGGGTGCTCCCCGGGGCGGGCGCCGCCGCAGAGCGTGGAACGTCCAGGCAAAGGCGATGCCCTGCATTGCAAGCAGCGTCAGAAATGCGGCTTCGTAACCCTCAGCGCGATAGGCCCCCGGGGCTGCGGCCGGAAAACCGTTGATGACGAGCCCCATGCCCCACTGCAGCAAGAAGCTCGACATGAACAGGATGAAGTTGATCGTGGTCACCAGGCGTCCTGCGACGGCGGCTGGAAAGTGTGGCGCCAGCGCGGCAAAGGCAAGGTTGCCGCAGACATGGGTGAGTCCGAACAGCAGCATCACGACGGCGGGCGCATTGCTCCACGAAAGTAGAAACGGTGCTTGGCCGACGAGCGCCGCGATGCAGGCGATTCCGGTGAAGCGTACAGCGGAGCCGCCTCGTCCGACCCAGTGCGTCAGTGCGCGACCGAGCGCAAGGTTCGCCGCGAGCATGCCCGCTGGCACCAGCAACAGGTAATAGCCGATTCGCTCGCGGGGAATTCCGGCGACGTCGATGAGCCAGGGGCCAGCCCATAGGCCCTGGACCGCGAGTCCTACCGCATTCGTCAGGCAGGCAATAGGCACGATGGCCCAGAACTCGCGGCTCGCCAGCACGTCTGCCCAGCCGACCGCAGCGACGGTTTGCGTGCTTTCGGGCGATGGGTGGGGCTTGCCGCCATGATCGGCATGCTGCGATGTCGGCGGGTCGGGGACCTTGAAGGCGAGCCATGCGGAAGTGAGCAAGGCAGCCATTCCAACCACCACGAAAAGCTGCCCCCAACTGATCAGGCCCAGAAGCCAGAGAACCGGGGCGGTGGAGGCGATCGCGCCCGCGTTGCCGACGGCCAGCATGGCGCCATTGACCGACGGCAGATGCCCGGCGTCAACCCATAGGCGGAACGTTCGCAACGATGCCATCAGACAGGCTGCGACGCCGACGCCGATCAGAATACGACCGGCGACCAGCCATTGCAGATTCGGCGCGGCGGCGAACACGAAGCAGCCGGCCGCGCACGCGAGCAAAAGCGCGGCGTTGACGCGTCGCGGCCGGAAGCGGTCGAGCCAGGCGCCGAGCGGAATTTGCGTGAATGAGAACGACAGGAAGTAGGCGGCGGTCAGCAGGCCGAGGTCGGCGGCATCCAGAGCGAATTCGCGCGTGAGGTCCGGGGCGATGGCGGCGTTGACCGAACGCAGGCCGAAGCTGATCAGGTAAGCGGCCCCGAATGGCGCGAAGACGGCAAGCCAGAAGCCCGCCGGTATCCTCGCCGTCCGCTCCGTCGTGCTGGCGGGATTGCTCAAAGGATGTATTGCGACAGGTTCTCGTCGCCAGCGATTCCTGCGAGTCGGGCATCGACAAAGGCCGCGTCGATCACCACCGGCGCCGCGGCATGGCGGTCGGCCGCGTAGCTCACTTCTTCGAGCAGACGCTCCATCACCGTGTGTAGCCGCCGCGCGCCGATGTTCTCCTGTCGCTCGTTGACCTGGTGCGCGATCTCGGCGAGGCGGCGGACGCCGTCGGAGCGAAAGTCGAGCGTCACGCCATCAGTGGCGAGCAGCGCCGCGTATTGCCGGGTGAGGCTCGCGTCGGTTGCGGTCAGGATGCGCTCGAAATCCTCGACCGAGAGGCTGGCGAGTTCAACCCGGATCGGAAAGCGGCCTTGCAACTCGGGGATGAGATCGCTTGGCTTGGCCAGATGAAAGGCGCCGCTCGCGATGAACAGGATGTGATCGGTCTTGACGGCGCCGTATTTGGTGTTGACGGTGGTGCCCTCGACCAGCGGTAACAGGTCACGCTGCACTCCCTGGCGGGAGACATCGGCGCCGTGCGTATCCTGGCGGGAGGCGATCTTGTCGATTTCGTCGATGAAGACGATGCCATTCTGTTCGACTGCAGCGAGTGCGCGTTCCTTCAGATCGTCCTCGTTGACGAGCTTGGCGGCCTCCTCGTCGGTCAGCTGACGGAGGGCGTCCGCCACCTTCATCCTTCGCAGCTTACGCCGCGTCGCGGCCAATCCGGAGAACATCTGCTGCAACTGCTGCGTGACTTCCTCCATGCCGGGCGGGGCCATGACCTCCATGCGCGGCGGCTCGACAGCGACCTCGATATCGATTTCGCGCTCGTCGAGCGCCCCTTCACGCAGCATCTTGCGGAATTTCTGCCGCGTCGAGTTGTCGGTCGGTTTGAGGTCATCGAAGTTGACGGCCTGCGGCGGCGGCAGCAGCGCGTCGAGCACCCGTTCCTCGGCGGCATCGAGGGCACGGTCACGCACGCGACGCAACCCTTCCTGGCGTGCTTCCTTGACTGCCACTTCGACCAAATCGCGGATGATCGTGTCGACGTCGCGCCCGACGTAGCCCACTTCGGTGAACTTGGTCGCCTCCACCTTGACGAACGGCGCGCGGGCCAAGCGTGCCAGACGGCGGGCGATTTCCGTCTTGCCGACGCCGGTGGGCCCGATCATCAGGATGTTCTTCGGCGTGATCTCGTGCCGCAGCGGTTCCTCCACCTGCTGCCGTCGCCAGCGGTTGCGCAGAGCAATTGCAACTGCCTTTTTCGCGGCGGCTTGCCCGACGATGTGGCGATCGAGCGTATGGACGATTTCCTGCGGCGTCATCGGAAGGGAGGTCATGCTCGGATTCTAGGAAGCATCGATCGGCCGAGCCGGGCCCGGGGCCGGTGGCGGCAGCCGGCGCGGCTGCCAGTGTCGGCCGGCGAAGGCGAGAAAGCTATCCACATTCGGCGTCGCTCCCGGATCGATCTGCCCGAGGAACCGCCATGCTGCGCGCAAAGCGCTCAGGGCTTCGTCGAGCCTGATGGGCTGGGCGAGTGTCTGCTTGGACAGCTTCTGTCCGTCCGCTGCCAGAACGAGCGGCAGATGCAGATAGCGCGGCATCGATGCTGCCAGCGCGCGCTGCAACGAAACCTGGCGCGGCGTATTCCACAGCAGATCATCCCCGCGCACGATGTCGGTGACGCCCTGATCGGCATCGTCGACCACGACCGCGAGTTGGTAGCTGTAGCACCCGTCGGCCCGCCGCAGAACGAAATCGCCGACTTCGTGCTCGACCGACTGGCTGATCGCGCCGTGTCGACGATCCCGGACGGTGATCGGCAACGGCTCGACGGCCCGGAAGCGCAGCGCGTGCGCCGTGGCCGGCAGCGAGAGCGTCCGACAGAAGCCGGGGTAGATGTGTTCGCCCCAGGCGTTCCTTGGCGACGTGGCGAGTCGCTGGCGACTGCATGCGCAGGCGAAGATGCGGTGCTCCGCCGCGAGCCGCTCGATCACCGCAAGATATCGCTCGCTGCGCGCGCTTTGTCTCAGGACCGTCCGGTCACTGTGCAGACCGCAGGCGGCGAGTTGATTGAGAATGCTGCGCGTGGCTGCCTCGGTCGAACGCATGCGGTCGACATCTTCGATGCGCAGCAGCCATTCGCCCGCATGCGCGCGCGCATCGGCCCAGCTCGCGAGCGCGGCAACCAGCGAACCCAGGTGTAGCGGCCCGGTCGGGGAGGGGGCGAAACGCCCGACGTAGCGGCGGGAGGCCGAGGGATCGTTACCGGTTGCGGCGGGCAACGTCACGGGGCGCTAGCAGGCTGTTGAAAAGCGTAGTGAGGATGGCCAGATGCGAGGCGCACGGAGCGCAGCGACCGGAGACCGATCAAATAGATCGGCGAGGGAGCGAGCACCGCGCAACACGGCAGATGGCCCACCGCAGTCGTCTTTCAACGGCCTGCTAGGGAAACGCTGAACAAATTGCTGCGCGGGCGAATCGCTGCGTTGCGCGGTGCTCGCTTCCTCGCCTATCTGCTTGATATGTCTCGGTCGCTGCGCTCCGTGCGCCTTGCGCTTCATCCCGCTCGCAGCTTTTTTCAGCGTTTCCCTAGTTCGCAGGCGTGCCGGGCGGCTTCCAACTCCAGTACCGCTCGAGATAGGAGAGTACTGTATTCGGGTAATCGAAGCGGCCGAGCGAGCCGTTGTAGCGCGCCAGCGCCCGCACCACATTGCCGTTTTCCATGTCCAGGTAGTGGCGCAGAATCACGCAGCCGTAGCGGAGATTGGTGCGCAGGTGGAAGAGGTTGTGTTCGGGAGAACCGATCAGGCGCACCCAGAACGGCATTACCTGCATGTAACCGCGGGCCGACGCAGTGCTGACAGCATACTTGCGAAACGCGCTCTCGTGCTGGATTACCGCGAGGACGAGTTGCGGGTCGAGGCCGGCTCGGCTGGCCTCGTATTGGACGGTAATCAGGAACTCGGTGCGCTGCTCAGCATCTGGTATGCGGCGGGCCAGGCGGGCAGACATCTCGGCGATCCATGCCTGCGTGACGTGTGGATCGCCGATCAATCGCGGTGCGCCACGGTCGGCGATCGCGCTGGCGAGAGCGGTCTGCACGCTGGGGATGAGCTTTTCTTCGATCTGTGCGCCGGCGTACGCCTTGCCGGTGCCGAGTGCCGTCGCGCAGACCAACGAGGCCAGCGTCAGACGAGGCATAAGCTTCAAACTCATCTTGCGATTCGCTGGCGGCAATGCGCCAGCGCATCCGCAAGTGGGACCTTGACGGGCGCGGCGTCGCGACGATGCTGATACTCGACCATGCCTTCTTTGAGCCCGCGGTCGCCGATCGTGATCCGGTGCGGGATGCCGATCAGTTCGAGGTCCGCAAACATGACGCCGGGCCGCTCGCCGCGATCGTCGAGCAGAACGTCGATGCCGGCTTCGACCAGATCAGCATACAGTCGGTCGGTTGCGGCCTTTACTTCGGCGCTGCGATCGTACCCGACCGGCGCGATCGCGAGCGTCCACGGGGCCATCGCCTCGGGCCAGATGATGCCGCGTTCGTCGTGATTCTGTTCGATGGCGGCCGCGACCACGCGCGTCACGCCGATGCCGTAGCAGCCCATTTCCATCAGCCGTTCGGTCTGGTCGCGGTCGAGAAAGCGCGCCCCGAGTGCCTCCGAGTACTTCGTGCCGAGCGCGAACACGTGTCCGACCTCGATGCCGCGCCGAAGTTTCAGTCGACCCTTGCCGTCCGGCGAGGGATCGCCTTCGACCACGTTGCGGACGTCGGCGACCACATCCGGCTCAGGGCAATCCCGTCCCCAGTTCGCGCCGGTGAGGTGATAGCCCGCCTGATTGGCGCCACAGATGAAGTCTGCCATCGCCGCGGCGGTGCGGTCAGCCACTACGGTGACCTTGCCCGGATGGGCTTTGCCGTCCCGCGGTACAGGGCCGCAGTAGCCCGGCACGACGCCGAGATGCGCCTGGATCTCCTCGGGCGTGGCTGGTCTGGCGTCTGCAAGCGCAGGCAGTTTGCCGAGCTTGACCTCGTTCACCATGTGATCGGCACGCAGCATGACGAGCACGAATCCGTGCGAAGACACGTACATCATGGCTTTCAACTGCCGTTCCAGCGGCTGGCCGAGAAAGCCCGCTACGCTCTCGCAGGTGGTCTGGCCGGGTGTGGCGACCAGCTCAAGCGAAGCCGCCGGCGCCGGACGCGGAGAGGAGGGGGGCAGCGCCTCTGCCAGTTCGAGGTTGGCGGCGAAGTCGGAGTCGGCGCAATAGGCGATCACGTCCTCGCCGCTGTCGGCGAGGACTTGGAATTCATGCGATGCAAACCCGCCGATGTTTCCCGTGTCGGCAGCGACGGCACGGAAGGCAAGTCCGAGCCGGTCGAAGATGCGCACGTAGGCGTCGTACATCGCCTGATAGCTTTGCATGAGCCCGTCCTTGCTGACATCGAACGAGTAGGCGTCCTTCATGATGAACTCACGCGAGCGCATCACGCCGAAGCGGGGCCGGCGTTCATCACGAAACTTGGTCTGGATGTGATAGAGGTTCTTGGGTAACTGACGCCAGGACTTGAGCTCCTGCCGGGCGATGTCGGTGATGACCTCTTCCGACGTCGGCTGCACGATGAAATCGCGCTCGTGGCGATCCTTGATGCGCAGCATCTCCGGTCCCATCTTCTCCCAGCGGCCTGACTCGATCCAAAGCTCGGCCGGCTGAATCACCGGCATCAGAAGCTCGATCCCGCCGGCCCGATTCATCTCCTCGCGGATCACCGCTTCCACCTTGCGCAGCACGCGCAGTCCAAGCGGCATCCACGTGTAGATGCCGGCACCGAGCTTGCGGATCATCCCGGCGCGCAGCATCAACTGGTGCGAAACGATCTCCGCTTCGGCAGGGGCTTCCTTGGTGGTCGACAGAAGGAACTGGGACAAGTGCATGGAGGTGCGGCGCGTTCAGGCCGTGGGAGGACGAGATCGAACCTGGCATTTTCACCTATCCTTCTGGGATGACCGTCGAGCCGTCAACCTTCTCCGTCACCGCGTCGACCAGCGTCCGCATCCTGCGTCCGTCCGCGGGAAAGGCGATTCCGCTTCTGTTCGATTCGCCGCACAGCGGCACCCGTTATCCGGAGGACTTCGGCCATGCGTGTGAGCTGGCAAGCCTGCGCAAGGCCGAGGACACGCATGTCGACGATCTCTACGATTTCGCCAGCGATCTCGGTGCGACGCTGATTGCTGCGGAATTCCCGCGCAGCTACATCGACGTCAATCGGCGCCTTGCGGATATCGACCCGTCGATGATCGAGGGCATCTGGCCGCATCCGGTCGATCCGTCGCCGAAGACCCGTTCCGGCATCGGGTTGATCTGGCGGCTGCTGGACGATCAAACGTCAATCTACGATCGCAAGCTGAGCGTCGAGGAGGTGACATCACGTATCGAACGCTGCTACCGCCCGTACTGGCAGGCGCTTCAGGCGGAAGCGGAAGCCATCCTGGCCCGGCATGGGGGGCTCGTGCATATCAACTGCCATTCGATGCCCGAGGAGGCGGGGCCGTTGTCATGGGTGCCGCGCGGCACGCGCTTTGCCGACGTCGTGATCGGTGATCGCGACGGAACAACCTGCAGTCGCGCCCTGACCGACCTGGTTGCAGAGGCGTTTCGTCGCGAGGGGCTGAGTGTGGCGATCAACGATCCGTACAAGGGCGTCGAGATCGTCAAACGGCTCGGCGACCCTGCCGCCGGTCGCGAATCCATGCAGGTCGAGATCAATCGTCGTCTCTATATGGACGAGACGACGCGCGAGCGCAGTGGCCAGTACGGCGTGCTCAAGCAGGTCCTTAGACGGGTGATGGAAGAGGTTGCCGCCTATGCTCGGTCGGCCACCCTGTCCGGCCGCGAGGCGGGGCGCAAATTTTCGCTTCCTAAAATCGGGCGATGAACTTCGCTCTGCCCGACCCGCGCGTTTTTCCTCGCCGACCGGGTGCGCTCGCGGCCAGCGCATCGGCATTGGTGGAACACGCCGAGGCGGCGCTCTCATCCGGCGTGGCGGCCATCGCGGACCGTCACGAGCGTCTTTTGATCGAGCAGATGGCCAGTTGCCTGCTGCAAGACGACGTGCCGGCCATCCATGCCGCGTGCGATGCGGCGCCATCGCTCGGCGTGCTGCGTATGCTGAGCCGGTCGGCTGCCCGTGCGCACGTGCAGGCAGCGCGCGTGCGACATCCGACCGAGGGCCTGCAGGTGAACGTCTTCGCGCTGCCGCTGATCATCGTCACCGGGAGCCCGACTCCGCTGCGGGTGCCCGGCGCGCTGCCGAATCTTGGCGAGGTCGTCGAGATTCTGCGCACGCATCGCGCCCTGCGCGGCAATCAGACCTTTGGTTTGTCGAACGCATTGGCTGCGAGTGCGGCGCTGGCACTCGACCGCTCGCCGGCGACGCTCGACTGGTGGCGTCTTTCGCAGGACGACAACGAACCGGTCGATGTCGAGCGCGCGCCGATCGATGTCGTTGCGCAGCAAGAGCAGGTCCATCTGCGCTTTCTGCTCGGCCGCGCCTTGGCTGCGCCGGGCATCGATTTGCTGGACGAGCGCGAGTGTGGCCCATGGGCCATGCCGCTGACGGCGGCGCTCGCCCGTCAACTCGGTGGCGGCGCGCTGTCGCTGCTGGCGCTGCCGCGACCGCCGCGCGAACCGCTTTCAGCGCTGCTGCAGGGGCGTATCGCCCAGCGTGAAGTCTCACTGCAACTCTTCGTCAGCAACGCCATACGAAAGTTTCGTCAAAGCGTAGGAGAACCCAAGGCGGTGATCTCGGCGCATCGCACGGCGAGCGGCGGCGAAGTTCGTCTATCGCTTTCCAACCCCTTCGATGAACGCGGCGCAGAAGGCTTCCGTGCCGAACTTTTCCCCACCGACAGCGCCCATACGATTGCGCAGGCCATGGTCGACCTGCTGGCCGATTGCCGGGTCGAGGACGTGACGATGCTCGCCGACATCTTCCCGGACAGCGACCCAACGACGCGGCTGCCGCTTCTGTTTCGTGCCGACGCGCTCGAAGCCTCCGTCGGCCACGCGCTTCGATTGCACTGACCGCAACAGCACCAAAACCCGATGCGACTGCTCGATTTCTTTCCTTCCCGCCGCGCGGCTTATGCCTGTGGCGCGGCTTTCTGTCTCGTCCTGCTGGCCTACGCGTTCTACCTGCAGTACGTCGAGGGCATGGAGCCGTGCCCAATGTGCTGGTTCCAGCGTGCGGCCTTCCTTGCGCTTGCGGTGGTGCTCGCGCTTGCCGCCGTGGCGAATCCGGGCGAGAGGGGCGCGCGCATGGTTGCCTGGCTGGTTGCGGTCGTCGCTGGCAGCGGTGTTGCGCTTGCCGCCCGGCATTTGTGGATCCAGTCGTTGCCGTCCGACCAGCTGCCGAGCTGTGGCATGGGCATCACCTACATGCTCGAGACTCTGCCGTTCATAGACGTTTTTGCGCGTGCATTTGCCGGCTCGGTCGAGTGCAACAAGATTGACCGCGTGCTCGGCCTTCCGCTTCCGGCCTGGAACCTGATTCTCTTTGCGCTTGCGATCGTGGCGGGGTTTCTTCTCATCGACCACCGCGGTCGCCGGACAAACCGTTGATGATCTGCCTGCGTCGACTCCGAGCCCGCGCGTTGGTGTGGCTGGGCGGCTGGTTCGCTTTGATCGTGCCAGTGTCCGCGGCTGCGCCTGGCCCTTTCATCCCGCCACCCACGCCGGCCCGTCCCGTTGAAGACCGTGTTCATGGTGTCCGGCTGACCGATCCCTACCGCTGGCTGGAAGATCATCACTCACCGGAAGTCATCGCCTGGACGCGTGCGCAGCACGAAGCCACGCTGTCGTGGCTGGAGCGCAATGCCCCCGTACCCGCCGGGCTGGCGGAGGAGCTTGCACGGTTCATCGACCGCAGCGTGATTTCCCCGCCGCAATTCGTGAAGGGCCGTGAGTTCTACACCCGAAGGGCGCCGGGCGAGGCGCAGGCCAAGCTCTACACGCGCATCGACGGACGCGAGGTGCTGCTGTTCGATCCGCTCGCTATCGACCCGAGCGGCAAGTCGTCGCTGGCTGGTCGCAGCTTCAGCCGCGACATGTCGGTCGTCGCAGTCGGACTCCAGCGTGCGGGCGACGAGTTGCCGACGCAGTACTTCATCGACACACGGAGCGGTCGCCAGATCTACCCACCGCTTCCGGAGGTATGGCGTGTCAGCTGGACCGCCGATCCTGCAGTCGTTTACGTTCAGCCGCGGACGCGTGAGCAGGTAAGCCGCCAGTTACCTCTGTACACGCAACGGCATCGGCTCGGTGATGATCTTGCGGCCTCCCCCGTGGTGCATCGCTTCACCGATGCGAAGCAGTGGGGCGGCGTGTACGACCTCGAGTATGCACCTTACACGGTCACGCAGGTCGGTGAGGGGCGTTCGCCCCGCTACAGCTTGACTCGCACTGGAAGTGGCGAGCCGCAGCGCACCATCTTCGATGTCGCGGGCGCGAACGCGACTATCGACGTGATCGGGGAAACGCTCTACGCGTGGACGACCGCGAATGCGCCGAATGGCCGCATCATGACCGCGACGATGCAGACGCCGGAATTCCGTCATTGGCGCGAACTCGTACCAGAACGTAACGGCGCGCAAATCGAGTCATTCGCTGTGACGCGCCGATACCTGATCGTTCGCGAAAGGCGGGAACTCCTCGGGCGGTTGCGTTTGCACGACCTCGATGGCCGCTTCCTGCGCGAGCTTGAGCCGCCGGAGTTCGGCAGCGTCGTCAGCATGAGCCATGACCGTGATACGGACCGGCTGTTTGTCGGGCTGTCGACCTTCCATGCGCCTGCGCGGCTTTATGAAGTCGATCTGGTCAGCTTCGCCTGGAAGCTTATCCACCAGGATGAGCAAGTCATCGACACCAGTCAGATCGAGACGCGTGTGGTGACCTACCCAAGCCGTGACGGCACCCTGATTCCGATGTTTATCAGTCACCGCAAAGGTCTGCGGCTCGACGGGTCGCATCCCACGTTGCTCTACGGCTACGGCGGCTTCAATATCGGCATCAACGTCGGCTATCTCGGCAGTTGGGCGCTGCTCGTCAATCGTGGGTTCATCGTCGCCCAACCGGGTCTGCGCGGCGGTAACGAGTACGGAGAGGCGTGGCACAAGGCCGGCCAGCGCGAGCGCAAGCAGAACGTGTTCGACGACTTTCACGCCGCCGCTGAGTGGCTGATTCGCGAGGGCTATACGTCGCGCGCTCGTCTGGTAGCGTTTGGCGGTAGCAACGGCGGTCTGCTCGTCGGTGCCGCAGCAACACAGCGGCCGGACTTGTTCGCAGGCATCATCTGCACGGTGCCGCTGCTCGACATGGTGCGTTATCACCGCTTTCGCATCGCGCGCTACTGGATTCCGGAGTACGGCAATCCAGAGGAGCCGAGCGACTTCGCTTACCTGCTGCGCTACTCTCCCTATCACAACATCAGGCAGGGAGTGGAACTGCCACCCATGTTGGTGATCGCCGGTGAGAACGATACGCGGGTGGATCCGTTGCATGCCAAGAAGTTCGTCGCCCGCGCACAGAACCACCCGGGTCAACAGAATCCGATCTTGTTGAAGATCGACTACGACGCTGGGCACGGCAGCGGCAAATCCATCGCACAGCAGGTCGAGGATCGCCTCACCTGGATGCGCTTTTTGTTTGCCGTCACGCGCTGAGGCGATGTCGGAGTCTGCTCGGGCGGCCGAGGCGCGATTGCGCGCCGCACTCGCCGAAGCACGCGCGATACGCGGCGGCGCCATCGAGGACCCGAAGCAGGGGGCCGACCGTCTGGCGGTACGGCTCTACCAGCGTCAGCGACTCGCGCAAACACACGCAGACCTGCTTTCCGATCCGGCGACCGGCGCCGCTGCAAGGTTCTTTCTCAACGAGCTTTATGGCACTGATGATGTCAGCGCGCGCGATGCGGAGGTCGAAAAGGTGATCAAGGTACTCGTGCGATTTTTGCCGGCGGCAGCACTGGGCACGCTTGCCGATGCGCTCGAGATCGATGCTCTGTCCGAAGTTCTCGACATGGAACTCGCTACCGCCTGGCGCCGAGCCGACCCCAGCGCGACGGTGCTCGATGCAGCGGCCTACAAAACCGCCTATAGGGCGATGGGCCGATTCGACGCCCGCGAGCGCCAGCTCGCACTCACCGAGCAGATCGGCGGCTCGCTGTGTCGGCTGGCACGCGTGCCGCTGCTGCGTGGATTGCTGGCGATGATGCGCTCTCCGGCGCACCGAGCTGGCGTGGGTCATCTGCACGACTTTCTCGAGCGCGGATACGACACCTTCGCCAACTTGCCGGATCCGACGGGCTTCGTGTCCACGATCATTGCGCGGGAACGGGCAGAGCATGGGCGCCTGTCCCGGCAGTCCTGATGGCGCGGTTTCGATGCGCAGTTGCCGTACCCGAGGAAGCGGGGTCGGATAATTGATGGCTTTCCCAGTTCTGTTGCTGCCCCGGTGCGGCTTTGATGCATGATCCTCAAGGACAAAAAGATTCTGTTGACCGGTGTGCTATCCAACCGCTCGATCGCCTGGGGCATCGGTCATGCCCTGCGCCGCGAGGGGGCGACGCTTGCCCTGACCTATGCGGGCGAGGGGATGCGAGAGCGCGTCGAGCGGCTCGCACCCGAGCTCGGTGCCGAGCTTGTGCTTTCCATGGACGTCACCCGGCAGGATGAGATCGATGCGGTGTTCGAGCGTCTTGGCCGTGAGTGGGGCGGCCTTGACGGCGCCGTCCACTCGATCGGATACGCCCCGCGCGAGGCGATCGCTGGGGATTTTCTCGATGGCCTGTCTCGTCCTGCCTTCATGACGGCGCTGGACATCTCGGCCTTCAGCTTCGCCGCGATGGGCAAGGCCGCCCGTCCGCTGATGAAGGGGCGAAACGGCGCCTTGCTGACCCTTACTTACTTGGGCTCCGTGCGCGCCGTTCCCAACTACAACACCATGGGTGTCGCCAAGGCGGCACTCGAAGCAATCACCCGCTATATGGCGGCGAGTCTGGGTCCGGACGGTACGCGGGTCAACGCAATCAGCGCCGGACCGATCAAGACACTGGCGGCATCGGGCATTGCTGGCTTCTCGAAGATGCTGAAGAACTTTGCGCAGGCAGCCCCACTCAGACGCAATGTCACCATCGAGGAGGTTGGCAACGTGGCCGCTTTTCTGATGAGCGACTGGTCGAGTGCGATGACAGGCGAAGTGCTTTATGTAGACGCCGGTTATTCCCATGTCGCGACCGGAATGGATGACGGCGGCGACAAGCCGGTCGCTTGAACGGCCATCCGGTGCCCTAATATTCTTTGGATGAGCTTGCATTGGTCGTTTGTGCAGTGATTGTCTACAACCTCAGATGTCAACATAACCATCCCTTCGAAGGATGGTTCAAGTCTCCCGCGGATTTTGAAAACCAGCGTGATCGCGGCCTGGTGACTTGTCCGATTTGCGGTAGTGCCCGCATCGAGCGGTTGCTTCATGCCCCCAGGATCAATACGGGTGCGCGGCTCGATGCGGGGCATCCTGTGTCTTCTGAGACCGTGCAGCCGAAGGTAACGCACGAGGAGTTTCGCCAGGTCATGGCGGCCATGTCGCAGTTTGCTGCGCATGTGCGGGCGAATACCGAGAATGTCGGCGAGCGCTTTGCCGAGGAAGCACGGGCGATGCACTATGGCGAAAAGCCCCATCGCGGCATTCGCGGCCGTGCCGATTCGCAGACCGCCGCCGAACTGCGCGACGAAGGCATCGAATTCCAGGCTTTGCCGTTTCCGCTCGACGGCCCGGCGTTGAATTGAAAGGCTTGCCGGTTCAGATCTCGTCCAAGCGCTCGCGCAGGGAGGCGGCGAGGGTGGAGATGGCGGTTCGCTCGGCACCCGTCATCCGGTCGAGGTTCGCGAGAACCATGCGTGAGCGGGCATTGACGGCAAGCGTCGAGCGGTTGCGCGCCGCGAAATCCCAGTAGAACACCGTCATCGGACACGCCGAGGGACCGGTACGGAGTTCCGGCCGATAGCGACAGCCTTCGCAGTAATTGCTCATGCGGCGTATGTAGGCGCCACTGGCCGCATAGGGCTTGCTGGTGAAGCGGCCTCCGTTCGCATAAAGGGCCATGCCGAGTGTGTTCGGATGCTCCGCCCACTCGACCGCGTCGACATAAACGGCGAGATACCAGGCGGCGACCTGCTGCGGCTGAAGGCCTCCGACGAGGGCGAAATTGCCGGTGACCATGAGACGCTGAATATGATGGGCGTAGCCGCAGTCGAGCGTCTGGCGGATCGCCTGACGCAGGCAGTTCATCTGGGTTGCGCCGGTCCAGTACCAGCGGGGCAGCGGCAGCCGATGACCGAAATGATTTGCCTGTGCGAGTTCGGGCATGTCGAGCCAGTAGACCCCGCGCATGAATTCACGCCAGCCGAGGATCTGCCGGATGAAGCCTTCGGCACTTGCCAGATCGCAATGAGCCGCCTCGAAAGCCTCGACGGCGGCTGCGATCACCTCGCGCGGGTCGAGGAGGTGCAGGTTCAGTGCCGTCGAAAGCAGCGAGTGGTAAAGGAAGGGCTCGCCCTGCCACATCGCGTCCTGATAGCGGCCGAAGAATGGCAACCGATGCGTCGCGAAATCCGTAAGTGCCTCGAGCGCCTGCCGTCGCGTGACGGGCCAGGCGAAATGCGCCAGCGATCCAGGGTGGTCGGGGAAGTGAGTCTCGACATCCGCGAGAACCTCCCTTGTGATGTCGTCGGGAGGAAAGCGAGGAGGATCAATCCGCACAGGCGGTCCGGCCCGACCGAAGGACTCGCGATTGTCACGATCGAAATTCCACTGGCCGCCAACAGGTTGGTCGTCGGCCGTCATCAAGGTATGGGTCTCGACCCGGGCGTGGCGGTAGAAACGCTCCATCAGCAGGCGCTTTGCTGGGCGGGTCGCCGTGGGACGTCCGCCCGCCCAGCGCGCGAATGCAACGCGCGAAAACAGAAAGTGCGTGTCCGGAAGGATTTCGAGCGCAAGCCCGAGAGTCTGCGCGGTGGTTCGCAGCATCTGCTCGATGCGCCAGTCGCCCGGCTCGCAGGCTGCCAAGGCACTTGCCCGTTCTTCGCGTGCCACGACCTGCCACGCCTCGTCGAGTGAGCGAAAAGGATGCTGCCCGAGGCGTAGGTAACGGACTGTCCAGCCATCCTCGATCAGCGCATCGGCGAAGTGCCGCATGGCGGACAGGAACAGAGCCGTGCGCGCCTTGCTGCTCCAGACGTGGCAGGACTCCTCGCTCGCCTCGACCATCAGGATCCGGTCGCGCGAACGATCGCCCGCCAGGAGCGCCGGATTTCCAAGCCAGAGTTGGTCACCCAGAACGATGATCAGCTTCATGAAAGGCGTCTCCGCGCGCGACGGCAACGCTCCGAGCAGTAGCGCACCTCGTCCCAACAGCGTGCCCAAGCCTTGCGCCAGGTCATTTCGCGCCCGCAGCAAGCGCAGGTTTTGCTGGGCAAGCAGAGCTTGTTGCCTTTGTGATGAGAGCGCTTCATGGACGCGGCTGCGGTCGCGGAACTGGCCGAAGAACAGCCTGACCGCCGTCCACGCGCACCACTTGGCCGTTGATCTGCCCGGCCGATGGCGACAGCAGAAAGACGATGGCAGCGGCCACATCCGAGGGCTCATTGATTCTTCCGCTGGGGATCAATGCGGCCGACCGCGCCTCTGCCTCCGTCGTCGCGATGAAACGGGCGGTCAGATTCGACCGCGTCAGGCCTGGCGCCACGACGTTGACGCGGATTCCCCGATCGGCGTAGGACGCTGCGGCTGACAGTGCAAGCGCAGTGACTCCCGCCTTGGCCGCCGAGATCGCCTCGTGATTGGCAAAGCCAGCCTCGGCGACCACCGAACTGACGAGTACCGCACGCGCTGGCCTTTGCGCCTTGAGCGCCGAGGCGATCAGCCACTTGAGTAATTGGAAGGCGCTGGTCGTGTTGGTCTGAAATTGCGCCTGCCAGTCCGCCAGGCTGGTCAGATGCAGCGGACGAACGACGGTGCTGCCCACGCAGTGGACCAACGCATCCACCGGACCATGGTGCTCGGCCCACGCCGTAAGCGCTGAGACCTCGGACTCGACGGTCAGATCGGCAGCGTGGAAGGGCATGCCGGTTTCCAGCGCCAGCGCTTCGAGGCGGCCGCCGTTTCGCCCAGTCAGCAGAACGCGCTCGCCGGCGGCTGCCAGTTGGCGGGTGACCGCGCTGCCGATTGCACCCGATGCGCCTGAAATCAGAGTCGTCATAGTGGAAAGGGGCCTTTGCTGATGTCGTTCCAGAACGAGGAAAACGAGGCGTGCAGACACGGCGGATCCGGAAAGGCGCGCGGCGGCGGGCCGCAATCCGGCACTCGCTCGAGGACCTGCCGATAAAACGGATTCAATGTGGCGACGGTTTGTGGTCGCGCGCTGTGCTGCGTGACCGCCGCCGAGATTGCGGCGACCATCTGCCCTGCCGTTCCGATCAAGATCTGGTGTGCGGCCCCGCCCATTGCACTCAATACCCAGCGCCAGCGCCTGGCCGACCATGGGTAGGCGGCATGAAAGTCGGTGATCAGTAGACCAACTGTCTGGTCGGGCCGCGCGTTCTCGACGTGCATATGCCAGGGATGGATCAGCGCACGCGCCGAGGCCAGGATCAGCGGATTGGGGGCCAAGACTTGCGAACGGGTGACATCCGGCGGCGGAAGCGTGTAGACCGGGGGTTCCGCTGCCACGCCTGATCGTGGGGCATGTACCTCCTGCCCGACATCGATCGCGGCGGTCGCGAATCGGGCCAGTGCAGGATAGGGGCGGTCAATGATGGTACCGGCGTTGCTTGCACCGGGCCATCCGCGCTCGGAATGGCGAGCGACGTTGCCCGCATTGAACAGGTAGGGTCTGCCGGTCCAACTACCGGCCACCCACTGCCACGAAAGTGTGTTCGATGCGAGGTCGCCGTCAAGCAGGTGGGCATACATCCACGGGGCTGCCGTCCGCCAGTCGACCTTGCGCAAGTGCACGAGGTAACTGGCCAGCCACATCCGCTGATGGTTATGCAGATAACCCGACGCATACAGCTGGTGTACCGCCGTATCGATGACCGGGACCCCGGTCGAAGCCGTCAGAACATCAAGCGGCATCGTGGGCCGGTAGGCGGCTGTAGGGGCGGGCAGGGGCCGCCGAGTCCGCCAGACGCCGTCGCCGAGAAGGCGCCAGACGTGATGAAAGTACTCCCGCCAGCCGAGCTCGAATGCAAACTTGTCCTGCCAGCCCAGCCGCCGTCGCATCCCGACGCGGGCAAGCACTTCACCGACGGTCACCAAGCCGTGCGTGACGTAGGGCGAAAGGCCACTCACGGCACCGTGCAGGTGGTTGCGGGTTGCGGCGTAGGCGTCCGGGTCAACGCGGTCGCAACGCGAGAGCGCCGCGGAACGCTGCGGGGGAAAGGCGAATGCAGGGGTATGCTGCGAAGACAAGGTGGAATCGGGCATGACTGCACCCGTGATTGCCGGTCGCAGCGAAACCTGCGCGCCGACTGATCTGGTCTTCTACTCCCTGCAGCCTTCATGTTAGCTGCCTGCGGCGGCCCTGGCCAGCAGGCTTTCGCTATAATCGCGTTCCATAGAGACATAGCTCAGTTGGTTAGAGCACCACCTTGACATGGTGGGGGTCGGTGGTTCGAGTCCACTTGTCTCTACCAGACTTTCCCGTGTCGTTCATGCCCTCCTGCACTTTGTTGGGCCGTCATTGCAAGGGATGCCGAAGAATGCCGCGAACTCGCCCGTTCGGACCTCTTTCCTGCCACCTGAGCTGGGGCGACGCGTAGGCGTGCGAGCGACACGACGACCAAGGGCAGCTTAGGCTGCCCTTTTTGTTTTCCCGATGATGTCTGACCATGATCCAGATCCAACTGCCCGACGGCTCTACGCGTTCGTTCGAAAAACCGCTCACAGTGGGTGAACTGGCCGCAACGATCGGCAGTGGGCTCGCCAAGGCGGCGATTGCCGGGCGAGTGGACGGGCGTCTCGTCGACACAACGTATCGGATCGACCGCGACGCGCACGTGACCATCCTTACCGATCGCGATCCGGAAGGACTCGAGATCATTCGGCACTCGACTGCGCATCTGCTCGCGTATGCCGTCAAGGAACTGTTCCCTGAGGCGCAAGTCACCATCGGTCCGGTCATCGAAGACGGCTTCTATTACGACTTTTCGTATCACCGGCCGTTCACGCCCGATGATCTGCAGGCGATCGAACGCAAGATGGCGGAGCTCGCGCGTCTCGACGAGGCTGTCGAACGCAAAGTGGTGCCACGCGACCAGGCCGTGGCCTATTTCAAGGGCATCGGGGAAGCATACAAAGCCGAGATCATTGCGAGCATCCCCGAGGGCGAGGATGTCTCGCTCTACAGCGAGGGCAAATTCACCGATCTCTGTCGCGGGCCCCACGTTCCGACGACGGGGCGCTTGAAGCATTTCAAACTGATGAAAGTTGCGGGCGCCTACTGGCGGGGCGACCATCGCAACGAGATGTTGCAGCGGATCTATGGCACGGCATGGACACGCAAGGAAGATCTCGATGCCTACCTCTTCCGTCTCGAGGAGGCAGAGAAGCGTGATCACCGCAAGCTTGGCCGGTTGCTGGACCTCTTTCACGTCCAGGACGAGGCGCCGGGCATGGTGTTTTGGCATCCGAACGGATGGCGCATCTGGCAGGTTGTCGAACAGCACATGCGCCGCATCTATGAAGACCATGGCTATCTTGAGGTGAGAGGGCCGCAGATTCTCGACCGCACGCTGTGGGAGAAAAGCGGCCATTGGGAGAACTACAAAGACAACATGTTCACGACCGAGTCGGAGAAACGGACCTACGCCGTCAAGCCGATGAATTGCCCTGGACATGTCCAGATCTACAACGCCGGATTGCATTCCTACCGTGAACTGCCGCTGCGCTACGGCGAATTCGGCTCGTGCCATCGCAACGAGTCTTCGGGGTCTTTGCACGGGATCATGCGCGTGCGCGGATTCACTCAGGACGACGGTCACATCTTCTGTACCGAGGAGCAGATCCAGGCCGAGTGCGTCGCCTTCAACGAGCTGCTGCGTAAGGTGTACGCGGACTTTGGTTTCACCGACATCATCTACAAGCTCTCCACCCGTCCGGCGAAGCGCGTCGGGTCGGATGAGGTCTGGGACAAGGCGGAAGCTGCGCTGCGCGCCGCGCTGGGTGCTGTCGGCGCTCCGTGGGAAGAGCTACCGGGCGAGGGGGCGTTCTACGGGCCCAAGATCGAGTACTCGTTGCGTGATGCGTTGGGCCGCGTGTGGCAGTGCGGCACCATGCAGGTGGACTTCAACATGCCGGTGCGCCTCGGTGCAGAGTACGTGGCCGAGGACAATACGCGACGGCATCCGGTGATGCTGCACCGGGCCATCCTGGGATCGCTCGAGCGCTTCATCGGCATCCTGATCGAGCACTATGCCGGCGCTTTGCCGCTTTGGCTCGCGCCGCGTCAGGTGGCCGTGGCGTCGATCACGTCCGGACAGGACGACTACGCCAACCATGTCGTTTCCCGGCTGCGGGCCGCAGGTTTGCGGGCAGAAGCAGACTTGAGAGCCGACAAGATCTCTTATAAAATCCGGGAGTTAAGCCTTCAAAAACTGCCATTCATCGCGGTGTGTGGCGGCAAAGAGGCGGAGCAGGGGACGGTCGCCGTTCGCGGGCGCGGTAATGTCGACCATGGCGTCATGCCGGTCGATGCGTTCGTCTCGGTCGTGCAATCGCTCAACCGACCTGGTATGCACGATCAGGTCGCGCGGGTTTTGCCCCCTGTGAATCGATCAACGTAGTTGGAGTCGTCTCATAGCCGAAAAAGAAACCCGAATCAACGGCGAAATCACCGCCCGTGAGGTTCGGCTGATCGATCAGAACGGTGAACAGGCTGGCATCGTGCCGTTGCGGCAGGCGATGGCAATGGCCGAAGATGCGGATTTGGACCTGGTGGAGATCGCGCCCAATGCGCAACCGCCCGTGTGCCGGATCATGGATTACGGCAAGTTCAAGTTCCAGGAAGCCAAGCGTCAGCAAGAGGCCCGGGCGAAGCAGAAGCAGATCGAGATCAAGGAAATCAAGCTCCGTCCCCAAACCGACGAGCATGACTACCAGATCAAAATGCGCAAGCTGCACGAGTTCATCGCCGATGGCGACAAGGTGAAGGTTACGCTCCGCTTTCGTGGTCGCGAGATGGCGCACCAGGAGTTTGGCGTGCGGCAGTTGGAGCGCATCAAGACCGACACGGCCGACGTCGCGATCGTCGAGCAGTTTCCGCGGCTCGAAGGTCGGCTCATGGTGATGCTGCTGGCGCCCAAGAAGAAGCCGGTGCAGGCTCCGCCGAAACCCAAGTCCGAAGCCGGTGCGGCGCCGGTGCAGGCAAAGAAAATCGTCGTTCCGTCGCCCTGAAGCAGGCGACGGAGCGGAGATCCCGAAGCCGCGTCAGGCAACCAAGTGTTCGACAGTCCGTCGAACCGCCTGCCAGGTTCGAAATGCAAGCAAGAGGCCATCATGCCCAAGATGAAAACCAAGAAAGCCGCTGCCAAGCGGTTGAAGGTGCGCAAGAGCGGCAGCATCAAACGCGCACATGCGACCAAGCGCCACATCCTCACCAAGCGCACGACCAAGAACAAGCGTCAGTTGCGTGGCGTGGTGACCATCCATCAGAGCGACGTGGAGCGCGCGCGCGCCATGTTGCCCTACGCCTAAGGAAGGAGACTCACCATGCCTCGCGTCAAACGTGGTGTCACCGCACGTGCCCGGCACAAAAAAGTTATCGCGCTCGCCAAGGGCTACCGTGGGCGTCGCAACAACGTCTTCCGCGTCGCCAAGCAGGCGGTCATGCGGGCCGGGCAGTACGCCTATCGCGATCGTCGCAATCGCAAGCGCGACTTTCGTGCGCTGTGGATCGCCCGCATCAACGCCGCAGCGCGTGAGTGCGGCATGAAGTATTCGACGTTCATGGGCGCCCTCAAGAAGGCGGCGATTGAAATCGATCGCAAGGTTCTGGCCGACATGGCGGTGTTCGACATGGATGGCTTCAAGGCGCTCGTCGAGCGCGTCAAGAAGGCCTGAGCCTCCTCCGCTGACCCGCTCGTGAGCATCTCGAGGAGGGAGGCTTCGGCCTCCCTTCGTTTTTCTGTCACAGGAATTCCGATGACCGTCTCGCCCGAATCGCTGCAGCAGATCGTCGAACGCGCGCAACGCGAATTCGCCGCGGCAACCGATGCGCCATCCCTCGAAGACGCCAAGGCGCGCTATCTCGGCAAAGGTGGTGTCCTGACCGAGCGGCTCAAAGGGCTTGCATCGCTCGATGCCGAAGAGAGGCGGGTGCGCGGAGGCGAGATCAACCGCGCCAAAGAGGCCGTCGAGACCTCGCTGCGCGTCCGCCGAAGCCAGCTAGCCGAGCAGGCGCTCAATGCCCGGCTCGCCGCCGAAGCCGTCGATGTGACTCTGCCCGGGCGCGGGCGTGGAATGGGTGGCATTCATCCGGTAATTCGTACATGGCAGCGTGTCGAGTCGATCTTCGCCTCGATCGGTTTCGACGTCGCCGACGGTCCCGAGATCGAAGCCGACTGGTACAACTTCACTGCCCTGAACAATCCTCCGAACCACCCGGCGCGGTCCATGCAAGACACCTTCTATGTCGATATGAAGGGCAGCGACGGACTGCCTTTGCTGCTACGGACGCATACCTCGCCGATGCAGGTTCGCTACGCCCGCGACCACGCCGCTGCGCTGGTGGCCGAAGGCCGGCCAATCAAGGTCATCGCGCCGGGGCGGACGTACCGGGTCGACTCAGACGCCACGCACTCGCCGATGTTCCATCAGGTTGAAGGGCTCTGGATCGATCGCGATATCTCGTTTGCGGATCTGAAGGGTGTCTACACCGACTTCCTGCGTCGATTCTTCGAGACCGACGCCCTCATGGTGCGTTTCCGCCCGAGCTACTTTCCGTTCACCGAACCGTCCGCCGAGATCGACATGATGTTCGATTCCGGTCCGCTCAAAGGCCGATGGCTGGAAATTTCGGGCTCCGGACAGGTCCATCCCACAGTCGTCCGCAACTTCGGCCTTGATCCCGAGCACTACATCGGCTTTGCGTTCGGCTCCGGCCTCGAGCGCCTGACGATGCTTCGCTACGGCATCGGCGACTTGCGCTTTTTCTTCGAGGGCGATCTCCGGTTCCTGCGCCAGTTCGCTGGCGACAATTACTTGGCCGCCTGAGGCGATTCGACGGACCTTGGGCCCTGGGGCCACTCCCTATGCTGATTCCCGAACCCTGGTTACGCAGCTTTTGCAACCCTCCAATCGATAGCGACCAACTCGCCCATGCACTGACGATGGCGGGGCTCGAAGTCGAGGACGTTCGTCGCGGCGCGCCTCCATTTCATGGTGTCGTTGTCGGCGAGATTCTCACCTGCGAGCGCCACCCGAACGCTGATCGGCTCTCCGTGTGCAGCGTGGATGCCGGGCAAGGCGTGCCGCTGCAGATCGTCTGCGGCGCGCCCAATGCGCGGGCAGGCATCCGCGTGCCCTGTGCCCTGGTCGGTGCCGAGTTGCCGGCGGGCGCTGACGGTGCGCCGCTACGGATTCGTCAGGCGCGGATGCGTGGGGTCGACTCCGCGGGCATGCTCTGTAGCGCCCGTGAACTCGGCATCTCGGACGAGGCGAGCGGACTTCTCGAACTCGCGCCTGACGCGCCAGTTGGAGGTGACCTGCGCACCTACCTGCGTCTCGACGACGCAGTGTTCGAAATCAAGCTGACCCCCAATCGTGCGGACGCGCTCTCGGTCTACGGTGTTGCCCGCGAGGTCGCCGCGGTGACCGGCGCACCGCTCGCGCCCGAGCCGCGACGTCGGGTGCAAGCCTCGTTGAACGAGACGCTGCCAGTCCAGATCGAGGCGGCGGACCTGTGCGGCCGTTTCGCCGGGCGCGTGATACGCGGGGTCGATGCAAGGGCGGCGACCCCCGCGTGGATGCGCGAACGACTGCAACGCGCGGGGCAGCGGTCCATCTCGGCGCTGGTGGACATCTCCAACTACGTGATGCTGGAACTCGGACGCCCGAGCCATGTGTTCGACCTCGATCGGGTCCGGGCGACCGGCGCGACCGGGCTGGTCGTGCGCTGGGCCCATCCAGGTGAGTCCCTCGAGCTGCTGAACGGACAGACCGTGGCGCTCGATGCCTCGGTTGGCGTAATCGCCGCTGGCGACACAGTGGAGTCCTTGGCCGGCATCATGGGCGGGGAGGCAACCGCGGTGACGCTCGATACACGCAACGTGTATGTCGAGGCAGCGTTTTGGCATCCGGAAGCGATTCAGGGGCGTGCCCGCCGCTTTGGCTTCACGACCGACGCTGGCCATCGATTCGAACGCGGTGTGGACTGGGCGACGATCACGGAGCACCTCGATCTGATCACCGGACTCATTCAGGAGATTTGCGGCGGAGACGCAGGACCGATCGACGATCAGACGCTCAGCCTGCCGGCGCGACCTCCCGTGACGCTCCGGGTGGCAAGGGCACGCAAGGTCATCGGCATCGATGTCGATGCCGACCTGGCCTGCAGTGTCTTTGCTCGTCTCGGTTTCGAATACACCCGCGCTGGGCAGGGGGCGGAGGCAACGATTACCGTCCTGCCACCTTCCTACAGATTCGATCTCGCGGTCGAGGAAGACCTGATCGAGGAAATCGCACGCATCCATGGCTTCGACCGTATTCCCGCCCAGCCTCCGCTGGCGCGCGCCGCAATGCGTGCCCGAGCGGAGACGCGCGCGAGCATTCATGCCTTGCGTGCCAAGGTCGCAAGCCACGATTACTTCGAGGTCATCAACTACGCTTTCGTCGATGCGGCATGGGAGACCGACGTCGTCGGCAATCCAGACCCGATTCGCCTGCTCAATCCGATCGCCAGTCAGATGGCGGTCATGCGTTCGAGCCTAATTCCTGGTTTGCTTGCCAATGTTCGCCACAACGCGCATCATCGTGCCGATCGTGTGCGGGTATTCGAGATCGGAAAGGCATTTAGCCGGGATGCGTCCGTCGTCGATGGTCCGCTCACCGTCGCCGGGGTCGCCCAGCCGCTGATGCTGGCGGGGGCGGCTTGGGGTTTGGCGGCGCCAGAGCAGTGGGCGAGTCAAAGTCGCGCTGTGGACTTCTTTGACGTGAAGGGGGATCTTGCAGCCATCCTGCCGACGGCAGCGAAGTTCGAAGCGCATCCGCATCCGCTATTCCACCCTGGCCGAGCGGCCCGCATCGTGCATGAAGGCAAGGTGATAGGTATCGCGGGCGAGTTGCATCCGCGCCATCTGTCGTGCTTTGACCTCGCCCAGCCGCCGATCGTGTTCGAGCTCGCCGTAGAGCCGCTGCTGGCGCATGCGTTGCCGCAGCACACAGCCGTGCCTCGACACCCGGTGGTACGTCGTGACCTGGCCCTGGTCGTCGACGGCTCGGTGGCCGCCTCCCATGTTCTCGGAACTCTCCGGGCCGAGGCGCCAGGAATCGTCCGGGAACTCGAAGTGTTCGACATTTATCGCGGTTCCGGACTCGCTTCCACGGAAAAAAGCGTTGCAATTCGCATACTTATGCAGGATTCTGAACGTACACTAAGCGACTCAGAGATCGACGAAGTGTGTCGTCGCCTGCTTGCGGTTGCACAGGAAAAGTTCGGAGCACGCTTGCGTGCCTGAGCACAGGGGCGTGCCTGAAAAGCGCGAACCGGCCCTTCTATGTGGGAGCGCACGAGCGGGCGGACAGAACTGAGCGACGGACAGACCGACTGCCATGCCGGACTCTTTCACCAAGGCGGAACTCGCCGAAGTCCTCTTCGACAGACTGGGCCTCAACAAGCGCGAGGCCAAGGACATGGTCGACTTGTTTTTCGAGGAGCTTCGCGGCGCACTCGAGCGGGGGGAGGAGGTCAAGTTGTCGGGATTCGGCATGTTCAGCCTGCGTGAAAAGCCTCCGCGGCCTGGGCGAAATCCGAAGACCGGTGAGGAAATCCCCATCACGGCACGCCGCGTCGTAACCTTCCACGCGAGCAACAAGCTCAAGTCCAAAGTCGACGCGGCATATGCAGAACGAGAGCGACAGCGAGCCGCTGCCTGAGCTGCCGCCAATCCCCGCCAAACGCTACTTCACCATCGGTGAGGTCAGCGACCTCTGCATGGTCAAGCCGCATGTGCTCCGCTATTGGGAGCAGGAGTTTTCGCAACTTCGACCTGCCAAGCGGCGTGGCAACCGGCGCTATTACCAGCACCATGAGGTGCTGCTCGTGCGGCGCATTCGTGAGCTTCTCTACGGGGAGGGCTTCACGATCATGGGCGCGCGCGGTCGCCTGGATGAAGAAGCGCATGGCAGGGTCGCGCGCGTGCGTCGGCGAGGCGGAAACGCCACGCCGGTTACGGACGCCGCCGGTGCCACAAGCTCGCTTCCGCCGCCAAGCGAACTGCGTTCGGAACTGCAGGCGATTCTCGCCGTGCTCGACGTCGCCAAGCCGATCGAACGCTGATGCGTTGGTAAAATCTGGGTCGATTTGGGACGGTTAGCTCAGCGGTAGAGCACTGCCTTCACACGGCAGGGGTCGCAGGTTCGAACCCTGCACCGTCCACCAAGCGGCCCGGTCCACGCTTGGATGATGCGGCTCGCGTCACCTGTCGCAAAGCCGCGGCTCGACGCTTTGCCCGTCGGATGCGCTCCAACACGTGGTCGCCGGGCAGTTTGATCGACTGCAGACTCAACCCAGCGTCCGCCCGAAGAATCGCAACGTTCGATCCCAGGCGATGCCCGCCCATGTTGCGTCGTACTGGGTGAGGGCGATGCGCCCGGGGCCTTGCGCGGTCTCGTTGGCGAAGCCGTGATGAGCCAGGTAGCGGAAGCCGGTGTAGACGACGCCAGCGGCACGAAGCTTTTCTTCCAGGGTGTCGACGGTTGCGATCGGAAAGGGTTGATCCTGCTCGGCCCAGTGCGCGATCATCGGGGCGCGGATCTTGGTCGCATCGACGAACTCGAGCGGCGGGTAGCCATACCAGACGCATCCTGCATCTGCCTCGGGGGCCATCGTCAAGGTAAGGATCGTCAGCGCGCCGCCCATGCAGAATCCAGTGACGCCGACCTTCGCATGCGTCGACTTGAGAAACTGCACCGCTCCGCGGATGTCCTGCGAGGCAGCCTGACCGAAGTCGAGTCCGCTCATCAGGTGGTGTGCTTCCTCGGCCTCGACCGTGCTTCGGCCGCGATAGAGGTCAGGCACCAATGCGGTGTAGCCAGCGCGGGCGAGTTTGATCGCCACGCCGCGAATCTGGTCGTTGAGCCCCCACCATTCCTGGATCACGACGATGGCGGGGGCTCCGGGCTCGCCTTCGGCCAAGAAACCGGACACGCGGCCACCATCGGGGCGCTGGAATTCGATGTTTCGAGTGTTGACATTGCTCATCGGACAGTCTCCTGGGAGTGGGCTGGACAAACTGCTGTGCGGACGAACCGCTGCGTTGCGCGGTATTGGCTGCGCAAAGGTTAGCAGCCTGTTGAAAACCACTGCGGTGGGCCATCTGCTGTGTAGCGCGGCGCTCGCTCCCTCGCCCATCATGGGTCTTTGGTCGCTGTGCTCCGTGTGCCTCGCGTTTCATCCCGCACGCTGGGCAGGCATCCCTACAATTTCGGGAGTCGACTTTGCACAATTGTGACGTCGAACGACGTCAACCCGGATGCCTGCTTCCCCTAGCCTGATCCTCGACGAGCTCGCCTGGCGCGGCCTGATTCATCAGAGTACCGACCGGACGGAACTCGCAGATCACCTTTCACTGCCGCGGACGCTCTACTGCGGGTTCGACCCCACGGCACCGAGCCTGCACGTCGGGCATTTCCTGCCGCTGATGATGCTGCGCCGCTTTCAGCGCTTCGGACACACGCCGATCGCGGTCGTTGGCGGCGCAACCGGCATGGTCGGCGATCCGTCCGGAAAGAGCGAGGAGCGGAACCTTCTCACGCGCGAGACCCTCGCCGCGAACCTGGAGGGCATGCGGACGCAGATGCAGCGCTTCCTCGATTTCAGCGGCAGCGCCGCGGCGCGTCTGGTCGACAACCACGACTGGACGGCGCCGTGGAGCTTCCTCGACTTTCTGCGCGACATCGGCAAGCACGTCTCGGTCAACGCGATGATGGCCAGGGAGTCGGTCAAGGCCCGGCTCGAGCGGCCTGATGCCGGCATCAGCTACACCGAGTTCAGCTACCAGTTGTTGCAGGCGTTCGACTTTGCACAGCTCTATCGCCAGTATGGCTGCACGCTGCAGATCGGTGGCAGCGACCAGTGGGGCAACATCACCGCCGGCATCGATCTCGCTCGCCGCCTCCACGGGGCCCATCTGCACGGCATGACGTGTCCTCTGCTGACCACCGCGGACGGCCGGAAGATGGGCAAGACCGAGCGCGGTGCGCTGTGGCTCGATCCCGCGCGCACGACGCCCTACGCCTTCTACCAGTACTGGATCAATGTCGCCGACGCCGACGTGGGTACCTGCCTCAGGTACTTGACCGAGCTTTCGCGCGAGCAGATCGACGCGCTCCTCGCGGCGCAGGCTGAGCGTCCTGACGAGCGTCCTGGCCAGAAGGCGTTGGCGCGATGGATGACCGAATTCGTTCATGGCGCGCAGGGCGTGGCCGCCGCCGAACGGGCCACAGCCATTTTCTTTGGCGCGGAGATCGAGCGCCTGTCGGATGGTGAACTGAACGACATCTTCGCGGACGTGCCCAGCAGCGCCGTCGCCGAAGGGCGACTTGCCAGCGGATTCACCCTGGTCGATGCGCTTGTTCACACCGGCCTCTGCACGAGCAAAGGTGAGGCGCGGCGGGCGCTGGCGGGCGGTGCGGTGGCCCTCAACAATCGCCGGGTCGACTCCGACCGGCCGCTCGGACTTTCCGATCGGGTATCCGAGAGCATGATCGTGCTTCGTAACGGCAAGAAGCGCTATGCGCTATTGCGCCTGGAAACGTGAGACAAACGATGCGTATCCTGCATACGATGCTGCGAGTCGGCGACTTACAGCGCTCGATCGACTTCTACACGCGCGTGATGGGCATGCAACTGCTGCGGACCACCGATCGGCCGGAGCACAAGTACTCGCTTGCCTTCGTCGGGTACGGCAGCGAGGCCGATGGCGCGGTCTTGGAATTGACCTACAACTACGGCGTATCGCAGTACGAACTAGGAACTGCTTTTGGCCATGTTGCGATCGCGGTGCCCAACGCGGCGGCCGCCTGCGAGGCCGTTCGCGCCGCTGGCGGCAAGGTCACGCGGGAAGCCGGCCCAGTCAAGGGCGGCACGACGGTGATCGCTTTCATCGAAGACCCCGACGGCTACAAGATCGAGTTGATCGAGTCCGCGCTGGCTTCGCCTTGGGCCGTCCGCACCTTCGCGTCCGGTCAGAGCGCCTCCGCTGCGTAATCGGCCAGACGCGAGCGCTCGCCGCGCTGCAGCGTGACGTGCCCCGAATGCGCCCAACCCTTGAAACGATCGACGACATAGGTCAGGCCGGAGGAGCCTTCGGTCAGGTAGGGGGTATCGATCTGCGCGATATTGCCGAGGCAGACCACCTTCGTCCCCGGGCCAGCACGGGTGATCAGGGTCTTCATCTGCTTTGGCGTCAGGTTCTGCGCCTCGTCGATGATCAGGAATTTGTTCAGGAACGTTCGACCGCGCATGAAATTCAGGCTCTTGACCTTGATTCGCGAACGAATCAGGTCATTGCTCGCCGCCCGCCCCCAGTCGCCGGCGTCACTCGCCCCGCCCATCAGCACATCGAGGTTGTCCTCGAGCGCGCCCATCCATGGCGTCATCTTCTCCTCCTCGGTGCCCGGAAGAAAGCCGATGTCCTCGCCGACCGGCACGGTGACCCGTGTCATGATGATCTCGTTGTAGAGCTTTTGGTCCAGCGTCAGTTGCAGTCCGGCTGCGAGCGTCAGCAGCGTCTTGCCGGTGCCGGCCTGGCCGAGCAGGGTGACGAAGTCGATGTCCGGATTCATCAGCAGGTTGAGCGCGAAGTTCTGCTCGCGGTTGCGTGCGGTGATGCCCCAGACGGCGTTCTTGTGATGACCGTAGTCGCGCAGCGTCACCAGCGTGGCACTCTTGCCCTCGATGGCGACGACACGGGCATAAAAAGGCGAATCGTGCTCGCTGTAGACGAGTTCGTTGATCAGTAGCTTGGGCACCACCGGCCCCGTGATGCGATAGAAGGTCGCGCCGCCCTGCTGCCAGCTCTCGACGCCCTTGCCGTGCCGTTCCCAGAAGTCCGCCGGCAACTCCGAAGCGCCTGAATAGAGCAGCTCGGTGTCCTCAAGCACCTTGTCGTTGAAGTAATCCTCGGCATCGATGGCGAGTGCGCGTGCCTTGATGCGCATATTGATGTCCTTCGACACCAGCACCACGTGCCTTTTCGGACTCCTCTTTTTCAGATGCAGGCAGACGGCCAGGATTTCGTTGTCAGCCTTTCCCGCTGCAAAGGAGGCAGGGAGTTGTACGCTGAGCGGCTCCGTTTGCAGAAACAAACGCCCGCTGGCCGCACCCCCGGTGGCCGCCGCCAGCGGAATTCCCTCGTGGATCCCGTTGGAAAAATCACCGACGATTTGGTCGATGAAGCGCGACGCCTGGCGGGCATTGCGGTTCACCTCCTGCGTTCCCTTCTTGTTGTTGTCGAGTTCCTCCAGCGTGCAGATAGGCAGAAAGATGTCGTGCTCCTCGAAGCGGTGCAGCGACGTCGGATCGTGCATCAGTACGTTGGTATCGAGCACGAAGAGTTTGCACTGTGCAGGGCGCGCACGCACGCTGCGCGACGCCAGGGCGACCACACGGGAAGGCTTGCTCATGCGGTAGACGGGCGAGGGCCCGAGGCGAGTGAGGGAACGGGGTGGGCGCGGCGACGACGCATACTGGCCGGCTGCGCACGGGTAGGAACTGCGATCGGTCCGCAAACCGCTGCGAGGTCAACGGTGGCTTCGGACCGATCGTCCGGACGGGCAATACATGCCGTTAAATGTAGCGGCAAAGCATGATCCTAAAAACCGCAGGTGACCGATCTGAGACTTTGTAGGATGGTGACTGCATTGAGCCTTCACCCTTCGCCCGGCTTAAGGAAACGCTGAAAAAAGCAGCGAGCGGGATGAAGCGCAAGGCGCACGGAGCGCAGCGACCGAGACGTATCAAGCAGATAGGCGAGGGAGCGACAACGCAGTTGCGGCGTAGGCTAACCTTGGCGGAGCCAAGGTTAGCCTGCCAAATAGGCAGGCGTGCTGGAGCCAGCACCGCGCAACGCAGCGAGTCGCCGGCGCGGCAACTTGTTCAGCGCTCCCTGCGGCAGCAAAGACAACTCTGCAAGCCCGGGCCCACGCCGTCATGGCGATGAGTCCGGCGCGGCGGGGCGTGAATCGGCGTGTGCCTGCGGCCCCAGGAACAGTAACGCGCGAACTCGATGGGGGAAATCCGTTGGCTGCATAATGACAATGGCATAGACTGACGGGGGAGTAGGGTCGTCGTCGTAGTAGGGTCGTCGTCGTAAATGCAAACCGCGGCTCAGTCGGAAAGACCGCGGCAACCCCAGCGCGACACGACCTTTGGAACCATCATGATGCAGGCTTGGATGCACAAAACGACCTGGAATGAACGGTTGCGCGGCCGCATCGCTGCCTCGGGCAGTACGTGCGATCTGTCTCGTCTGCCTTGTCCGGCGCGCCTTTTGCTCGATTGCGCCCGCCACTCTTTCGCGCGTTGCCGCAAACGTGAGAGACGCCTAATACCGGTAGCGGTCGCCGCGCTGCTTGCCTTCTCCGCGCCGTTTTCCGCGAGCGGTCAGGGGCTCGTGGACCAACCGGTAGCAAGCGTCGGCGCGCCCACCGCAACGGCGTTCACACCCGATGGGCGCTTGCTGATCATCACGCAGTCGGGGACGGTCCGTGTGATGCAGGCTGGCAGCCTTCTGGCGACGCCCGCGCTCACCTTCAATACGAGCGCCACTGGCGCCGAGCCGAAACTGTGCTTCGGCGGAGAGATGGGATTGCTTGGCATTGCGGTCGATCCGGATTTCGTGGCCAGCAAGCACATCTACCTGTTCTACACCGCGCGAAACGGCGCCGCCGCGTGCGGCGGGCACAACTACACCGCCGCCAATCCAGTCGACGGCACCCCGGCTGGAACCTATTCCGGGGCAGGACGGACGGCCAATCGTGTTTCGCGGTTTACGCTGGGCGTGACCGGTGACCCGAACGTGATCGATCCGGCCAGTGAAGTCGTGCTGGTCGATCGGATGCCAGCGCGCGGCACCAACCACAATGCGGGCGACATCCAGTTTGGGAAGGATGGGCACCTCTACATCGCGATCGGCGACGGCGGTACCGACTATGCCGGCGCGTCGCCAGGCAGCGCCGGCGGCAATGACGCCGCCCGCGATCGCAACGTCTTGACCGGCAAGATCCTTCGTATCGCGAAGGATGGCTCGATCCCGCCGGATAACCCGTTTGCCGCGACCGGCGCGGACTGTCGGTTGACCGGAGGCCACGCCGGCAGCGGTCACTGCCGTGAAACCTGGGCGTGGGGACTTCGCAACCCGTTCCGCTTTGCGACGGATGAGAACGCAACCGGTGTGCGCCTCTACATCAACGACGTCGGTCAGGGGCTCTGGGAGGAGGTCAATGAGGGCGTTCCCGGGGCCGATTACGGGTGGAACGCGTGCGAGGGTCGCCATGACAACGGCTCGACTGCGCCGGGTTGCGCGGCCGCACCACCGGGCTCCGTGTTGCCGGTGTTCGAGTACCCACACGGCGGCAGTCCGGTGCCGGGCACCAGCCTGACCGGTTGCAACTCGATCACGGCCGGCGCCTTCGTGCCGAGGGGGCTGTGGACGCCTGCCTTCGACGGACGCTACCTGATCGCCGATTTCGTCTGCGGAGCGATCTTCTCGATCGACAGCGATCCGGCCACCGTCACCCCGGCGACACCAGCCGTGACTGCGCAGACGGTTCTTTCCAGTGCCGGCAGCGTCACGTCGATGACTTGGGGCCCATTCGGCTATGGCCGTGGGCTCTATTACACCCGCTACAACGCGGGCGGGCAGGTTCGCGTGCTCTACTTTGACTCCGCGCTGCTCGACATCGACGGCAACGGTGTGGTCGAGGCGGCGACCGATGGGGTGTTGCTTCTGCGCGCCCTGTTCGGACTGCGTGGCGCTGCCTTGGTGGCGGGCGCCCTGGGATCGGGCGCCACGCGGGATGCCGATGCCATTGCAGGCTATGTCACCGCTCGTTCGGCGGGGGCTGATCCGGCCTTTGATGTCAACGGCGACGGCAGGGTGGATGCGACCACCGACGGGCTGCTCGCTTTCCGCCATTTGCTTGGCTTGAGTGGTAGCGCTCTCGTGACGGGTGTTCCGCTTGGCAGCAGCCGACCGACGGCGGCTGAAGTGCGACGCTACCTGCAGACGCGATCGCCCTGAATCGCAGAGCGGAGGAGCGCCCGGCCGCCTCGACCGCGTGGTGTAGAACCGTGGGCCATGACCGAGTTTGAACTGATCGCCCGTTACTTCGAGCGACCGGCGCGCTCAGCATTGGTGGGGCAGGGCGACGACGCCGCAGTGATCGCGCCCTCGCCGGAACATGCCTTCGTCGTCACCACCGACAATCTCGTGCTCGGGCGTCATTTCCTTCCGCGGTTGACGCCGCAACGGCTCGGGCGCCGTCTGGTGGCCGTGAATCTGTCAGATCTGGCGGCGATGGCGGCAACACCTCGGTTCGCGTTGCTCGGCCTGACGTTGCCGGAGGCTGATCCGGCCTGGGCGGCCGCGTTTGCCGAGGGTCTATTCGCGGCGCTCGATGAGGCCAAGGTCGAGCTGATCGGTGGCAACACCACGCGCGGACCACTCGCCGTCGGCATGACGGTGTTCGGGGAAGTGCCGCTGGCGGCAGGGCGTCCGTTGACGCTGTTGCGCTCCGGTGCGCAGCCTGGCGACGATGTGTGGGTCAGCGGTGCGCTGGGTGACGCCGGTTGGGCCTGCCTATGCCTGCTCGGGCGCATCCCTGCCACACCAGCCGCGCATCAAATCGAGCGTTACGAGCAGCCTGAGGCGAGAGTCGGGCTCGGTCTGGCGATACGCCATGTCGCCACGTCGGCGATCGACATTTCGGACGGGCTCGTCAGCGAGGCGCGGCACGTCGCCCGCGCTTCCGGCGTAGCCATCGACATCGAGGCTGTACTGCTGCCAACCGGGCTCGGCGCTCATCTGGACGATCCGGCGACGCAGTCGTATGCCTGGCATTGCCTGCTCGCGACCGGCGATGCCTACGAACTGCTGTTCACCGCGCCTCCGGGGGCGCGTTCGCGTATCGAGGCGCTGCTTGCGGAACATGCGCCAGAGGGTCGGCGGATCGGTTACGTTCGCACAGGCAATGCGCCGGTGGGCTGCGTGCGAGTCCTGGATCGCGACGGAGTCGATCGCGCACCCGCTGCAGGGGGCTGGGATCACTTCAGTGGCCGGCAGTATGTTTGATGCTGGCGCGGGGTTCGCGCCAGTTCCGGGCATGCGAGCGAAGTGACGTCAGCCGCGGCGCATCGTTTCTGCGATCACGGCACAATGTCTTTCATGTCGCATGCTCTGACCGGCTCCTCCGAAGCGCCTGCACCTGGGGTGCGCTTGATGCTTTCGCATCCGGCGCATTTGCTCTCGTTCGGATTTGGCGCGGGCCTCGTGCCTGTGGCGCCAGGCACTTGGGGTGCGCTGCTGGGACTTCTGCTCGAACGGATCCTCCATCCCCTCGTAGGGGACGGCGTCTTTCTGCTCGGTGTCGCCATCGCGTTCGTCGTCGGCATTTGGGCCGTTCGTGTGACCGGCGAAGTCCTTGGCGTATCCGATCACGGCGCGATCGTGTGGGACGAAGTGGTGGCGATGGCATTGGTGGCGGCCATGTTTCCCGGGCAGTTGGCTGCACAGGCTGGCATGTTCCTGCTTTTCCGGTTGCTCGATATCTGGAAGCCGGGTCCGGTGGGCTGGGCGGATCGTCATGTGAAGGGCGGTCTCGGCGTGATGCTCGACGACCTTGTGGCGGCGGGCCTTGCCCTGTTCATCGCCGCCGTGCTGCTTCGACTGTGGTGAGTGAGACTCTCCCTGATGCCTGGGTCGAGGCGGCTGCGCGGTTGGGCGAGCGCTGTCTGGCTCGCGGGGTCATGCTTGCCGGTGCCGAGAGCTGCACCGGGGGCCTGATCGCGGCGACGCTGACCGCCGTTCCCGGCTCGTCGGCATGGTTCGAGCGTTCGTTCGTCACCTACAGCAACGCCTCGAAGCTCGAGCAGTTGGGTGTTTCAGCCGACACGCTCGAGGCACATGGTGCCGTCAGTGAGGAGACCGCGCGGGAGATGGCCATGGGTGTGCTCCGTCACTCGGCTGCGCATATCGCGTTCGCCGTGACTGGCATCGCCGGTCCGAGCGGAGGGTCAGCAGCAAAGCCGGTGGGGCTCGTCTGGTTTGGCTTCGCCGTCTCCGGTGCGCCGAACGGTCTGCATTCGCTGGGCCGTCAGTTTCCGGGCGACCGGGCGGCGGTCCGTGCCGCGGCGTTGCGCTTCGTGCTCGATCGACTCACGATACTCGTGGAACAATCGGGAGCATGAAGTGTCCGTTTTGCGGCAGCACCGAGACGCAGGTCATCGACTCGCGGGTGTCGGAGTCGGGCGATTCCATTAGACGCCGCCGTCGCTGCGCGGGCTGCGACAAGCGCTTTACGACGTTTGAAGTCGTCGAGATGCGTATGCCGCAGGTGATCAAGCAAAACGGTACCCGGGTGGACTGGAGCGCTGAGAAGATTCGTGCGGGGTTCACCAAAGCGCTGCACAAGCGTTTCGTTCCGACCGAGTACGTCGATCAGGCAATCGCTCGGATCGTGGCCAACGTGCATGCGCTTGGCGAACGTGAAATCACTTCGCGTCAGATAGGCGAGATGGTCATGGCCGAGCTCTACAAGCTCGACAAGGTGGGCTATATCCGCTTTGCATCGGTCTACAGGGCGTTTTCGGATGTCGAGGACTTCAAGAGCATGCTGAGCGAAGTCGAGCGGCCCGGTGGCGGCCGCAAGAACAGCGGCCGTGGGCAGTCGGCGGCGGGCAGAAGAGGGCGCAGTGTTCAGTCAGGCTGACGGAGAATGGATGCGCCTGGCGCTGTCGGAGGCACAGCGCGCGATCAACCATGCCTCGCCGAACCCGCGCGTCGGCTGTGTGCTCGTGCGCGACGGCGTATTGATCGGCAAGGGGTGTACACAGCCCCCAGGCGAACCGCATGCCGAAGTGATGGCGCTGCGCGATGTACGTTCCCAGGGGCTCGATCCGGCGGGCGCGACCGCCTATATAACGCTGGAGCCGTGCTGTCACTTCGGCCGCACGCCACCGTGTGTGGATGCGCTGATCGAAGCGCGGGTGGCTCGTGTCGTCGCGGCGTTGGAGGATCCGAATCCATTGGTGTCGGGACAAGGCTTCGCCCGCCTTCGACAGGCGGGGATCGAAGTGCGCGTCGGCCTGCTGTCAGCCGAGGCAACGGAGCTGAATCTTGGCTTCATGAAGCGGATGACTCTGGGCCTGCCGTGGACGCGCGTAAAGCTGGCGATTTCGCTCGACGGCCGCACCGGCCTCGCGGACGGGCGCTCGAAGTGGATCACCGGCGATGAGGCCCGCCTCGACGGTCATCGTTACCGGGCACGTGCCTGCGCGATCGCCACCGGGGTAGGCACCATCCGGCACGACGATCCGGCACTTACGGTACGCGGCCTGGAATTCGATCGCCCGCTGCGCCAGCCGCGCCGCCTGGTGTTCGATCATCTCGGGGTGACGCCACCCGCGGCAAAGGCGCTCGCGGGCGGCGCCCTGCTGATCCTTGCCGACCGGGTGCCGCCGGGGCTTCCGGAACACGTCGAGACGGTGCACTTCCCCGACGGCCGGGGCAAGATCGACTTCGCTGCGGCCTTTCGCTGGCTTGGTCGCCAAGCGATCAATGAACTGCACGTCGAAGCCGGGGCACGGCTCACCGGACCTTTGATCGAGGCGGGTGTCGTCGATGAGGTGCTCGTCTATGTCGCGCCCAAGCTGCTCGGACCCGCCGCCCGAGAAATGGTGACCATCACCTCGCCGGACTCGATGGAGTCGGTTCTGCGCCTTGATCTGGTTGATGTCGCGCGGCTGGGGGACGACGTGCGGCTGCTTTATCGACTTCCCTGAGGCAGACCATGTTCACCGGCATCGTAAGCGGGCTGGGCCGCGTCACCGCGCATCGCGCTCTCGGCGAGGGCGTGCGTATCACGGTTGACTCTGGCGGCTGGCCGATCGAAGATGTCGCCATCGGGGACTCCATCGCGCACAACGGCTGTTGCCTCACCATCGTCGAAAAGGGGCCGCACTGGCTGACGAGCGACGTATCGGCACACACACTCGGCGTCGTCTGCGGACTCGAAGTCGGCGCGTTGGTCAACCTCGAAAAGGCGGCGACCCTCGGCGATCGTTTGGGCGGGCACCTGGTCACCGGGCATGTAGATGCAGCCGGGCGCGTCGTTCGCTGGGAACAGATTGCGGAAAGCTGGTTGCTTGAGGTGGAAGTGGTGCGCGAGCTTGCGCCGTTCATCGCCAAGAAGGGCTCCGTTGCCGTGCACGGGGTCAGTCTGACCGTCAATCAGGTCGTCGACACGGCGCACGGCTGCCGGTTCGGCATCAACATCATTCCGCACACCTTCGCCGCCACCAGTTTCCAGGCACTCCGGCTTGGAGACGGTGTCAATGTCGAGGTGGATCTGGTGGCGCGCTACGTGGCGCGCATGCTGGCGCGACCGGTCGATTGAGCGAGAGTCGTCAGGGTTGAAGCGTTTGGATGATTGGACGAAGAATGGAGTCATCGATGGCCAGCAAAGCAACGTTCAACTGGGCCGATCCGCTGTTGCTCGACGCGCAGTTGACCGCGGAGGAGCGCGCCGTGCGGGATGCCGCGCACGCCTACTGCCAGGACAAGCTGGCCCCGCGCATCACCGAGGCATTCCGTAACGAACACACCGATCCCGCGATCTTCCGCGAGATGGGTGAGCTTGGTCTCCTCGGGCCGACGCTTCCGGAGCGTTACGGTGGCGCTGCGCTCAACTATGTGAGCTACGGCCTGATTGCGCGCGAGATCGAGCGCGTCGACTCGGGCTATCGCTCGATGATGAGCGTGCAGTCATCGTTGGTCATTCTGCCCATCTACGAGTTCGGTACCGAAGCGCAACGACAGAAGTACTTGCCGAAACTGACGCGTGGCGAATGGATCGGCTGCTTCGGACTGACCGAGCCGAATCACGGTTCGGACCCGGCGAGCATGGTGACCCGCGCCAAGTCGGCGCCCGGTGGTTACCGGCTGACCGGAAGCAAGATGTGGATCTCGAACTCCCCATTCGCCGATGTTTTCATCGTGTGGGCCAAGAACGATGCCGGCCGGATTCGCGGCTTCATCCTGGAGAAGGGCATGAAGGGGCTCTCGGCGCCAGTGATCAAAGGGAAGGTGGGGCTTCGTGCCTCCACCACCGGCGAGATCGTCATGGACGATGTCTTCGTGCCCGCCGAGAACGAGTTTCCGGATGTCGAGGGGTTGAAGGGGCCGTTCACCTGTCTGAACTCGGCCCGCTACGGCATTGCCTGGGGCGCCCTCGGGGCGGCCGAGGATTGCTGGTTCCGCGCTCGCCAGTACGTGCTCGATCGCAAGCAATTCGGGCGGCCGCTGGCTGCCAATCAACTGATTCAGAAAAAGCTCGCCGACATGCAGACGGAGATCGCGCTCGGACTGCAAGGCTGTCTGCGCCTCGGGCGCATGAAAGACGAGGGGATTGCGGCGGTGGAGATCACTTCCATCCTCAAGCGCAACAGCTGCGGCAAGGCGCTCGACGTGGCCCGAATGGCGCGCGACATGATGGGCGGTAACGGTATCAGTGACGAGTACGGAGTCGCCCGGCATCTGGTCAATCTGGAAGTGGTCAATACCTACGAGGGCACACACGACATCCATGCGCTTATCCTCGGGCGGGCGCAGACTGGTCTGTCGGCGTTCGTCTGAAGGAAACGCTGAACAAAGCAGTGAGCGGGATGAAGCGCGAGGCGCACGGAGCGCAGCGACCGAGAAGACGTGCGAAGCGAGTTTCAGCGAAGGCTAACCTTCAGGTTATGCCGGAGCTACACAACAATGAGTTAGGCGAGGGAGCGACAACGCAGTTGCCGCGTAGGCTAACCTTGGCGAAGCCGAGGTTTAGCCTGCCGAAAGGCAGGTGTGCTGAAGCCAACACCGCGCAATACAGCAGATGGCTCACTGCAGCAGTTTTTCAACAGCCTGCGACAAATTCGAGGATGGCCTCCTGATACATCGTCAGTCCCTCGGTGAAGCCGGGGACGAGGACGATGCCGCTGCGGCGCTCGGATGGATGCTCGTAGAGCCGGTAATGAATTCAGACGGCGGTGCCGCCTTCACCGCCAACGGGAACGCCCGCGAAGCTGCCCTCCGTGACGTGCACGCGCTCCGCGATAGCCTTGGCGATGACTTGCCAATCGGCGCCCGCGAAGCGCTGCTCGCTCGAAACGGTGTAGGCGCCCTGTTCCTGTTTCGGCAGGACCGGAAAGCTGGGCGGTGACGCCGACGCCATCGCCGCGGCGCCGGCGGTGACGATTACGGATAGCGCGCGGGCGAGCGGGTAGACGAGGGACGTCAAGTCGATCATCGGTTCAATCCGGAAGAGGTCAAGGCTCGGGTCGAGTATTGTTACTGCCGAATTTGTCCGCTGCAGGAGCAAACATGAGATTCCCTGTCCTGTGTAGCCGCCTAACCGCTGTTCTGGCAACGGTGGCCATCGCCCTTGCGCCCTCGGTCGCGGATGCACAGTCGACGGCAGGGTGGCCGACACGTCCGGTCAAAATTGTGGTCCCCGCGCCGGCCGGATCATCCCTCGACATCGTCGCCCGGCTGTTGGCTGACAAACTCAAGGATCGCTGGGGGCAACCGGTGGTGGTCGAACCCAAACCGGGCGCGGGTGGCATGCTTGGGGTCGATCAGTCTGCCAAGGCGACCGATGGGCACACCCTGGTGATCGGCTTTCCCGGCCCGACTGCCTACGCACCGTTTCTCTACAAGAAAATGCCCTATGACCCGGTGCGTGACATCGTTCCGATCGTGCTGACCACCACGCAACCGAACGTGCTCGCCGTCAACGCGAATCTTCCGGTCAAGACCGTGCAGGAACTGATTGCCTGGGCCAAGGCGAATCCCGGCAGGCTCTCCTATGCCAGCGTCGGCAACGGCTCCTCGTCCCACCTTTCGATGGAGCTCCTTAAAGGTGAGGCTGGGTTCGAGGCCCAGCATGTGCCGTTCAACGGCGCGCCTCCGGCGGCGCTCTCCACGGCCAACGGCGACACCCAAGTCCTTTTCGCTGTCGCCTCCGGCATTGCGCCGCATGTGCAGGCCGGGCGCATACGCCAGATCGCTGTTACCAGCCTGAATCGCTTCGAATCCCTCAAGGACTTGCCGACCATCCATGAATCCGGCGTTCGTGGCTTCGAAGCCATCGCCTGGAACGGATTGTTCGGTCCAGCCTCCCTTCCGGCCGAGGCCGTGGCGCGCATCAATGCGGACGTCAATGCCGTGTTGGCTACGGACGAGGTCCGGCAGCGCATCACCGCCGGCGGCATGGCGCCAGGCGGTGGAACGCAGGCGGCCTTCAAGGCGATGATCGAGGCTGACATGAAGAAGTGGGGTGCGATCATCCGTCGCCTCGGCGTACAGCTCGACTGATGACTGCGGACGGCATGAAGCTCTACAACTACTTCCGTTCGTCCGCCGCCTATCGCGTGCGGATCGCGCTCAACCTGAAAGGACTCGCCTGGGAGCACATTGGGGTGCATCTGCTGCGTGGCGAGCAGCGGGAAGCATCGTTTCGGCAAGTAAACCCTGCGGCGCTGGTGCCCGCCCTGGTTACCGACGACGGGCATGTTCTGACTCAGTCGATGGCGATCATGGAGTGGCTGGACGAAGCCTATCCGGACCGGCCCCGGCTTCTGCCCGGGTCCGCCCTCGAACGGGCACGCATTCGCGCGTTTGCATTGACCATCGCCTGCGATATCCACCCGCTCAACAATCTGCGCGTGCTCCAGTACCTCGAGGGAACGGTCGGCTGTGATGAGCAAGGACGCAACGCTTGGGCGCGTCATTGGATCAGTCTTGGCTTCGCGGCCTGCGAGGCCATGCTGGAAGCGCGTCCGTGCGGTGAGTCCGGTCCGTTCGCCTTCGGCGATCAACCGACGATCGCTGACTGCATGCTGGTGCCGCAGTGTTTGAACGCGCGCCGGGTCGGCCTGGAGTTGTCGTCCTGGCCGCGTCTGGCAGCGGTCGAAGCCGCGTGTCTCGAGCTCGAAGCCTTCAAGTCCGCGCATCCCTCCCGCCAGCCGGATGCACCGCCGACATGATCGATGGAACGCTCGCTCCAGGCGCGCTCGCGGAGCAGTTGCTCGCCGAAGTCCGCTTCGATGCGTCTGGACTCGTGCCTGCGATCGCGCAGGACGCTGTCACCGGTGAAGTGCTGATGCTGGCATGGATGAACCGGGACGCATTGCGGCAGACGGTGTTGACAGGCAAGGCCTGCTACTGGAGTCGTTCGCGCGGGCGCGCTTGGCAAAAAGGCGAACTTTCCGGACATTTGCAGATCGTGCGGTCGATACTTCTTGACTGCGACGGTGACACCGTGTTGCTCAAGGTCGATCAACTGGGTGGCATCGCTTGCCATACCGGTCGGCGCCACTGCTTTTTTCGACGTGCGGATGGCTACGGCTGGCATGTCGAGTTAGACCCTGTCAAGACCGAGGCCGAAATCTATGGTCGCCATGAGTGAAAGCGCATCACCGCAGCCCACCGACATCCTCGTTCGCCTCAGCCGCACCATCGCCGAGCGTCGGCTTGGCGACCCGGCCACGAGCTACGTTGCGCGACTTGCGGCCAAGGGCGAGGATGCCGCGCTAAAGAAGGTGGGCGAAGAGGCCGCGGAATTCATCATGGCTGCAAAGGATGCGGCGCGCGGCGGAGCTGCCCATCGCATGGTGGCCGAGGCGGCGGACTTGTGGTTTCATAGTCTCGTGGCGCTGGCGGCGGAGGGCCTCGGCGCAGCCGACGTCGTTGCTGAACTCGGCCGCCGGGAAGGACTATCCGGCCTCGCCGAAAAGTCTGCCCGCGGGGACGGTTGACCCAATGGACAGGCATGATCGAATCGTCCTCAAGCGAGCGAATGACACCAACAGGCTGTCGACAGACTCAGCGAGGATGTCCAGATGCAAGGCGCGCGGAGCGCAGCGACCAAGGCATATCGAGTCGACAGGCGAGGGAGCGAGCACCGCGCAACGCAGCGGTTCAGCAGTGCAGCAATTTATTCAGCGTGCCCCAAAGCGATGATGAATCACGAACCGGGTAGTGACCCTAACTGCATCTTTTGCAAGATCGTTCGCGGCGAGTTGCCGTCGCGAAAGGTGTTCGAGGATGACGACGTTCTTGCCTTCCATGACATCAACCCGGTAGCACCGCTGCATGTGCTCGTGATTCCCAAACGGCACCTCCCGACGCTCGCCGACGCCGGCCCGGAGGATCAGGCTGTGCTCGGTAAAATGTTGTTGGTCGCGACACGGGTCGCGCACGACCTCGGTTCGACCGAAGGGTTCCGGACGATCATCAACGTCGGACGCATCGGTCGGCAAGATGTGTTTCACCTGCACATGCATGTGCTCGGTGGGCCGAAGCCGCTGGGTCGGATGATTCAGCCCGAATGAGCCCCATCGGCGGGCAGAGGAGATTCGTTCATGGGTACCTTTTCGATCTGGCATTGGCTGATCGTACTGCTGGTCGTTGTGCTGATCTTTGGCACCAAGAAGCTGCGCAACATCGGCAAGGATCTCGGCGGCGCCGTCAAGGATTTCAAGGATGGCATCAAGGGTGGGGAAGAGGCCGCTAAAGGCGACAAGGCCGACGCGGCCCCTGCTCAGGTGTCAGCCCCCAACGTGATCGAGGGCGAAGCGCGTAAAGACCGCGTTTGACCGCAGAAAGCGCGGTGTTCCCAATCGGGTCCTGCGTGCCCGGCAGAGGTGGACGCTTCCGCCGTGGTCGGTGCAGGACGTTGGGGCTGATGTTCGATGTTTGACTTCTCTTTCGGAGAGCTGGCTCTGGTCGCCGTTGTAGCGCTTGTCGTGCTCGGCCCGGAGAGACTTCCCCGGGTTGCTCGCACGGCAGGCCATTTGCTCGGACGGGCGCGCTCTTATGCAAATCAGGTCAAGTCGGACATCGACCGGGAAATGCAGCTCGATGAACTGCGCAAGCTCCAGCAGGAGGCCCAGGAGGCGGCGCGCAGCTTCGAGAGCTCGGTCAACGAATTCGGCCGTACCGTGGAGACTGAGGCCGCACGACTCGAATCCGAGGCGGCCGGCTTTGCCGGCGGGCAAGGCATCTCCGGCGAGGCGGAGGACCCGCTGGCTACTTCGCTCGCCGAACAGGCGCGCCAGAAACCGGTCGCGGGCTCAGCGCCGCAACATCGCCTTGATTCTCCTCTTGCCCCCGCATGGCAGCAGACGCCCGCCGTCAGGGCTGGCGACGATGAAGCCGCGTCGGCGCTGGCCGATTCGCCACTCGCCGGTCGGTGGCCCACGCCACAGCGTCCGGCTTCGCCTGCGGCCGGCACGCATTCCGGGTCGTGAGCCGCGCGGTCGCTGTTGAAACAGGTGGAGAATTGACCCAGGAAGCCTCAGTTGATCGCTTCGATGACCTTGTAGCACGTTGAATACAGTGAGTTTTCAGGCTGCGCCCGACTTCACCGATTGGACGAGATTGCTACACGCCCGCTGGACGGCCCGAACGTGCGCCTGGCGTTGTTGCTCCTCCTTGCCGGGATCAACCCTGCGGCGACATCGCGTGCGGGCCTGCAGCCCATCCCTCGCCGCGCTCGCGACCAGCACTGCGTGCTGCCCGGCGGGCTGGTCGCACCAAGCACCCGTTTGGAGCGTCCCTCGGTCGTGCCCACCTGTGGTTCTTTAGGTTGAAATGGCTGACGCCCCGGAAACGCTGAAAGAAGAGTCGTTCGTCTCCCATCTGGTCGAACTTCGCGATCGACTGGTGCGTGCGATCGGTTCGGTGCTCGCGGTGTTGATCATTCTTCTGATCTATCCCGGTCAGAAGGCCATTTACACCTTCGTTGCAGCGCCTTTGATGAAGTCGTTACCGCAGGGCGGATCGATGATTGCAACCGATGTGATCGGGGTGTTCTTCATCCCTCTGAAGGTCACGCTGCTTGTGAGCTTTTTGCTTGCGCTGCCGATCGTTCTCTATCAGCTCTGGGCGTTCGTTGCCCCGGGTCTCTATCGACATGAGCGGCAGTTGGCGATGCCGCTGATCCTGTCTTCGACGATCCTGTTCTTCGTCGGGATGGCCTTTGCCTACTTCGTCGTGTTCCCGTTCCTGTTTCCGATACTTTTCGGCCACGCTCCCGAGGGGGTCACAGTTGCCACCGACATCGAGAAGTATTGGAGCTTTGCGCTCACGATGTTTATCGCCTTCGGTGTCACGTTCGAAACGCCTGTCGTACTCGCGGTTCTCGTGCGCGCCGGCATCGTGACCGTTGACCAGTTGAAGGAGTTTCGCAGCTACTTCATCGTCGGCGCGTTCGTCATCGCAGCGATCGTGACACCTCCCGACGTGCTGTCGCAACTCTTCCTGGCCGTGCCTCTCGTTCTGCTCTACGAGACCGGTATCTGGATTTGCAAGCTCATTCCCGCGCGGCCACGCGACGCGGGGGATGCTTGAGCGGAAGCCTCGGGCTGTCCTCCTGCCAGTTCTGATCAGGTCTTCTTGGGGCGCGGTCGGGCGCCCAGCGTGACCTTGATTTCGTGCGTTTCGCCGTTGCGAAGCACCTTGATCGGGATGGACGATCCCGGCGACGACATCGCGATCAAATTGATGGCTTCGATCCGATCTTCGACGGCCTTGCCGTTGACTTCCACGATCACATCGTTCGGGCGCAGACCTCCGCGGGCGCCGGGACCTCCGTCGAGGACCGCCGCGACCAGTGCGCCGCGCTCGCTCGCGAGGCCAAGCTGCCGCATGGCGTCGGGCGTCAACGGCCCGAGCGTTGCGCCCAGAAAGCCACGCTGGACCTGACCTGTCGCGATCAATTGCTCCATCACCGGCAGCGCGATGGCCGTGGGAATAGCGAAACCGATGCCCGAGAAATCGCCGGTTCGGGTGAAGATGCTGGTATTGATTCCGATGAGATGACCATTCAGGTTGACCAAGGCGCCACCGGAGTTGCCCTGGTTGATCGCTGCGTCGGTCTGAATGAAGTTTTCGAACGGACTGCCCTCGCTCAACGCTGTACGGCCGGTAGCGCTGACGATTCCCATCGTTACCGTGTTGCCGAACACCCCAAAAGGGTTGCCGATAGCCAGCACGATATCGCCTGGCTTGAGCGATGCGGAGTCTCCGAAGGTGATCGCCGGCAGTGGCTCTGGCGTCTCGACCTTGATCACCGCCAGATCCGTCTCGGGATCCGTGCCGATCAATCGGGCAGGCAACACGCGCTTGTCGGCGAGTTCGACCCGAATCTGCTGGGCGCCCTCGAGGACGTGGTTGTTGGTCAGGATGAAGCCGTCGGCGCGGACGATCACGCCCGAGCCTTCGCCAAGGATCTGTGGGCCGCTACCCTGCCGGTCGCGCCCGAAGAACCGTTCGAACAGCGGATCATCCAGCGCATGGGGCCGGAATCGACGGCGTTCGGCGCTCGTCCCAATTTTGACGACGCTCGGCGTGGCCGTGGCCGCTGCGTGCGAGAAGCTGATCTGTGCGCTCGAGATCTTCGCGCCCGCCTCGGGAGTCGATGGCGTTGTAACGACGGTAATGGGCGGCGTCGGCGCTGTCGCTGCGGGGGAGCGAACGAACCACTCTGGACGCAGCGTGCTGACGGTGAACAGCGCGGCCACGCAGATCGTGCAGACCTGCGCGAACAAGAGCCATAATCGATGCAGCATTCGGACAGCGTTCGGGGCCGGACGCGCGGCAGTGGGCAAGGATAGCGGCAGTGGGCAAGGATAGCGGGGGCGTAACCTTCGCCACCCAAGGGATTGTATGCGTGGGTTTGACCAGGGTGTGGCAGACAGGGAGCAATCGGGCACGATTCGGCCGGTTGCCCGTGATGCACTCATTCATCATCTGAATGCCTACCTTGACATTGCCCGGTTTCGTGACCCGTGTTTCAACGGGTTGCAAATCGAAGGCGAGGCGTTGGTCAGCCGAGTCGTGGTTGGCGTGACTGCCAATTTGCAGCTGATCGAGGCGGCCATCGCTGCGCGGGCACAACTCGTCGTCGCGCATCATGGCCTTCTCTGGAAAGGCGATGATCCCCGCTTGGTCCGTTCGCATGGACGACGCGTCGCCACCGCGATCAGCGCAGGCCTCAATGTGGCGGCCTACCACTTGCCGCTCGACGTACACCCAGAGGTCGGCAACAACGCGCAACTCGCACGTCGTCTGCAACTGACGCTGACCGGTTGCGTCGGTGACTGCGGGCTCGTCAGCGTCGGCCGCTTGGGAGAGGGCGCCGTGGTCGATTCGCGAACGCTGGCGGCCCATGTGGCGCGCGCGTTCGGCCCGCGCGTCGCGCTTTATGCAAGGTGTTCAAGGCCGGTCCGAACGATTGCCTGGTGCACTGGTGCCGGGGGTTCGCTGCTCTCGCAGGCGATCGAGGCAGGCGCGGACGCCTATATCACCGGGGAAGTGTCCGAACACCACGTACACCTTGCGCGTGAGTCGGGCATCGCCCTGATTACGGCAGGACATCACGCCACCGAGCGTGGTGGCGTATCGGCGCTCGCGGCCTACGTGACGCGTCAATTCGGGGTTGAGTGCCAGTTCATCGACATCGATTCCCCGCTGTGAAGCGCGTCGTCGGATCGCGTTGCCGCGTCCGCCGATGCTTGGGACGGTACATCGCTGCCGGGCGCTGAGGGTGACGGTCGTCTGCCAGGCTTGGCCGCAAGTTCAGTCGCTGCAACGGTGACCAGGACGGTGAATGTGAAGGCGAGCGCCGGAATGCGCGCCGGAAAGTCGAGCCAGGCGTGCAGGGCGAACGCGATCGCACCCAAGAGGGCCGCGTGCCCGAGCCCAAGATCATCTACGAGTAGCCAGGCGCGGTGCATCAGCAACACCGCTGCCCACATTGCTGCCAAGAGAAAGCACGCACCGAGCAAGCCAAACTCGACAAGTAACTGGACGTACTCGTTGTGGGCGTGCTCGACGAAGCCGCGCAGCTCTGCCGGTTGAAAGGCCGGGAAGACGAGGGCAAAGCTCGCCGGACCCGTCCCGAGCGGGAAGAAACTCTTCGCTGCCTCCCAGCTGGCTGCCGTCATCAAGCCCCGGGCTGCCAGACTGTCGAGGGCGGCCGGGTCCGTCACCGCGCGAACAAGCATGTCGGACGACATCAACAGAACGACGACGGCGATTGCGAAAATGCCTCCGAAGGCCAGCACGCGTGTCCGATGACTGCGGCGGCGTTTGCGTGACGCTGCGTGGAGGGTCGCTACCATGCCGATCACGATGAGCGTCGCAGCCAGAGCCGCTCGCGACATGCTCATGATGATGCCGGCGGCGAGCAGGATCGAAACCACCGCCCAAGCGGCGAGAAGCAAGGGCTTTCGGTCCGAAGCACTACGGCGAACCCGGGCGGCTGTTGCGAGCAGGCCGAAGAGCGCAACCGGAAGCAGCATGGCAAGCAGCGAAGCGAAATGGTTCTTGTTGACGAAGGTTCCCGACGCGCGGACGTGCCCGGCGAAATCCGTGGTAAACACCGAGGCTCCGCCGGTCGCAATCTGAGCGATACCGAGCAGCACTTGGAATAGCGCGATCGCCAGCAGGGCGAAGACGAGCGCACGGCGTTGTAGACGGTCGAAAATATGCACGGCCAGGACGAGGCTCAGGCAACATCCGATCAGCCCTAGCGCACGCGCCGTCAGCGCGGGCGCGAAGGACAGAGCCATGGTCCCCGACCATGTGTTCTCCGCGGTGAGAACATCGACCACGGGCGCATAGCCTGAACGTCCAGGGAGCATCGACCAAAGGGTCGTCGGAACGGGGACCAAGTGAAGCAGCGCGCCCCCGGCGAGACAGGACAGCGCGAGGATCAGCGGAACAAAGGCCAAAGTTGGCCGGAGTGAGGGCTCAACATGCAAACCGCGTACGCAAAGGAGATGGGCGAGGGCGGCTAGACCGGTCGCGAGCGATGCCCACATTGCATACAGCATCGCAGCATCCGAGTTGCCACCCCGGTCGAACATGGTGGCAATCAGCGCCAGTACGCCGAACCATGCGACCCAAGAGAGAGCGCGCGCGGCCGTCAACCGCGCGCCGAGAGGGTGCGTCAACGTGCGATCAGTTCGGACTTGTGTTGCGGCGATCGCGATCGTAGAGGTAATAGCCGAGACCCACGACGCCAATCCCCCCGAGCAGCATGGCCGCTGGGTTGACGCCTGGTGTGACGACGACCGGAAGCGGCGCAGGTACGGGCGGGGCGGGTGGCGGTACCGCTGCCGGCGGTGTTACGGGCGGCGCTGCCGCCACTGGGGGCGGCGCCGCCGGGATTTGGGGAGATGGCACAACGGGGGCGGCAGGCGGTGGCGCAACCGGTGCAGGAGGGGCGGGTTGCTGAGCAACGGGTGGCACACCGCAGACCAGCCCGTCGCCTTCGAACCTTACGACGACGCGCCGATTGGGCTGGAGGCACTCGTACAACTCTTTCATGGCCGCGGCCGAGGCGCTTCCTTGCTGAAGGCCGCCGGGCGTGAGCCGCGTGCCGCGCGGGAAGATGCAAGTCGTCTTGACTGGCACCTTGTGACCAAACCCGATGGCCTCGAGCTTGATGTCCTTGCTGACTTTGCCTGCTACGTAGTCCCTCACGGACACGGCGCGGGCGAGACTCAGGCGGTCGTTGTAGGCCGGGTCCCGAGTCGAGTTTGTGACGTCGGCGTGGCCTTCGATCACGATACGGTCGACGCCTTTGCATTCTTCGTTGCCACGACGAAGCACCCGGTCGACCTCGGCACGGCCCGACTCGATCATGCGAGTCGCTTCGCTGTGCTCGAACAGCGCGCTTGCAGCCAGGGTGACTGCGGTCGTGCGACGCGTCGATGAGGGCTGCTGGATGGAGGGCAAGACCTGGGCGGCCGTTGCAAGCTGTGCCGACACACCTTCGACGGCGGCACGCGCCGCCTGACAGTTCGTGAAGGGGGTGACCGTGTAGCGCTGGTTGCCGGTCAGCACGATGTCACACCCAGGCGCCGCGGCGATGGTGACGGCCCCCGATGCGGTGGTCAGCACGCGCGAGCCCGCCGGTACGGTCATTCCGCTACTGGCTGATCGTAATCCGCTGGCCGAACTGACCAGCACGCCGCCGCGAACGTCTTTCAACGTAGCGGCCTGCAAACCCACGGTGCCCGAGGCGAGCGATGCCGCCAGCGTGACGCCGAGGATCGATGTCAAAGCGTTCTCCATGTTTCGGCCTATACGTCGATTTCAATTAAACCCTGAGCGTATGCTATCCATCGCACGATCTGATCGCAACCTCGCTCCTAACCAAATAGCGGACCGGGCGCGCCGTTCGGCCGCGACAGCGCGGCAGTCATCGGATCCAACGGCCGTGTCACGAGGCGCGGGTGATGACGATGTCATCAACATCCACGCGTCCTTTCGTGCCGCCGCTTCGCCATGCGGGCGAGCTTCCATCGAATCGGATCGACTGCGCATGACAGGTCCGGGCGACGTCGAACTCGACCTGCACTGTCCGCCAGCCATGTGCATCCGCATCGCGCTGGGCAGGTTGTACGGAAGCGATCATGGTGCCGCCGTGGCAACTGACTGATATGCCGAAGCGGCTCTCTTTGCCGGCAGTCCAGTCACGCACGCGGTATCCGAGTCGGTAGCGTCCGGCTGCCAGGACGGTGTTCGTTTCTGCGATCGTTGATTGGACCGGTCGCCCGTTGAGTTCGACCGAGAGATAGCGGTTGACCGATCCGTGCGCGCGTTCCTGCTGTACGCTGACGCTGTAGCCATCGCGGAATTCTCCGCCGCGGCCGAAACGCCAGTCAAAGGGGGAGGTGCCGTGCCGACCTTCGAATCCGCCGTTTGGCAGGTGCGGCACCTCGTCACGGAGTTCGGGACGTAAGCCAAGCCAGAGCGCGAAGACGCTCGCGACTTCAGGACTTCGAGCGGTCAATGCGAACAGGCAGGTGATCGCCGAGTCTTCGAGTCGTTCGGCCGCCCCCGCACGCGTGGCGATCCACAGGCGGGAAGGGACCGGGATGTCAGCCCGGCAGGCGGCGTCCGCCAGTCGCCCGAGGTGGGGCGAGCGCGCTTCCACCCAGGCCGTCACGCGGCGCTGCAGCGCGGGCTCCGCGAGGGCATGTGCGAGCGCCGTGTAGCCATCGTTGTGTGAGTCGGGATCCGTCTCCACGAGCTTGACGATCGCATCGATGCCTCTTGCCGGATCGCCTGCTGCGAAGGCGGTGAAGGCCGCCGTGCGTAATGACTGCGGTTCGCGCGGCGCCAGAACGAGCGCAGCGCGAACATGGCGCTCTGCGCCTGCAATGTCGCCCGCCTGCATTCGATTCATCGCGAGGGCGAGATAGTTCGCGTAGTCCAGTGGGTGCTCCCGCCATCGGATCTGCAGGACGTCGCCATCACCCGATTGCGGCGGGAGGCGGGTCGACCGATTCATGCTCTGAACCATGACCAATGCGACAGCCTGCAGCACCACTGCCCCGGCCGCCAGAAGCAGCCACCGGCCGTGAGCGACGCGATGCGTTTGCTCGCGCAGGTCGGATCCCGATTCAGGCGTCGAGCGCTGGTACGTCCGACGAATCATTGCACGGGGTGAGATGCCCACTCGGTCAGGATCATGCGATCTCCGCGACGGGCCACCGCGCCGGAGACGAACAAGCGTTGATTACTTTGCGTGCCGTCGGTGGCGACGAGAGAAATTTCGGCGACCCCGGAAAAAGTTTCGCGCTGCCCGCTGCGTTGCCGATCGATCGCGACGTAGCGGAGTTCTCGCTTTCGTGTCGCGCGGAAAACTTGGTCGAAGTCGGCGACGACGCGCGCACGGCCTGGTAGCGTTTCCGCAAAAAGCGCCGCGAGTCGGTCGGAAGCACCCGACTCGATCGCGTCGGCGAGTTGCGCGAGCAGTTCTGCCGTACCGACAACGCGCTCTTTTCGTCCATCGGCAGGATGTGCCGCGGCATCAGCGATGACGGGAAGCAGCGTCGGCGTCATCGGTGTGCTGGCATTGGAACTTCTTGCAATGGTCGGCGGGTCGGGGTCGGATGGCGTTCTGACTGAGCCGGCCGCGGCCAAGCCGGCGGTAGGGTCAGGCGCCACTCCGGTTTGTTCCGTGCGCCTCTCGCTGGCGACGCTGAGTTCACGGCTTGCGGCGAGCGCAAGTTCTCGCGTCGCGTCGGCCAAGGTGGGTTGCGCTGCAGCCCGATCGGTGGACGGCTGGGCCGTGGCAAGCCGCGAACCACCTGCCGCGGAAACGTTTTCGTCCAGTTTCAGGCGGGGCCGCGCCTCCACAAGCTTGGTCGGTGGCGGAGGATCGCGGCGGCTGACCATCAGCACGGCGATGGGAACACACAACAGAGCCGCTGCCAAGATGAGGCTGCGTCGTGAGGTCAAGGCGGCAAGCAGGCCGCCCAGGCGATTTCCGTCATCCGCGCGTGGCCGCGCCTGGCGGGCATACGTCACGTCCGACGTGGACCGGTCGTGACGTCGCTCACCACCCGGGTTCGCTGCCAGCGACGCGTCGTAGCGGGATCTCGCTTCGGCGTCGGCGAGAATGTTGTAGGCCAGGTTGACCTGGATCGCCGAATCCGGAGGAAAGCCGCTTGGACGCGAGTCGGGATGGACGAGCGCGATCAATCGACGATAGTTCTCCCTTATCTCTTCGGCAGTGGCCTTGGTCGTGACACCGAGGACCGAGTAGTGCGAGGCTGTGGCAATGAGCATACGCTCGCTCATCAAGCGCTGCGCAGCAGCCGGCGATGGGAGGTTGCCCTCGTCGAGCGCAATCGCCGTGACGTCCTTGCCGGCGGCGAGCTGGATGATTGCCAGTCCCACGCGACTGTCACTTACCGTCAGTGGACCGCTCTCGGGCTGAAGAAACAGCCGCAGGAACTCCTCGGCTAGAAGCGAGCCTGTCATCGCGTCCTTTTCACCGCGAACCGCGTCCATCGTCAATTTTTGGCGAGCTCCGGTTTCTCGCCGTAGTAGTAGAACTGATGCTCGTAACCGTACATCGCGAGTTCGCTGCCCAACTTGGTGAGAATCGCACCCAACGGCACCTTGCCTGACTGTCTGAGGCGACGGACGGCGTTGCGAATCGCCGCCTTGCGCGTCTTCGCGCTCTCGACGACGAAGATCGAGGCATCCGCTTCGTTGCAGAGGATGATCGAGTCCGCAATGCCCAAGATGGGCGGGCCATCGAATACGATGTGATCAAAGCTCGAGGTGGCCGGGTCAATCAGTTGCCTCAGTCGCGGACCGCTGAGTAGCTCCGCGGGATTCGGGGGCACCGGGCCGCCGGTGATGAGGTAGAGGTTGGCGAATTTGGTCTTGCGGGTGACCGCGATCGGCTCGACGTTGTTCGACAAGACGCTGGACAAACCATGCTCATGATCCATTCCGAGGATACGATGCTGCGACGGGTTACGCATGTCCGCGTCCACCAGCAGCACACGCTTGCCCATCTGCGATAACGCCACGGCCAAGGCGAAGGCTGTCGTCGACTTCCCCTCGTTCTTGGTGCAGCTCGTCACGACGAACGACCGAGGGGCTCCCTTGCTGGTCGAGAACTGGAGCGCGGTTCTCACCGAGCGGTACGCTTCTGCGAGCGCACTTCGGGGGTCTTCCGACGCCTGCTGTGCGGCGCTCTGCTTTGCGGTTGTAACGCGAGGGATGACACCGATCAGTGGCAGGCCGGTGAACCGCTCCACTTCATCGGGAAACTTGATCGAATCATCCATGTACTCGATCACGAACGCCAGCGCGAGGCCGGCCATCAATCCGATCAGAAGCCCGGTCAGCATGCCTCGCAGAACGTCGGGCCGAAACGGGTAGAGTGGCGTCTGTGCGCGGTCGATGATGGCGACATTGTTCGTGCCGAGCTGTGATGTAACGCTGACCTCTTTGAGACGCTGGAGAAGGCCGCCGTACAACTCGCGGTTCGTGTCGACATCGCGCTTGAGAATGCCGTAGCGGATACCTTGGTCCTGCGACTCGAGAATGCTGCGCTTCGATGCCTCTACCCGCGCACGGAGCCGCTCCTCCTGGGCGCGCGCCGAATCCAGTGCGGCCTTGGCCTGGATCTCGATCGTCGAGGCGATCGTCTTGGCTTCTTCCTGGATGCGTTTTTCCGCGTTCTCGATCTGTGCCTGCAGGGCCTGCATCCGCGGATGCGTCGGCTTGTAGGTGCGCAACTGCTCCTGGTATTCGAGCTCGAGCTTGGCCTTCGCCTCCTTGAAGGCCGATATTGCTTTGTTCTCGAGCAACTCCTTGGTTGATGAAGAGGTGCGTCGCGCCTCCTCGTAATTGGCTTCGGCGCGGATGCGCTCCTTCTCCGCTGCCGCCAGGGCTGCCGAAAAGTCGCTGAAGCTTTGCGCCGCCGGGTTGGTCTTTTCGTCGACGGTCAGGATCTGCTTCTGCTTCGTGTAGGCGATCAGCGCCGCCTCGGACTCTTCCAGCCGTGCCTTCGCACGGGCGACCTCCTGTTCCAGAAACTTTCGCGCGTAGGCCGAGGAGTCGACCTTGCGGTCCAGGTTGGCTGTGATGTAGGCATCTGCCCAGGCATTGGCCATGCGCGCGGCGAGCGCGGGATCGGCCCCGATCACGTTGACGCGCACGAGCTTGGTGCCCGGCACCTGTTCGACGTTCATCGCGCCGCGCAGCCCGCCAAGCACCGCCTCGCGATCGAGGAATTGTCGGTCCTTGACCGCCGGCTCGCTGCGCTTGCGGAGGGTGGTAAGGATGCGGCCAATCCAGTCATCCCGTTCCACCTCCGCCTTCGCTTCGTTCTCTGCTGCGCGCGCGATCGGCTGGCCGCTACGATCGATATCGAGGTTCAGCGTCTCCATCACCCGTTCGGCGAGCTGGCGACTCCTCAGAAGCTCGAGTTGCGTCTGCAGAAACGAGCCGTCATCCCAAGTCTCTGACTCCGGCGAGCGGGCATCCTTGTAGTCCACGATTCTTTGTGTGCCGCGGTCGATCTGCAACACGGTTGTGGCCCGATAGAGCGGGGTCTCCATCAACGTCGTGATGGTGAAGTAGGTCACAGCAAGCAGCGTGACGGCAACGATCCACCATTTCCGTTTCCAGATGATCCGGATCAGGTCGCGCAGATGCAGTGAGTCGTCCGGCTCATTACTGGTCGGCAACTGAACGTAGGGAGCCAGCGCGGTCTGCGGGTGCGGAACCAGGGCGCCGCTCGATTGCGGATGGCCGGAAGAGGGGAGTGGATGAGTCAAGCAGGGCTCCGGAGACCGGTCAGTGACGACTGGGTGGGCGCCACGCGCGCAAGCGCGCGGAGGCTGATCACCGCAGGAAGACGAACGGGTTGAAGACGGACAGAATGTCGGAAAACAGCGAATCGCGCAGTGCGGTGCGGGTCCGGGAGCGATTCACAACGATCAGGTCATCGTTCATGATGCGTGGATCTTCGGCTTCGCCGGTTCGGATCTTCTCGACATCGAACGTCAAGGTCTGCTGTTCGCCAGAAGGCAGCATGCGGAAGATCTTCACCGCCGTCAAATCGCCGAGACTCCCTTGACCGCCTGCCAGTGCGATGGCGCGCAGCAGCGTCATGGGGCCCTGGATCGGGAAGACGCCGGGCCGTCCGACCGCGCCTTCGATGGTGAAGCGACTGCTGATCGCCTCCTTGACAAACACGGTGACCTGCGGGTTTTGCAGATACTGCTCGCCGAGGCGGTCCGCGATCAGGCGTTCCAGCTGGATGGCGGTGAGCCCAACTGCCGTCACCTGCCCGATCAAAGGCAGACTGATGTTGCCCTGCGAATTGACCCGCACCGTGCGCGTCAGTTCGGCTTGTCCGTAGACCGTGATCTCGAGGAGATCTTGCGCCCCGATCCGGTACTCATCCAAGACTGCCTGCGGCTGACGAGGCGCCGCGGGCGAGGTGGAAGCGGCTTGCGCACTGCCGCTGGTTTGGGCCAACGACCCGCTGTTCAAACCGAACAGGCTGAAGAGGCCCACTAGCAGGGCGACGCTGAACACTCGACCATTCATGACAGACTCCCTAACAGGCCGTTGAAAAACTACTGCGGTGGGCCATCTGCTGTGTTGCGCGGTGTTGGCTCCGGCCGCTTCGCTTCACATCGGCCTCGCCGATGTGAGCCTTCGCCGAAAATTTATTTTCGCTCCCTCGCCTTATCAATTTGACAGGACTTTGGTCGCTGCGCTCCGTGCACCTCGCATCTGGCCATCCTCGCTACGTTTTTCAACAGCTTGCTAATCAATCCGTCGGAGGACGTCCGCGGCACCGAGCCACGCAACTCTCGCGACGGCTTGTCAGTTCAAGCTCGCCCCGAACCATCTTCTGGATAGCTTTCTGATTATCCTCATTCCTGCATGCTTCGGTGCAGTTTCGCCGTCGTGAGCTGGTGGCCGTGGAATCGCGGCCGACGGAAGGTTCGCCAGAACCGCCTGCGGTCGATCGCGCACCAATCGTCCAGCCTCTTCCCGGCCAACCAGGCGTTCTGCGCGGGCGAGCGCCTCGGCGAGCACGGGTGCTCTCCGGCCGGTGCTGTGTCCGTCCGAGGCCAGCACGTCGCACCAGCCATCACCGACGAAGCGCTCGGCGTAGCGTGTTGCCTTGGGTCCGAAGCGACCGAGCAGGGCGCCGCCGGTGACTTGGAGCCAGGCTCCGCCGCGTGCAAGGGTCAAGAAATCGCTGTAGTGCTGATCGACCCAGGTCAAGCGCTCGGGATGCGTGATGACAGGGACATAGCCGGCCACCGTGAGGTCGAACACCGACTCGAGGAATCGTGGTGGCCTGACGGTATGGGACGGTTCGATCAGCAGATAGCGGCTGTCGGCGATCGTCGGTATGCGCCCCGAGCGGACGCCGGAGAGCACCTCCGGCACGAGATGCGTGTCGGCACCGTGTGACAGTTCGAGTGGGATGCCAGCTTCGACCAGTACGCGACGCAGGTCGGCGACGCGTCTGCGGATGTCCGGACCTTCGTTGTCGTAGAGACCGGGATAGATATGGGGTGTGCAGCAGGTCAGTCGTATACCGTCCTCAGCCGCCATGCGCGCCATCGCGAGCGCGACCTCGAGCGACGGCGCGCCATCATCGATGCCCGGCAGGAGGTGGCAATGCAGGTCGATCATGCCTCGTGCGCTCAACTTGGGAAACGCTGAATAAATGGCTGCGCGGGCGAATCGCTGTGTTGCGCGGTGTTGGCTCCGGCCGCTTCGCTTCACATCGGCTTCGCCGATGTGAGCCTTCGCCGCAACTGCGTTGTCGCTCCCTCGCCTATCTATTCGATATGTCTTCGGTCGCTGCGCTCCG
>OGCL01000262.1_pt1 | contig 60017 bp, 54 predicted proteins | sample 1570041 | NCBI WGS metagenome assembly OGCL01 (sample SAMN06266162, study PRJEB24511) | hot springs metagenome | isolation source: Hot spring water | place: South Africa: Limpopo | collected 2015-06-22
ATACGACACCTTATAAAAAAAAGTTCCTAGGGCTTTGTCATAAGGCATTGCATTATAAAGAATAAAGCAAAATTAAAATGAAATCATCGATTATAAAAATCCTGAAACTTCCTATCTTACTTGCTGAATTTATTAAGAAATTTAGTTTCTATCGCTGATTTAGGGCTATTATTTAAGTTTTTATATGGGGAGAGATCATAATTTCAATTAAATCAAGTCTCTTGTAATTAATTAAGGATTTTATTTACATAATGAGCATTAGTCATAAAAGTCCCCTCGTTTTTTAGAATATTCAGAAGGTCCTCAAGTCTTTGTAACATCTCTATGCCTGAATGTTTTTTTATATAAAAAGGGAGGTTAAATTCACTCAAGTCTGTAAATTCCCAAGGATGAAAATAAATATTCAAGTATTTATCCTGCCTTAATGTCCATTTGGCAATCATTTGATATAAACTCTCTGGAGTGTTTTTAAAGCTCAGCCAAAATAAAGGATACCTTATAATAGGACTTGCAGAAATAGGTAGAACCCATAAATGATCATTTTTAAAGGGTACTCTTGCCTTTGATAGATTATTATATCTTTTTGGTAACCAGATAGGATTTATTGATGAGTCATAGCTATAACCAGCTTCAATAAGCCTGTGTAATTCAATCTTAGATAATCTCGGTTGTCTATATCCGATTACCTTCTTGCTTATTATTTCTTCAATAGTTGTCTTTGATTTAATTAAATCCCCTTCAAGGTTTTTGCTATGATAATAGCCGTGTGAGGCAATCTCATGTCTTTGTGAGATGGTATTTATTAATTTTTTATTGTTTTCTGCAAAGTAAGCAGTTATAAAACAGGTACATTGAATATTAAATGATTCTATTAATGCTATGACCTTTAATAAACCTTCGGTTGATTTATTGATAGCATCATCATCACTTATTTCAATGCCATATTCTTTAGGCAAATCAAATTCCTCTACATCAAGGCTTAAAAGGATATATCTATCAGCCATAATTTTAAGAGGAATTAGTCATATCTTTTTAGAATGCCATTTTTGCGAACCTTAAAGAGGTCTCTTAACATACGAAAGGAGTCCTTTGTTAGTCTCAATTTGCAGGTGTTATAGGAATGTCTCTCTGTCTCCATGACAGGTATTTCTTTGATAGTAAAATTATATCTCTTGCAAATATAAAGTATCTCTGGGTCAAAACCAAATCCATAGATAGTCATCTTTGGGAATACAGTCTTGACGACTTCCTTTGTAAAACCCTTTAATCCTGCCTGTGTATCTTCAAAGGATAGCCCGAGTATGACTCTCATAATCCGATTATAACCCTCACCAAGTATATGCCTTAATAAATTAGGGCGCCTTTTTCTTGCAAATAGTTTTCGTGAGCCAATTACTACATGGTTATAGGTCAATTGCTCTTCAATAATTTCGAGCAAATCAAGTGGATAGGCAAGGTCGCTATCGGTAAAGCAATAATATTTGGCAGAGATATTTTCAAAACCGTATTTTACAGCATAACCCTTACCACGATTTACAGGATAACGAATTATTGAAACATTTGTTAAATCCTCGGCAGCTGACTTAATAATCTCAAAGGTATTGTCAATAGAGCCATCATCAACAAAGAGAAAGAAATAATCAGGATGAGCCATTGAATATTTTATGACCTCCCTTAGGGTTTCATCTATCTTTTGTGACTCATTATAAACAGGCAATATAACCGCCATTTTATAACTATCTTTCATGTGCAAATCCTTGTTTTAACAATTGTAGCCCCAATAGCCAAAGTAAAAGTGATGAAAATAAGACGAGACCAAAGTCCCTTGCAAACCAAAAGATACCCCCTATGGAAGTTACAATATGACTTACGATGAGAAACCAAAATATTATTTTATAAGCGATAGGTTCTTTCCTATATCCATATCTTTGCCAAAGCATCCAGAGCATTACCATGATGAGTGGTATAATCATTGAGATGTAATGGGGATGAAAAACTGGACTTATGATACACATTAGTAACAACAGTAAGCCAACAAAGAGTATTTCTTTTAAGTCCTCATCAACTTTATGGCAATACCATTTATCTCCCTGCCATTTGGCATAGTAAATAGTCATCAGGGTCATCACAAGGGCTAAAAGCCAATGAGCCTCTCTTACAAAGGTAGTTGCCTCTCTTGGTCTGGAAATCCTATCAGGATGAATTATATTGTGCATAACAGTCATAGGTGAATTACTGTCTGTGCATGAGATACAAGTCAATTCACCACCCCTTGATGTATCAGAACTCCCTTTTACACCTGCCAAGAGCACCTCATTAAAAAAAGATTTATATGAACTGACTGTGTTATCAACTCCAAGTGCAAACAAGGGAATAACTAATAATGTTATAAAAAGCCCTACTAACCCACCAAAAATCATTCTCCAATCTCTCCTCCAAAGAGGCACAATAAATAAATAGACAGGTATTACCTTGATTGCTGTTGCCACAGAAAGCCATATCCCAGCCTGAAACCTCTTGCCCTTTAATATGGCCGAACACATCATACAAATCAAAAAGGCTATTATAAGTCCAACTTGTCCACGCATCTGAGACCTACCAATTGGGACAAGGAGAATTAGAAAAGGTATCACACGTATTGCCCACCAAACTTGTGGTCTATTTATAAAATCCCATTTATTTGCAGTTACATTAGGTTTTTTTTTATCTTCAAGGTGATTGGTTAAATCTAAAGAACTATACTCCTGTAAAGCCTTTGCAAGTATGTGTACTCCCAATAGCCCAAATAACATGGTCAGGACATACCAGAATCCTACAGTGAATTTATAAGGGAGATAACCTGTCCTATCCACTCCCTTTGGCGGGTCAGCAAGTGGTGTGATAACTATGGCAAAAAAAGGTGGATATACATAGTGCCAATCATTATCATCAGTGATTTTGTAAATATCAAGACCTGTCTTTACCGCATAGGCAGACCTCAGATAAACACCTAAATCAGTCATTGGTCTTTGTAAATATGCACCTCTTATCTCTACCCAAATACCAAATAGTACAATTAGGACAAATATTAAGACCAGCAAAACTTTTTGTCTGCTGGTGATAGGGTTAAGAGGATTTAAAAACACTATTTTAAAAAATCCTTAAGTTTTATTATTTGATCTCTCTTTTGCCCTGTTGAAATTATCTGCACCTCTGTACCAAGTAATTTCTCAATATATTTGATATACATTTGGGCATTTTTAGGAAGTTTATTATAATCATCAATCCCTGAGGTAGTATCGTTCCAACCTTCAAGTGTTTCATAAACAGGTTCACAATCCTGTAAAATCTCTATTTCGTGAGGGAAGGTTTCAATTATACTGCCATTATATTTATAAGCAACTGCTATCTTTAAAGGACTGATTCCATCGAGGATATCAAGCTTTGTTATTGCAATACCAGTTAGCCCATTAATAGTTGCTGAATATCTGAGAGCTACTCCATCAAGCCATCCACACCTGCGAGGCCTTCCAGTGGTTGCCCCAAATTCACCACCCTTTTGTTGTATTTGATGTCCTAATTCATCTTTTAATTCCGTGGGAAAAGGTCCACTACCAACCCTTGTAGTGTAAGCCTTTACAATACCAATGATGGAATTAATCTTTGTTGGTGCAAGCCCTAATCCTGTGCATGCACCAGCGGATATGGTATTTGAAGATGTAACAAAGGGATAAGTGCCATGGTCAATATCAAGAAGTGTCCCCTGCGCCCCTTCAAGTAGAATTCTCTCACCTTTATCATAGGCATCATTAATCATTTTGACGGTATCTGTAACGAAGGGTGCAATCCTTTTTGCATAGGCAAGATATTTCTCAAGTATCTCAATGTAATCAAGTTTACCTTGTCCATAATAATTTTCAAGAAGAAAATTCACCTTATCAAGATTGTTTTTTAAAATATGCTTAAAGGTTTCTCCATTAATTAAATCAATGACCCTTACGCCTGCCCTTGCTATTTTGTCAGAATAAGAAGGACCAATGCCTCTACCTGTAGTGCCAATCTTGCCATCACCTTTTTTTGATTCAGAGGCTTTATCAAGGGCTACATGATAGGGCATTATTATGTGGGCATTTTTTGAAATGTAAAGATTATTCGATACATCTATCCCCTTTGATTTTAGTTCATCAATCTCCTCAATGAGGGCAGATGGGTCAATTACCACGCCATTACCAATGATACATTTCTTGCTCTTGTGAAGCGCACCTGATGGTATAAGATGCAGTATATATTTGGTATTGTTAATAACAACAGTATGTCCTGCATTGTTCCCCCCCTGATAACGGGCAACAATATCTGATTGTTCAGTCAATACATCAACGACCTTGCCTTTTCCCTCATCACCCCATTGTGTTCCTACTATTAGAACTGTTGACATGTCTATTCCTCTCTAAATTGATATTACTTTTACATCTAAAATATTTGGTAATTCTTTTATTTCTTCAATGACTGAATCTGAGGCAGGTGTATCAATATTTACTACAGATATAGCCATGCCACCAGCCTTTTTTCTGCCAAAATGCATACGAGCAATGTTTATGTTATTTTTGCCAAGTGTCATTCCAATATTTCCGATAACACCCGGTTTATCGTTGTTATGCATCAATAACATATGCCCTTCTGGAACTATCTCAACGGTAAATTCATTAATCTTAATAATGCGAGGGTCCTTTTTACCAAAGAGCGTGCCTGAGATAGTCACACTCTTTTCTGGTGATTTTACTTGAACGGAAATCATGTTTCTATAATCACCTGCATCGGAGCTTTTTGTCTCTTTGACCTCTATCCCCCGTTCTTTCGCAATATAAGGTGCATTTACAAAGTTTACATTCTCTTGAAGCATTGGTGTAAGCATACCTTTAAGTGCAGCTATGGTAAGGGGTGATGTGTTAATCGAAGATGCCTCTCCCCTATATTCAATTGTAGCCTCAGTAATACCTCCCTCTGAAATCTGGGCAGAAAAACCACCAATCTTCTCTGCAAGGACAATGTATGGTTGAAGAGACGATAATTGATCTGCAGGGATTGAAGGGAAATTGATTGCATTCTTAATCGTCCCCTTTACAAGGAAATCTGCCACTTGTTCTGCTATAGCAATAGCTACCTTTTCTTGAGCCTCTTTTGTTGATGCGCCAAGGTGTGGTGTGCATACAACCTTTTCATGGCCAACTAAGGGGTTATCTACTGGTGGCTCTACATCATACACATCAAGGGCTGCCCCAGCTATTTTGCCACTGTTTAATCCCTCAAGGAGTGCCTTTTCATTTATAATTCCACCCCTTGCACAGTTAATTATAAATACTCCATCTTTTAGATCCTTTAAGTTTTTTAAGTTGATAATATTTCTTGTTTCATTGGTTAGTGGGGTATGGACAGTGATGAAGTCTGCCCTCTTTAATATTTGAGGAATATCAACCCGTTCAACTCCAAGACTCTTTGCCTTTTCATCACTAAGAAATGGGTCATAAGCAATTACATACATTCCAAGTCCTTGCATCCTCTTTGCTACCTCAGTTCCAATATTACCAAGCCCAAGGATACCAAGTGTTTTGTTAAACAACTCAGTTCCCATAAATAATTTTTTCTCCCACTTGCCCGCACTCATTGACATATGAGCCTGTGGGATCTTCCTTGCAATAGAGAATATAAGTGCGATGGTATGTTCTGCTGTGGTTATAGTGTTGCCACCAGGGGTATTCATTACTACAATACCCCTTTTTGAGGCACTTATTTTGTCAACATTATCAAGACCTGAACCAGCCCTACCAATGACTTTTAAATTGTTTGCTGCCTCAATTATTTCAGAAGTAACTTTTGTTGCACTTCTGATTATGAGGGCATCATAGTCAGCAATTATTGACTTAAGTTCTGCAGGTTTTAAACCAACCTTAACATCTACCTCTAAACCAGCTTTTTTTAATATTTCAACACCCCTTTGTGAGATATTGTCACTTACAAGAACTTTCATAGGTTAAGACCTCCGTATTAAATTTACTTCATCAGCAACTCTTGAGCCTTAGCTACAGCCTTGCCGAGTTGGATATTATATCCAAGACCTTTTAAAGCCATCTCAAGAGATGCAATGCCAACGATGACATCAAAGGTGTCTGCATAGCCAAGATGAGCAAGCCTGTAAATCTTTCCCTTTGCCTTGTCTTGTCCGCCTGCACCTGTAACTCCATATTTCTCACGAAGGTTTTTATAAACAGTCTGTCCGTCAATACCCTCTGGCATCATAATGGCGGTGACACTATTACTGGGAGATTCCTTTGAAAAAAGATTCAATCCAATGGCCTTTACTGCCTCCCTTGTGGCATTTGCAAGCCTTGCATGACGGGCAAAGACATTTTCCAAACCCTCTGCTTGTAACATCTTTATTGCCTCATTTAGTCCTATTATTAGTGAGACAGGAGAGGAAAAGTTTGTCTGGTTTTTAAGGAGATTATCCCTCTCTTTTTTAAGGTTAAAATAAAAACGAGGTAGCCTTGATGACTCATTTGCCTTCCATGCTTTATCACTAATACTGACAAAAGATAGCCCTGCAGGTAACATCAAGCCCTTTTGTGAGCCGCCAACCATGATATCTATTCCCCAGTCATCACTCTTTATATCATGGGCAACGAGGGCACTTATAGCATCCACGATTAAAAGTGTATTTTCAAAGTTTCTTACTATCTTTGCGATTGTCTCAACATCGTAATAAACACCTGTAGATGTCTCTACTGCCTGCATGAATACCCCTTTTATATCAGGTTCAGCCTTCAGGATTGATTCAATATCTGATGGCTTTACAGCGTATCCCCATTCAACCGTTATCTCTTTGACCTTAAGTCCATAGGTCTCGCATATCTTTGTCCATCTCTCACCAAATTTACCACCATTAACTACGAGCACTTTATCACCAGTATTAAAAAAGTTTGTAACCGAAGCAACCATTCCTCCAGTGCCTGATGAGCAGAGTATTAAGACATCATTTTTGGTCTGAAACAGCCATTTTAATCCAGCCCTTGCGGATTCAAGTATTGGTAAAAAATCAGGTGCCCTGTGATGAATCATAGGCATTGCCATGCTTAAGAGAACATTTGCAGGAACAGGTGTAGGTCCTGGTGCTAAAAGATATTTTTTTGTCATTTCTTTTATCTCCTTGTATATAAGTTTAATAGAAAATAAACTAATTTCTATTTTTAAATCCCATGCAAAAGGGAATTATTAGGTGAAAATCCCTTAATCAAGTGGGAAATTTGTCTTTGACTTCCACACTTCCTTTCTCTTTAACTCACTTGCTACTAAATCAATGTTGTTATATTCCCTTATTTCTAATAAGAGAAGTAATTTTTTTGAGGGTAAGTATAATATAATAATACTAAATATTTTGCAAAGGCACTCTAAATCAGCGATAGAACTGAGAACTTAATAAAATCAAGTAGGAAGGGGTGGTGAGGAATTTTTATATGATACCTTATAAAAGAAATCTTGAGAAACTTTAGCAAAAGGCATTGCATTATAAAGAATAGAGCAAAATTAAAATGAAATCATCGATTATAAAAATTCCGAAACAGCCCTTCCTATCACTATTTTTGGAAAAAGCAGAAAAAGATTGAGATTAAGTTTATGGGTTACTACGAGATAAAAATTTGTTGTGATAACTCACAAAGGGAGCCTTTGATTGCCCTTTTGTCAGAGGAAGGTACCCTTGGAATTATTGATAATGAAGAGACCTTTTTCTGTTATTTTAATGACATACTGAGTATAGACAGAATTTTATCTAAAATTTCTAATATCATCACAAAGGTTAGCTCTACTTTTGACAGTTTGAATGTTATTAATTATAGTTATTCATACATATCTGAGAGGGATTGGAATGAAAGTTGGAAAAAGAAATTTGTCCCTATTGATATTGAATCAACAAACTTCACAATCATTGCACCATGGCACCAAAGGAATCCAGACAGATTAAATCTTCTTATTGATCCTGGAATGGCTTTCGGCACAGGTCATCATGAAACTACCCGTAATTGCATAAGGCTTATCAATAAATTTACACCTCTTGTGAATAAAGATTCCTTCCTTGACCTTGGCACTGGGACAGGGATACTTGCTATATGTGCAGGTATTTTGGGCTTTAAATTAATTACTGCCATCGATAATGACCCCCTTGCGATTGATGCAGCAAGGAGAAATTTTAGAGAAAACAATATCAATAATATAAACCTTGTTTTTGGCGATATTTCACTATCCACTGGCAAATACGATATGATTGTTGCTAATCTTTTATTAAATGTCTTAAGTGAAAGAGGTATTTTAATCTCTTCTTTGCTCAAAGAAGGTGGAATTGCCCTTATCTCAGGTCTTATTGATGGGCAAGAAGATGTTCTTTTGCCAACCTTGCTTGAAGGTGGTTTGAAATTATTAGAAATTGTAAGAGATGGCAACTGGGTGAGCCTTGTAATGACAAAAACTTGTTGTAAAAACTCATAAATTAATCAAAAGGAGGGTAGGATGGGCTTAAGAAAGCTCTAAACTACAAGAAAATGGAAGACAATATGGTATCAACTGGAGATGAATCAAAAAAAGAATACAATAATGCAAAATTAGAATCAACACAAGAGGATAAGACCAATCAAGAAACCTCAAATGCTAAAGCTAAAGATTTATCAAGTAATTCATCAAACAATAATGAGGAGCCAGTTGCCCGTTCCTCAAAGACTTTTTCCATTAGTTTGCTTCATAAAAGGATTGATGGTGCGTCAAAGGGTTATGAGGAAATACTCAGGATAATTCATTCTACTAATCTCAAAAATGCTGTCTTAGTAAAGAAAAACTTCTATGAGATTGAGTTGATATGTAAAAATGCCTTGCTCGAGTTAAAGGGTGTTTAGCAAATAATGGTTTTTAATGATTTTCTTATCAAAGAAGCTACTTCAGTGCTTCAAAGGAGTAAGTGCGGATTTATTACATCATTACACCTGACTGAAGTGGTTGATAAGATACTCGTCGAGGATTTTGATGAATTGGCAAAGGATTCTAAAATAACCTTGCTTGCAGTAGGTGGTTATGGAAGGAAAGAATTAGCACCCTTTTCAGACATAGATATTATGATAATTGCAAATAAAAGGGACCCTCTCACCTCTGAATCTGCAGAAAGGCTACTTTATAGTTTTTGGGACAAGGGGATAAATATAAGCCATTCCTTTAGAACGATTAATGAAACATTAGAAGATTCATTAAAGGATTTACAAACAAGGACATCCCTTTTAGATGTACGCTTTATTTCTGGCAATAAAAGTCTTTTCAATACTTTCATCTTAGATGCCTATCAAAAGATTGTCAAAAAAAATAAAAAGGACTTCATATCTCAAATATTCAACGAAGTATATAGGAGATACAAAACATTTAGCCTATCTCTTTATCAATTAGAACCAAATATAAAAGAAGGTAGAGGAGGCTTAAGGGATTTGCACACGATTTTATGGTTGTGCAGGATTGCCTTAGGATTTAAAAGTCTTGATGACTTAAAGAGCTTGTTTACCAAAAATGAGTTCAGACATTTTAAGAGGGCCTGTGAGTTTATATTAAGGACAAGGATTTACCTTCATGTAGTCTCAAGGAGAAAAAATGAACTCCTGACTTTTGAATATCAAGAGGCATTATCAAACTTAATGGGTTTTAAAAAGACCAATCTTTTTCTTGGCTCAGAGATATTTATGAGGGTTTATTATAGACACTCACGGACAATAATGGATGCCTTAAAGAAGGTTATGAATCTCTTTAGCAAGACTATCTTTTCACTCTTTCCACCATTAATAGTAAAAAAGGCAAGTAAACACTTTTGCATCTCAAAAGGTGAGATAATACTTGATAGCAAATATACTTTGGATAGTCCAGAATTAATTTTAGAGGCTTTTTATGTATATGCAACGACAAATAAGGAATTTAGCGAGAGATTACAAGATTTGATAGGTAAAAAAAAGTTAATCATTAACAAAGATAGACAATTATCAAGTCATAGTGCACAATTATTTATTAAGATTTTATCAACAAAAAGGGTCTATGAGACGCTTTATGAGATGCATAGGTTAGGTATCCTTGATAGGCTATTTTCTGATTTTGGAAGGCTAAGATATCTTGTTGTCTATGAACCATACCATAGATACACCGTTGATGAGCATACCCTTAGAACTATCAAGCATTTAGAGTCTTTGAGAAATAATAGCAATCAAAAATTTCCCCTCCTTAATAATTTAACTTTGGAGATCGCACCTTATATACTTTATATTGCACTTTTATTTCATGACATTGGAAAGGGAATATATGGAAGTAGTATGAAACATGAAGGAGAGGGATACAAGAGATTAAAAACCTTGCTCGAACCTTTTGAAATAGATAAAAAAGAAAAGAAAACTATAGAGTTTTTGGTCAAAAATCATATCTTTTTATCAAAATATGCCTTAAAGAGAGATATTGACGATATTGAAACTATCAAATGGATTGCAGATACAGTTGAGAATGAATACAACCTTAAAGCACTCTTATTGATTACCTTTGCCGATATGTCAGCAGTCAATCCTGAATATTTTACTGACTGGAAGGCAAAATTACTCTTTGAAATATATCACAAGACTATTTCACATCTAAGGGGCGATGTTTTTAGGATTCAAAAAGGCAATAGGGAATTCCTTTCTCTATTACCTGAAAGATATGCGGTAGCAAGTTCTCATGATGACATCATCAGAGATCACAAACTTTTTGAGTCTTTTAATGGCAATGAACCAATGGTCGAGATTAGAAAGATAAGAGATGAAAACACAGAGATAATAATAGTTGCTCATGATGAGAGATGTCTATTTTTGAAGATACTTGATGTTATTGGTTCAGAAGGTCTTAATATTTTAAATGCCCGATTGTATCCAACAAAAAATGAGAGAATACTTGATAAGATTACTGTGTCAAACTGGGCAAACTTAGAACACCCTGGGTTTACAGAATACTTTATTAGAAAGATGAAACAAGTAATTACTTCTGAAACAAGAATCCTTAATGGTATCAATGTAGAAAACTACAGAGAGAAGATAAAATGTGAAATTGCTAATCTACCTTCACACCTTGTAAACTTTGAAACCTTTGTTGAGATAGACAATGAAAGTTCAGGTAATTTCTCAATAATTGAGTTTTTTGCTGGTGATAGGATTGGATTATTATTTGATGTGGCAAGGATATTTAGCCTTTTTGATGTTGATATTTCATCAGCAGTTATTAATACTGAAGACAACATTGCCCACGATGTCTTCTATGTCCAACATAAGGCAGAGAAGTTAGACTCCTTACTAACATTAAAAATAATTCGGGCAGTTCATTATGTACTGTGTTAACAATATTTTGATATTCTACAAGATTATTTGTATAATGGAATCCTTTCACTTTAACCTTATAAATATCGTAGCAACAACAATAGGAGGCAAGTATGTTAAGTATTATCAATGTGTTATCGATTTTTTTTCTGTCATTTCTGTTGTTCTCACCAGTAGCCCTTGCAAAGGAACCCTTCAAGATTGGAGCGGTATTATCCGTTACAGGGCCGGCATCTTTTCTTGGTGAACCTGAAAAAAATACCCTTGTAATGCTTGCAGAACATATTAACAGCACAGGTGGCATAAATGGTATCCCTGTTGAAGTTATTATTGAGGACTCAAAGAGTGATGAGACTCAAGCGGTGCTTGCAGTAAAGAAATTACTTGAAAAAGACAAAGTGCTTGCCATTATTGGACCTTCAACGACTGGTGAGACTATGGCAGTGATACCTATTGTAACTAATGAGAAAACGCCTCTTATATCATGTGCCTCTGCATCAAAGATTACTGAACCTGTAAAAGAGAGATATTGGGTATTTAAGACAGCTCCTAATGACTATAGTGCTGTTGAGGCAATGTATAAATATATGAAAGGCATTGGCATAACAAACATAGGAATTCTCACCATAACTACCAGTTACGGCGATGCAGGTAGGGCTGCACTGAAGGATATGTCAGGCAAGTTTGGAATAAAAATTTTGGCAGATGAAAGATATGGTCCAAAAGACTCTGATATGACAACACAACTTACAAAGATAAAGGCATCAGGTGCACAGGCAATAGTCAATTGGTCAGTAGGGCCTGGCCAAATAGTAGTGACAAAAAATTGGAACACCCTTAAACTTGGTATTCCACTATTTCAGAGTCATGGTTTTGGTAGTAAAAGAAATATCCAATTAGCAGGCAAGGCATCTGAAGGGGTAAAGGTCCCCCTCGGGAGGCTTGTAATATGGGATAAACTTGCTGATAATCATCCACAAAAGCCTATTTTAAAAAAGTTTTCTACTGATTATGAGACAAGATTCAAATCTGAACCAGGCACCTTTGGTGGTCATGCCTATGATGCCTTTATGATGGTTGTTGAGGCACTAAAAAAAGTGGGGCCTGATAAAAAGAAGATTAGGGATTACATTGAGAATAATATCAAAAATTGGCCTGGCACAGGCGGCATTTATAATATGTCTGCCAATGATCATTGTGGTATTGATAGTTCAGCTTTTGAAATGGTCATTGTAAATAACGGTGACTGGCAAATTATAAAATAGGAGGACTAAAATGAGTAGAAAGGTCATTGCAATTTTTATTATTTCCTTTATGTTTTTATCAAACATTGCTTATGCAAAAGAAACCTATAAAATAGGTGCAATCTTTTCAATTACTGGTGCTGCATCTTTTCTTGGTGAACCTGAAAAGAACACAGTATTAATGCTTGCCGATCAGATTAACAAGGCTGGTGGTATCAATGGCACACCTGTTGAAGTAATTATTGAGGATTCAAAGAGTGATGAGACACAGGCAGTGCTTTCAGCAAAGAAATTGATTGAAAAAGATAAGGTGCTTGCCATAATAGGTCCTTCAACTACTGGTGAGTCTATGGCTATTGTGCCAATCATGAATAACGCCAAGACGCCACTTGTATCATGTGCGGCAGGGGCAGGGATTACTCAACCTGTCAATGAAAGATACTGGATTTTTAAATCACCTCAATACGATTTCTCTGCAGTAGAGGCAATTTATAGCCACCTAAAAAAACAGAATATCACAAAGGTAGGAATTATCACTATTTCTAATGCCTTTGGTGATTCAGGTAGAAAGGCCTTAAACGAAATAAGTCACAAATATAGTATTACTGTTGTCGCTGATGAACGATATGGTCCAAAAGATTCAGACATGACTACACAACTTACAAAGATTAAAAACTCTGGTGCACAGGCGGTCATTAATTGGTCAGTTGGACCTGGTCAAATAATAGTCACAAAAAACTGGTACTCTCTCAAGATGAATATCCCTCTTTATCAAAGCCATGGATGGGGTAGCAAGAAAAATATAGAACTTGCAGGCAAGTCTGCTGAAGGTGTAATTGCACCATTAAGTAGATTAGTTGTCTGGGAAAAATTACCTGATAAGCACCCACAAAAGGCCCTTTTAAAAAAGTATTCCAATGATTACGAAAGCAGATTTAAAAGTGAACCAGGCACCTTTGGTGGTCATGCCTATGATGCCTTTATGATGGTTGTTGAGGCACTAAAAAAAGTGGGGCCTGATAAAAAGAAGATTAGGGATTACATAGAAAACAACATCAAGAATTGGCCTGGCACAGGTGGTATCTTTAATATGTCACCGTCAGATCATTGTGGTTTAGATAAGGATGCCTTTGAGATGGTTGTAATAAAAAATGGAGATTGGGAGATATTAAAGTAGTCTATTCTTAATAAGGGGGATTATCACTTAATTGTCTGTATTCCTACAGTTTCTATTTTCAGGTCTCACCACTGGTGCAGTATATGCCATGGTGGGACTTGGATTTAACATAATCTATAATGCCACTTCCATAATTAATCTTGCCCAAGGTGAGTTCGTAGTAATAGGCGGACTCATGATGTGGTATTTCTCTGAGGCAATGAAACTGCCTTTTTTTATATCTGCAATCCTTGCGGTAGCATCAACGGGTTTGATTGGCTTGTTGATGGAGAGATTGACCATCAGACCAGTAAAAAAGTCAGATTTACTGCTTATGATAATGATAACCATTGCAGTATCTATTGTCTTAAGGGGCATATTAATGTTCAAATTTGGCAAAGACCCTTATACATATGCCCCTTTTACAGAAGGAGAACCTATACATATTTATGGTGCCTTTATTCAACAACAGACTCTTTGGGTAATAGGTATAACCCTTTTTTTTATCATACTTATTTTCCTCTTTTTCAATAAGACTATGCTCGGAAAAGCCATGAAGGCTTGTGCAGTCAATCCAGTTGCAGCAAGGATTACTGGCATCAATGTTGACAAGATGGTGATGTTATCTTTTGTATTAAGTGCTATGATGGGTGCAGTAGCAGGTATAGCAGTAACACCTATTACACTAATGGAATATGACAGGGGTCCAATGCTTGCCGTGAAAGGATTTTGTGCTGCAATCATGGGCGGGCTTGGAAGAGGGAGGGGTTCTGTGATTGGTGGATTTATAATTGGAATATTAGAGTCTATGACCGCAGGATACATCCATTCTGGTGCAAAGGATGCAGTAGCACTGGTGATTATTTTAGTCATACTATTTTTTAAGCCTGCTGGTATATTTGGAAGTAAGACTATTGCAGATTTAAGGCGTTTTTAGAACAATGCAGATTACTAATAGAAATATTTTTATAGGCTTTTCAATCATTATAATTATCTTGCCTCTTATCTTTACCAGTTCCTACTCATTAAGTATTGCTACTTTTTCTGCAATTAATAGTCTCATTGCCATAGGTCTTTGTGTCCTTATGGGATATGCAGGTCAAGTCTCTTTAGGTCAGGCTGGTTTTTACGGTATTGGTGCTTATGTGTCATCTATCTTATCAATTCATTTAGGATTGCCTGTAATATTTGCTTGTATCGTTGCAATGATAGCATCAGCCCTTTCTGCAGTAATCCTTGCAATACCTGCATTAAGGTTAAAAGGCCACTACCTTGCAGTTGCAACACTCGGTTTTGGTGAGATAATACATATAATCTTAAATGAATGGGGTCCAGGTGGTCCTTCAGGTTTTGGTGATATACCAAGATTTAATCTTTTTGGATTTGTCTTTGACACAGTGATGGAATATTACTACCTAAGTTGGTTTGTTGTGATGATAGTGATGGCTTTTTCAATAAATCTCATAAACTCAAGATTTGGTCGTGCACTGAGGTCTATCCATGACAGCGAAATTGCAAGCAATGCTATGGGTGTTGATGTGCCAAAACTAAAGATAAAGGCATTTGTTCTTAGTGCTGTCTTTGCAGCACTTGGTGGTTCTTTGTATGCTCATTATGTAACCTTCATTAGCCCAAGTAGTTTTTCCCTCTTTCAATCTGTATTAGTGCTTATGATGGTTGTAGTAGGTGGCATAACAAACCTTTGGGGTGCAGTTGTTGGATCAATCATAATCACCATATTGCCAGAGTTATTAAGGGAATTTAAAGAGTATGACATACTCGTTTATGGCATTATACTTATCCTTACATTGCTATTTTTTAATAAGGGATTGGTTCCTATTGTCATAGAGAAATTACAGAAGGTTAAGCCTTAAGGTTTTTTCTAAAGATGCTTCATATTGAAAACATAACAAAATATTTCGGTGGTCTCACAGCACTTGAGGATATAAGTTTTTTTGTCAAAGAGGGCATTATTGAGGCGATTATTGGTCCAAATGGTGCTGGCAAGACTACTTTGCTAAACATCATAAGTGGCATCTATGCCCCCGATAAAGGCTCAGTGAGATTCAAAGGTCTTGAGATTAATAATACATCACCATATCAAATAGCAAAGGCTGGGATTTCACGAACCTTTCAGCATGTTGAACTCTTTGGCAATATGACAGTCCTTGAGAATATAATGGTTGGTCGCTACCTCCGCACAAAAGCTGGGCTCTTTGCCTGTGGTTTTAGGTTGCCTTCTGCAAGTGCTGAGGAAAGGGCTATTAAAAGAGATAGTGAACAGATTTTGGAATATATTGGACTTTCACACAGAAGAAATGAAAAGGCCTCAAGCCTCCCTATTGGTGAGGAGAGAAAACTTGAGATAGGAAGGGCTATTGCAACTGAACCATCACTCTTGCTTCTTGATGAACCGGCATCTGGCCTTAATGAGGTAGAGACTTCGGATTTATCCTTTTTCATAAAAAAATTAAGAGATCAAAAGAACATAACCATTATTTTAGTTGAACATGATATGAGACTGGTCATGGACATATCTGACAGTATTGTTGTCCTTGATTTTGGAAAGATGCTTGCTGAAGGCACCCCTCAAGAGATTCAAAATAACAAATTGGTTATTGATGCCTATCTTGGTGAGGATGAGGAAGTATGTTTGTAGAAATCAAAAACCTCACTGTTGCCTATGGTGGTATTATTGCATTAAGGGACATAAATTTAGCCTTTGAAGAAAAAAGTATTGTCAGCATTATAGGTGCAAACGGTGCTGGCAAATCAACTTTACTAAACTCAATTATGAACCTTGTGCCAATTACTACAGGAGAGATCTTCTATGATGGCAGAAAGATATCAGGCTTAAATAGCCATGACCTTATAAAGCTTGGTATAAGCCTTGTCCCTGAAGGCAGGATGCTCTTTACACATTTAACCGTCAGGGATAACCTTCACCTTGGGGCTTATACTTTTTTGAGGGAGATTGGTAGAAAAGAGATTAGAAAAAGGGCAGAAAAGGTCTATGAATTATTCCCAATTTTAAAGGAGAGAAAGGAGCAAATTGCAGGCACCTTGAGTGGTGGTCAACAGCAGATGCTCGCCATTGGAAGGGCACTTATGGCATCACCAAAACTCTTAATGCTTGATGAACCATCAATGGGACTTGCACCAATGCTTGTTAAAGATATTTTTAATGTAATTAAACACCTTAATTCTCAATCAATCAGCATACTTTTGATTGAGCAAAATGCCCGTGCTGCACTAAAGATGTCTCATTATGCCTTTGTCATTGATACAGGAAGGATCGTCAATGAAGGGAAGGGTTCAAGGTTGCTCTGTGATGAGAAGATTAAAAAAGCCTATTTAGGAGGCTGATTTATCAGCTAAATTCAAAATAAGTGGAGGACAGGAGTTATGAAAAAAGGGGTTTTACTGGCAGCATCTTTGTTGGTCTTACTCTTTGCCTTTACTGTTTATGCAGAGGTAAAGACAGATTTTGGTTCCTCATTTAGACTTAGGCAAGAGGTCTGGGACAATGTTGTTGCCCTTGATACACTCCCATCTGCGAGTGCAAAAGATAGGGACTTTTTCCGTTTAAGGATATCAGGATGGGGAAAGGTATCTTTTACTAAGGACATTAGTTTTTACACAAAACTTACTACAGAGCCTAAATATCAGATAGGTTCTTATAGGGTCAATGCCAAAGGAGATAAGCTTGATGAAGATGAACTAATCTTTGACAACATCTATGCTGATTTCAAAAATATCTTTGGTGCGCCTGTTGATTTTAGGATTGGAAGGCAGGATTTTCTTGGTCCTGATGGATTTGGTGAGGGATTTTTACTTTTAGATGGAACGCCTGGTGATGGCTCTCGTTCATTCTATTTTAATGCAGTAAGGCTTACATGGAGAATAACAAGGGGTAATTCCCTTGACTTTGTCTATATCACTGACACAAAGACTGATACATATTTACCAGTTCTACATCCTGGTAATAAAAAACAACTTACCGCCTCTAATGAAAAGGGATTTGTTGTCTATTCAAAAAATAAGATTGGTGATAATTTCAACCTTGAGCCTTACTATATATACAAGATTGAGGATTCCTTCGGTGCAACTCCAAAACTCAAACTTAACACAATTGGCGCAAGGGCAGTATTCAGTCAAAACAGATGGACTGTAAAGGGTGAGTTTGCCCATCAATTTGGAGAGTATGATAGTGGTAGAGATAGGACTGGAAATGGCGGTTATTTCTTTGTAGGCAGAAAGTATCCTGATATAACCTTAAAACCAGAGTTTGAGCTTGGTTTTGTCTATCTCTCTGGCGATGACCCATCAACACGAAACAAACATGAAGGCTGGAACCCTTTATTTTCAAGGGCTCCTAACTGGAATGAGCTAATCATTTATACAATGATTAATGAGACTATCAGAGATGCAGGTCCAATCCCTGGTTATTGGACAAACATGCTTATCTACAAGGCAGGTGGTAAGGTATCTTTTTCTGAAAATACAGGACTATCAGCTGCTTACAGTTACTTAGGGGCAGATGAGAAGACTGTCGGCTTAAATCCAGCCATGTTTTCAAATGATGGAAAAGGTAGAGGACATATGCTTCAAGGGATGCTCACACATAAATTTAATAAGAATTTTGATGGTTTTTTACAATTGGAATATTTCATGCCAAGAAGCTTTTATAATGACAATGCAAAAAATGCCCTCTTTTTCAGATGGCAGTTAATGTATAGGATTTAACTATAATCTTAACTATAATCCCCCTTAAAAACTTTAGGGGGGATTAGTTATTTTGGTGGTATTATTTGACCATATTAGAAAGTATTATTATTGGAATCGTAGAGGGAGTTACTGAGTTTTTACCTATCTCTTCAACAGGGCATATGATACTTACAACTCATCTGCTTGGAATGGAAAATAATGACTTCCTAAAAAGTTTTGAAATATCCATTCAGTTAGGTGCTATTCTCTCAGTAGTTGTGCTTTATTTTAAGAGATTTTTAATTAGTCTTGAACTTTATAAAAAACTTATTATAGCCTTCTTACCTACCGCAATAGTTGGTTTTATGGCTTACAAAACAATCAAACTTTATCTCTTTAATCCTTATGTAGTAGCGATTGCATTGATTATTGGCGGAATAATCTTGATTTTCATTGATAACTGGAGCAAGTTTAAAAAAAGCATTGCAGAAAACACAGAAGAAATATCCCTAAAAGGTGCCTTTATTGTTGGGTTAATTCAATGTATATCAATGATACCAGGCGTCTCAAGGGCTGGTGCCACTATAATAGGTGGACTTGTAGCAGGGCTTGATAGAAAACAGGCAACTGAGTTTTCTTTTTTCCTTGCAGTGCCAACGATGTTTGCAGCAACGGGATATGATATGCTCAAAACCAGCGCATCTTTTAGCTCTAACGAATGGATGCTCTTGTTTATTGGTGCTTTGGTATCTTTTATCTCTGCTATGTTAATCATTAAATTATTTATTTATTTGGTACCTAACTATGGCTTTAAGCACTTTGGCTATTATAGGATAATTATTGGGACTATATTTCTTATATTTCAACCCTTTTAAATGACAAAGACAGGTTTAGACCTTATATTTTCAAACTTCCCAAAGAGATTCATAAAAGCAAGACTTGGACTTGTTGTCCATCCTGCATCAATTAATAGAAATTTCATTCATACAGTTGATGTCTTTTTTATGAAGGGATTCAATATATCTGCACTCTTTGGTCCTCAACATGGTATAAGGGGAGAGACACAGGATAATATGATTGAATGGGAGGGCTTCAAAGACCCAAAAACAAATATCCAGATATATAGTCTATATGGTAAAAACCGCAAACCGACACAAGATATGCTCAAAGATACAGACTGTCTTGTGATTGATTTGCAGGACATTGGAGCAAGATATTACACATATATCTGGACAATGGATTTAATAATGGAAGCTTGTCATGAGCTCGGCAAATCAGTGATAGTTCTTGACAGACCCAATCCAATTGGATGTGATATAACAGAAGGACCTGTCCTTGATATTAATTTCAGTTCTTTTGTAGGGTTAAAACCACTACCAATAAGGCATGGAATGACCATTGGAGAGATTTCTCTTTATTTAAAGGATATTTATTATAAAAACCTTGAACTCTATGTAGTTAAGATGAAAGGATACAGACGCTCTATGTGGTTTGATGATACATTTTTGCATTGGATAATGCCATCACCAAATATGCCAACCCTTGACACAGCTACTGTTTATCCTGGACAATGCTTACTTGAAGGGACAAATATAAGTGAGGGTAGAGGCACGACAAGACCCTTTGAAATATTTGGTGCACCCTTTATTGATCCTGATAAGTTATTAAAAAGACTGAAAGAATATAGACTCAAAGGTTGTCTATTTAGACCCCTTTATTTTCAGCCTACCTTTCATAAATTTGCTGGTCAGATCTGTGGAGGTGCTCAGATACATATTACAAATAGACTTAAATACAAACCCTTTGAGACCTCTGTAGTGATTATAAAATCTATTATTGATTTGTATCCAAAAGAAAAAATCTGGAGAGATCCCCCTTATGAATACGAGTATCACAAACTGCCTATTGACATAATTGTTGGCACAGATAGGTTGAGGCTCGATATAGAAAATAATAAAAGCCTCAAAGCTATGTCATCATGGTGGCAAAGAGATGCTATTCAATTTAATAAGACAGTAATGAAAAAATACACCCTATATGATTAAAGGATTCATTCTTTCTGCTGGACTTGGTGAAAGACTAAGACCTCTTACTAATCACATACCAAAGCCTTTACTTCCGATACTTGGAAAACCAGTTATTGATTATGTAATTGATAGATTCATTAAAATTGATAATATAAAGATTGGTTTTAATTTGCACTACAAGGCTGATTTAATAGGTCAATGGCTCAAAGATCACAGAAATCATGACTCCTTTCAATTATTTTATGAACCTTATATCCTTGGCACTGGTGGTGCTTTAAAAAATGCAGAGAATTTTTTAAAAAATTGCTCTTTTTTTGTAACTCACAATGCAGATGTTTATACAGACTTTGATATATCAATATTAATAAATAGCTATAATAATAGCACTTGTATTGCAACCCTTGCAGTCTATGAATATCCATTAATCAATACACTCTCTCTTGATGATCAAGGTCGGTTGATCGGATTAACCCACAATACACCTTATAATCAAAAAAAGACATTCACAGGAATTGCTATTTATTCACCTAAAATATTTGATTTTATTCCATCAGGAAATTCATCAATAGTTGATGTTTGGTTAAAGGCTATCAAGTCAGGTTATTGTATTAATACATTAGATATTACTAATTATTATTGGTCAGACATTGGAACTATCCAAAACTATGGCAAGACCATCTTTGATGCACTTAAGAGAAATGGAGAAGATGTATTTATATCAAAGGGATTTAAATGCTGTGATAAGATTGAATATGATGGGTTTTTGGTTATTGAGGATAATTGTGAGATTAAGAAACCTATAAAGACAAGAGATGTAATCATTCTAACCAAAAGCATTATTGAAGATAGCAGAGACCTCAATAATTGTATCGTTTTTAATTCAATTACTATACCAGTAGAAAACCATCTTACTAATAAACCAATAGGAAGTGGAGGTTCTGACAGATTTTTTTATCGTATAAATAATGGTGATACAACCCTTATTGAGATGATATCTGATCACCAAAACCTTGACTTTAATAGACACATTGAATATACAAAATTTTTTATAAGACACTCAATATATGTTCCAAGGCTCATAGATTTTGATTTTAAAAACAAAATAGCTCACTTTGAGGATTTAGGGCAATTATCACTCTATAATTGGATGAAATGCAAGAGAGAGGAGCATTCTATTTTAAAGGTTTATGAAAAAATAATTGATTTGATGATAAACCTTCATACTATTCCGTTAGACAAGGAAGTGAAAGGACTTTTTAGGGTTTTTGATTATGAATATTTCAGATGGGAGACTAATTATTTTAAAGAATACTTTGTAAGGGGTTATATGAATCTCTCAATAAATGAAAATATTGATAAAGAACTAGATGTCCTGGCACTTTTTGCATCAGGTTTTAAACAGACAATCATTCACAGAGACCTGCAGAGCCAAAATATTATTATAAGAAATGGTCAAACTCCTTTTTTAATAGATTATCAGGGTGCAAGACTTGCCCCACCTGCATATGATTCTGCCTCACTTTTTTATGATCCTTATGTGGAAATTGATTATACCTTGAGGGAGAGGTTGTGGAATCTTTACTGCACTAGACTTTTAGATAAATTAGACATTAAGAAGGATGAATTAGAAGAATCCTTTATTATTTGTAAATTACAAAGACTCATGCAAGCCCTCGGTGCTTATAGCTACATTTCTTATATAAAAGGCAAAAAATTCTTTGAAAAACACATACCTTCTGCCATTAAACTTCTAAATGTTACAATCAATCAAACAAACCTCAATTTACCCATACTATTCTCTACAATTAAAAAAATTTATCAGTGCTATTATAAATAATTTTATTACTTTAAAAAGGAATCTGGTATCACTTTACTAAAAAATATATTAAGAAATGTGACTTTTATCAATCTTTATCTTCATCTTGTTTTTTGCTTGATCAATAAATGATTTCACTGCATAGGCATTTATGTTTGCTTGCTTCATTTGATCTTCTTTATCTTTTATTGAAGAAAGCGAAGACTCAATATATCTACCTAATTTGGATATTATGAGTTGTTGTCTTAGACTTTTTTCAAACTGTTCAGGTCTTATACGATTTATTTCAAGGGTTCGCAAATATATTTCCTTTCTAAAAATACCATCCCTGATAAAGCGAGAGTCTGAAATGATTGCTTCTTGCAGTTCTTTGTCAGTTACAGATATTTTCATTTCATCTGCCAATGCTAATAATACTTTTTGTTCAATTAAGCTATTTAATATCATCTCTTTAAGATTAAGATTTTTCTCAAAATCTTCATTATTCTGGTCTTTAAATAGTTGTCTATATGTTTCTCTTGCATTCTCATAAGACCTCCAATATTCATCAGCAGTTACCTTATAACCTTCTACCTCTGCTATAACCACTATCTTACCATCATCTTGATTACCTACTCCCCAAAAAATAAAACTTATAATCACAATAACAAATAAAAAATAAAAATAACGGGCATTTTGCCTCATTGATTTGAGCATACTATCCTTAAGACCTCCTCATTTTATTAATCTGGATCATCTAACTTAACTTCAACCACTCTCTCAGGCATAATAGTTGATATTGCATGTTTATAAACTAACTGCTCTGTTGATTCCTTGAGCAGCACAACAAAATTATCAAAGCCTTTTATAATCCCTCTCAATCTTACACCATTAGTAAGATAGAGAACAACAGGAGTCCTCTCTTTTCTTAATTGATTCAAAAAAGTGTCCTGAATATTTTGTGTCCTTCCCTGTGACATTACCCCCCCCTTTTTTTGATTTTTTGAAGAAAAAAACTAAAATTTAATATCAAAGAGGTGATAAATATAACATTTTTAGGTCTTATTGTAAATATTGACAAAATTCCTTAAAATAGCGATAGGAAGGGCTGTTTCAGGATTTTTATAATCGACAAATTTTATTTATAATTTTGATTTATACATTTAAAACAATGCCTTATGACGAAGCCCTAGGAACTTTTTTTATAAGGTGTCGTATAAAAATTCCACACCAGCCCTTACTACTTGATTTTATTAAGTTCTCAGTTCTATCGCCGATTTTGGGATTTCTTTGTGCAAGTTGACAAGCTAAAAGCTTTTTGATTTATTTAATACTTCGCTTTTCTCAGCTATAAATTGTTTGACTAATCTTACCTCATCTTCTTTCGAATTAATCTCACCTTTAATCCTTTTTTCAATTATCTTGTTAAATATCTCTTTATATACCGCACCAGGTTTAAGTCCCATTATCTTGAGGTCATCTCCTTTTAAAATTGGTTTGATATTTCTTGTATTGAGCAGAAAATTAGATATTGCCTTTTTACGATATTCATTTTTAGTAACAGCCATTGCAAAAAGGACTGACTCAATGAGTTGATCCTTAAGCAATAAGTAAATTGAGAAAGGGTCATCGGCTTTTAATTGAGAGAGTATATTATGGACAGATATAAAGATTGAACCAATGGTATCAGAAAGATTTTTTGGAACTGAGAGCCTCTTAAGTGCTTCATTTCTTGACTGTTCTGAAAGATTATATAACAAACACATAATATAAAGAATATGGCTCCTACATTCTTCTTTTAAAAACAAGAGATTGAACCAAACAATTGTGTCATAAACAGATACAAGGAGACGCTCTAAATCCTTAGTAAATACAATTGACTTCTCAATAACCCTTAGTAAGCCATAATTATTCATCATTTGTAGAGAATTAATTGGGTTGGTTTCTTTGAAGGTCATAATTAATTCATCATAAATTGTTGTTCCTGAAAGCTTATCAAAAATATTCATTCTCAAAGCAGCCTTTATGAGATTTTCTGTATGACGATTTATCTTGTACCCAAATCTCTCACAAAATCTTACAGCTCTAAATGCCCTTGTCGGATCTTCTACAAAACTTAGGTTGTGTAATATTCTTATTACTTTATCCTTTAAATCTCTTTGTCCACCAAAAAAATCAATTAACAAACCGAAATCCTTCTTATTTAGCTTTACAGCAAGAGTGTTAATCGTAAAGTCTCTTCTGTAAAGATCCTTTTTTATTGATGAAGTCTCTACCTTTGGAAGAGACGCAGGCGTCTCATAGTATTCAGTCCTTGCAGTAGCTATATCTATCTTTAGGTCTGTCCTGCTAAGCCATGTTTTAGATTGATTATCAAGGGGTAAGAGTCTTGCGGTTCCAAATCTTTCATATACAGAAACCCTTGCATCAATCAATTTGGCAAATTCCATTGCAAAAGCTACTCCGTCACCTTCAATAACAATATCTATATCAAGATTTTCCTCTCCACGGAGTAAGTCCCTTACAGAACCGCCTACAAGATAAGCAACCATCCCCAGTTTGTCAGCTAACTCACCTGCCTGAACTAACATTTCATAAATTTCTTTAGGGAATTTGTCTTTAAGAAGTTTATTTATATGTTTTGAGAAACCAGTTCTGACTTGTATAGAACCAAAGGTGAGGCGATTCTTTTTTAGAATATCTTCATACATAGCCCTTAATATATCAGTCCTTGTAATGGCACCTACTATGCTATCACCCTCAAGAACAGGGATAAATCTCTGATTCATTTCAATCATAGTAGATTCAATCTCACTAATATTTGTTTTTGGATTGGCAGTAATGACATCTGTTGAGGTAAAGTCATAACAAGGACTTGTTCTAAATCCGTGAAAGATTGCCTTCTCAACTATCTCGCGAGAGACTATACCAAGATATCTTCCATTATCAACAACTGGTAAAACATTGACACCATACTTCGTCATTATGACTTCTGCCTCTTTGATTGTGCTTTTGTGGTCAACAGAGATGATATGGGTAGTCATAACATCTTCTGCCGTTCGGAGTGGCTTTATCTTTTGATTGATTAATCTTTTTAGTTCTTCTTCAATAATCTCAAGGGGTCCGTTGTGAACCGTAGCAGATGCAGCAAATGGATGTCCGCCTCCTCCAAAGTTTTTTAGTATAGACGAAGTATCAATAGAAAGAGACTTGCTCCTTCCAATAATCAATGTTTTATCACTCATAGAAATCACCAAAAAAACTGCCTCAGCATCTTCCATATCCATTATCCGATGAGCAAGATGTGCCATATCCCCATAGCCTTCAGTAGCAGCCTTACAAATTATTATCTTTATATCATGTATCAATATTTCACTGGTATTGGATATGAGTTTATTTAATAATTCAAGGTCTTCAAGAGATATAGGTGACTTAAGAAAACTACTTACTATATTGAGATTTGCACCCCTTTTTAATAAATATGCAACAGCCATGAGATCTCTTGGTGTAGTTGATGAATAAAGCATTGATCCAGTTTCCTCATAAATGCCAATACATAATATAGTTGCCTCCATAGGATTTAAAGTTATCTTCTTTTTCTCTATAATCTCTGTAAATATGGTTGATACAGCGCCTACATTGACAATTATTTCAACCTCTCCTTTTATATCGTCTTCAGAAAGAGGGTGATGGTCGTAAATATGAATCTTGAGTTTCTTATTGTTTAGTATTTCTGCAAAAGGACCTATTCTTGCCTTGCTTTTAGTGTCAACAATAATAAGCCTTGTCACTTTTGATAAATCAACATCCTTTAATTTCTTAAATTCAAAGGGATGAAACAACTCTACAAAATCCCTGACCTTCTTCTCCAGTGAACCTGAAAAGACTATATATGCATCTGGATAGAGTTTCTGGGCTGACATAACTGATGCAAAGGCATCAAAATCAGCGTTTATATGTGTTGTTATTATTTCCATTTAAAAATTTCTTCAAATATTGTCCTGTTATTGATGCTTGACAATTTAAAATTTCAAAGGGAGTTCCTTCAAAGACAATATTGCCTCCCCTTTCTCCACCTTCTGGCCCTAGGTCAATCACATGGTCAGCTAAACTTATCACATCAAGATTGTGCTCTATTATCAATACCGTATTCCTTGCCCTAAGAAGCATAAATATAATATTCATAAACATCATCACATCATAGTAATGAAGACCGACTGTAGGTTCATCAAGTATATAAAACATGCCCTTTTGATTTCTCAAAGAAAAGCTGCTCATACCAATTAGTTCTGAACAAATCTTGAGCCTCTGTGCCTCTCCTCCTGAAAGGGTGTTGGCTGGTTGCCCCAATCTCAAATAACCTAACCCTATCTGTTCAAGTAGATTTAGTTTGTTATAGACCTCAATATGTTCCTTAAAAAAATCTTTTGCATCAGAAATAGTCATATTAAGGACATCTGATATATTTTTACCATTATAAAAAACCCTTAAGGCTTCTTTGCTGTAACGACTGCCTTGACAAGCCTCACATTTAACATAAAGATCTTCAAAAAAATACATATCAATCTTTTGAAAACCCTCACCCTTACATAATTCACACCTACCCCCTTTTATATTAAATGAAAAAAAACTTTGAGAATATCCATAAGCTCTTGACTCTGGTTGCTGAGCAAAAATCTTTCTAATCCAATCAAAAACCTTAAGATATGTTGCTGGATTTGATCTTGGTGTCTTTCCAATGGGTGACTGGTCAATTAATTTTACACCCCTTATAAGATTTAATCCCTTAATAGACTCAAAGGGAAGACTTATTAAATTACCTATTTTAAAGTAATTTGCCATGGCAGGATAAAGTGTTTCAACTATAAGACTACTCTTGCCTGAACCAGAAACACCAGTAACTACAGTGAGAGATTCTAAGGGGATAGTTATATTTATGTTTTTAAGGTTATTGCCTTTTGCACCTTTCAATAACAAAAATCTTTCAATGTTTCTACGATTTAATCTGGTTACTGATATCTCATAATTAGGTAATCGTTCTTTTCTTAAAGCCTTTGCAGTCAAGACATCTGAATCTTCAAAGTCCCTATAATAACCTGAAAAAACAACCTCTCCACCCTTTGCCCCTCCACCAGGACCCATCTCTACTACAAAATCACTCTGTTTAATTATATCTTTGTCATGTTCAACAACGATTACAGTATTACCAAGGTTAACAAGTTCTCTCATAATGCCAATTATTCTGTCTGTATCACTTGGGTGAAGTCCTATCGTTGGTTCATCAAGCACATAAAGTGTCCCTGTCAACTGACTTGCAAGTTGGTTTGATAGGTTAAGCCTCTGGTATTCACCACCAGAGAGTGTCTTTGACTGTCTATCAAGAGTTAAATAACCAAGACCTACCCTATTAAGAAAATTAAGTTTCATCATTAACTGCCTGAGAGGTTCTTTGATAACATTTCTTTGCATTTCTGTAATATCAAGTCTCTCAAAAAAATCAATGAGTAAATTTATAGTTTTTTTTGAGAGTTCAGAAATGTCAAGGTTATTTATCTTATATATCAAAGAATCTTTAATAAGCCTCTTTCCATTACAATCTGGACAAATAATGGCAACCCTATAGCGACTAAGTAAAGCCCTTATATGCACCTTATATCTCTGTGTCTCTAATTCTGAAAATAGGTCATTTAAGCCTATAAATAGGCTATTACCAGTAAAGAGTAGTTCCTTTTCATCATCTCTGAGAGATTGATAAGGTTTATTAATATCAATACCACTTTTCACAACGCCATTTATAAATTGTTCTTTCCAATCCGACAGACTCTCTCTCTGTAAAAAAGCAATTGCCCCATTTTTTAGTGATAAAGTTGTATCAGGGATAATATTTCTCTCATCGTATCTTAAAATATTACCAAAACCCTTACACCGCGGACAGGCAAAGGCAGGATGACTGAAAGAAAACATTGAAGGTGAAGACTCTTGAGCAGTTATATTACAGTAATCACACTTAAGTTGAGAGGAAAAGATCAACTCCGTCTTATCTTTATTTAGGTCCTCTTCCTTAGGGAATAAGACTATTGCGATTTCCTCCCCACCTTCTTTCCATGCAGTGCGAATGGAGTCATAAAGCCTCTCATCTTCTCTAATAACAAGTCTATCTACTACAATAAATTTATATGTCTCCAAATCTCCTTTATAGTCTCCAATATCTATAATCTGATTGTTATCCCAGAGCCGCTCATAGCCTGCTCTAATCAGTTCTTTAACATGATGTCTTGTCTTTGCAAGGATTATAGCCCTCCCATCTTGATAATCTTTAAGTAGTATTTCTGCAATAGATTGAATGTGCCATTTCTTTAATTCCCTACCACATTGTGGGCAATAGGGTCTTGAGACCTTTGCATATATTATCCTCAAAAGATCATAGATTTCTGTAAGGGTGCCTACTGTTGATCGAGAGGTCTTTATTGGGTTGTGCTGTTCAAGTGCAATAGCTGGTCTGATATTGAGCATCTTATCAACATCAGGTCTATTAATCTTCTCAATAAAAATCCTTGCATATGTGGATAGAGATTCAATAAACCTCCACTGTCCTTCTGCAAAAATAGTGTCAAAGGCAAGAGATGATTTGCCAGAACCTGATAGTCCTGTTATTGCTATCATCTTATTGTGTGGAAGACGCAGAGTAAGATTTTTTAGGTTATTCTGTTTTGCACCTTCAATGAGAAGTTCTTTAATAGACATCTGGGTATTTTAACTGAAAGCCGCTTTAAGTTCATAACATTTGATTGTAGTGTTATCATTCTGATAATATCATTACCTCAAATTTTAAAAAAAAAGGAGATTTCAAAATGAGAGTATTTTGTATTATGCTGTGTCTATTTTTGCTTCTTACCTTTGGATGCAAAAAGGCAGATATGAGTGGTGGAGATTATGTTATCAAAATTGACAATCAAAGGATATCTGAAAAGGATCTAAAAAAGGAATTTGAGGCACTACCAGATATGGCAAGGTCTTTCTTTGCAGGTCCAGATGGAGCAGAAAAGTTTGCTGATGAATTAGTAAAAAAAGAAGTCCTCTATATTGAAGCCACTAAAAGAGGTTATGATAAAAAAGAGGATTTTCAGAAAAAGCTTGAGGAGTTTAAGAAAATTACTTTAATAAATCAACTCCTTGAAGAAGAGATGAAGAAGATAACTCAACCTACTGATCAAGAACTAAAGGAGTACTATGAAAAACATAAAGGCGAATTTATGGTGAACAATCAGATAAGATTGAGCCAGATAGTTGTAAAAGATCAAGAGAAGGCAAAAGAGGTCTTCGAAAGATTACAAAAGGGTGAAGACTTTGCAAAAGTCGCGAAGGAACTATCTTTAGACAAGAATTCTGCAAAGTCAGGTGGAGACCTCGGTTACTTTAAAAAAGGAGAACTAAACAAAGAACTTGATAATATTGCCTTTAGGCTGAAAAAAGATGAGGTTAGTCATCCAATCCCACTTAAAGATGGCATCCATTTTATAAAGGTTACTGATGCAAAGGGAACAGTGCAGGATTTTGACAAGGTTAAACATTTTTTAGTTCAAAAGGTGTTCTCGGAGAAACAAAGGACTGCCTTTGAGAAGATTCTTGAAGATACAAAAAAGAAATACAAAATAGAACTTAATAAAGATGCTCTAAAAAAAGTTGCTCTTTTCCAATCACCTGAACAACAAGGTTCAAACATGCAGGATAAAAAGCAAGAGACAAAGAAATAGCAGTAAAAAAATGAGCATCCTCATTGTTGATAATAACCAAGAAGGGATTGAAAGACTTGAGAATATACTTAAAAAGGGGGGATATCACGATCTGATATCCGCCTTCTCTGTTAATGAGGCTTTGCATAAACTAGAAAAATTGAATGATTTATCAAGCATATCTAACATAAATCTATTACTAATTAATTTGTCATCGGATGAAATATTTCAGCAATGTGTTGAATTCAAAGAAAGACAAGAATTTAATGATATACCAATAATTGCAATCACCTGTTCAAATAATAGTTTAAATATTCAAAAGGCCTTTGATAGTTATATTACTGAATGTATTAGCAACCTAAACAATGAGGCTGAGATAATGATAAGGATTAGGTCTGTTCTTTCTTTAAAATATGAAATTAAGCGTAGGAAGGCTCTTGAGAGGAATCTAAATGATTTAGTTCGTCAGTTAGAGCATACCAATAATATGCTTCAACTCATATCATCACAGGATGGTCTTACAGGAATTGCCAACAGGAGATATTTTGACCATTTTCTTTCAAATGAATGGAGAAGGGCTTTGAGAAATGCCTCCTCTATATCTCTACTAATGATAGATATTGATTTTTTTAAGGCATATAACGATTTTTATGGTCATCTTGAAGGAGATGAGTGTCTCAAAAAGATTGCTCAAGAGATACAAAAGACATTAAAGAGAAGAGGTGATATTTGTGCAAGGTATGGAGGCGAGGAGTTTGCGGTAATATTGCCTGGAACTGATATTAAAGGCGCACTTTTGATTGCCACTCTTATACACGAAAATGTCATTGCCCTTAATATCAAACATGAAGGCTCAAAGATATTAGACTTCCTTACTATAAGTATAGGGGTCGCCTCAGAGATACCTTTTAAAGATGAAAGTTATCTAAGTCTTATAAAGAAGGCTGATTTAGCCCTTTATCATGCCAAAAAAAATGGAAGAAACAGGATTGATTGTTGGAATGAGTCAATGACTATGTAAAGAGGATCTACTAACTAATGTATTTTGATCATTATAAAAAGGGTATGTAGGACCTTGCAATCATTTATTTAAAAAATCCTCTAATTTATTTTTCAATATTAAGATAGATTTTCCATGAAGTTGACATATCCTTGATTCACTTAACTTCAAGACCTTGCCAATTTCTTTTAATGTCAATTCATCGTAATAGTATAAAGAAATAATCATTCTCTCTGTCTCGGGCAACTCGTCAATAAATCTACCAAGTGCTTGCTTGATCTCCTTGAGATTTAACTGCTCAATAATGTCAACTGCCTGTTTATCTGGTATCATCTCCAGTATATCAAACTTATTACCATTCGAATCAATACCAAAATCATCAAGACTCAATAGATTCATCTTATTTGCAACGGAAAGGGTCTTGTATAAATCTTCATAACTCATATTTAGCTTTTTAGCCACTTCTTCATCTGTGGCAGGACGTTTATTCTCTTTTTCGATAGCACTATAAGTGTTTCTTACATCTTCAAGTCTTTTTCTTGCGTCTTTAGACGCCCACTGCATAGACCTTATCTCGTCTATCATTGCACCTCTAATGCGAAAATCTGCAAAGGTGCTGATACTTGTATTTTTAGTTGAATCAAATCTTTCTACTGCCTCAAGGAGTCCAACAATACCAGCTGAAATTAGGTCTTCAGTTGAAAGTTCTGGTGGAAGACCGAAACTATATTTATTTGCATAATATTTAATTCTTGGTAGAAATTGCTGAACTATCTGCTCTCTGTCCATTTCTTTATTATTTGACATAGTATTTTTCAATTCACCCTTAATGCTTTTTTTAAAAAAAACTGAACACCGCCTGCTGATTTATCCTCGGTCATATTGACTATTTTATCTCCAAGCAATGCTAATCTCTTTGAAAAAGGGCTGTTAGGATACAAAGAGATAAAACTCTTTTGTGCAATTATAGCATCTTTTACATGTTGTTCATTAGGTAAAAAACCAAGATAATCTATTGAAATGTTCAAAAACTTGTCAGCAACAATGGCTAATTTTCTATATGTGCTAAAAGCTTCTTTCTCAGAACGAGCCATATTTACAAGTACCCTAAACTTATCCTTTCCAAAATCTCGTGCTAATATTTTCACCAGTGCATAGGCATCAGCAAGTGAGGTTGGCTCTGATGTAACAATTATAATAGTCTCTTGGGCAGAACCACAAAAAAACAGAACATTATCTGATATACCTGCCCCTGTATCAATGAGAATAACTTCTATGGACAAATCAAGAGAATCAATTTCTGTGAGTAATTGTATCTTTTGAAATTTATTTAAATTGGTCAACTCCCTGACACCAGAACTTGCAGGTAAAATCAAAATATCATTTGGTCCAGTAATAATTATATCCTGTATTTTCTTTTGACCAAGCAAAACATGCTTAAGATTAAATTTTGGTGCTATTCCAAAAAGCACATCAATATTAGCAAGCCCTAAGTCAGCGTCAATAATCATTACTTTTTTGTTTAAACTTCTTAGATAGGTTGCCATGTTAACTACAAAGTTTGTCTTTCCAACACCACCTTTACCACTTGAAACCGCAATGACCTTTGGTTTTTCTTTTGACATTAGACTCCTCCTATGACCAAATTGGCAAAAAAATCTTTAGAGGGTATTCTAATATCATGAGGTATATCAGGACCTGTAGTCATAAATGATAAAGGTCTTCCTGTTAAAAGAGAAAGGTTATAAAGATTGCCAAAGCTCATAGCCAGGTCAAGCTTGGTAAATCCTATTGAATCTATGCCATAAACAAAGCAATCTTGCCAAAACTTAATTGCAGATTGCTCATTCATTGATGTATCAACTACAAAACACTTCTTCAAAGGGAAGCCTGATGGGAATATGTCATTTATACCTTCAAGTATTGCCTTGTAATCATAACCAGGTGTGTCAATAAGAACAGACATCTTACCAATCTCCTTGTAAACAATCCTTGGTAATTCATTAATCTTCTTCACACTTCTTATAGGGCAATGAAGCATCTTCCCCATCTCCTTAAAATGAGCAATAGTGCTAATCCTACTGTCATCTAAAGTAATAAGACTAACAGGTTTCTTCTTTGACTGTATCATATAAGCAATTTTAGAAAGTGTTGTTGTCTTTCCAACACCAGGAGGACCAATAAATATCATTCCTTTTTCTTCAACAGGTGATAATCCCTGTATCTTTACATCTTGAATAATAACATTTTTTAGACTATCTATAGTATCTTGACACCTTTCGACCAATACAAGAGCTAATTGTGTATCAACTCCTTGTCTGAGTAATAGGTTAAAAAGCCCTTTCTTATCCTTTGTAATCTTTAGTGATGGCACTACAGGTCTTAAGGTCTCTTTTAAGAAGCCGATCTCCTCCTTTAACCCTTTCAACTCTTTTATAATCTCCTCATTTAAAGAATTAGTGCTTTTTATATCTACCGAAGCAGATGCCTGTCCTTGATCTATTGCCGCGGTTAGTTCTATAGTAGGACTCTTTTTGTTTGTTATTCCAAATAAGCTTGATTTAATTTCCTTCTGGTTGATAATGATTGCATCTGGACCAAACTCTTTTTTAACTGCCTCCAAAGCCTCTTTGAAGTTTTGACCATAGAATTTTTTAATTTTCATTCCATCCATAAACCCTCCATGACAAATCTATATCAATCTCAATTTATAAACTTTCTGAAAGATCATATAGCAATAGTTCCTATAGAATAAATCTTAGTATTCTGGGCAATCTCTCCATGAGATATAACCATTATACTGTTTGAAACCCTATCACAAATCCTCTTTAAAAATCTTCTGATCGTTGGTGAGCACAACACTATAGGTTGATAACCTTTTACAAGTCCTTCCTCTGCTGTTCTCTTGATATTTTCTGCAATACGATCTGTGATCATGGGATCAAGACTTAAATACGAGCCTTGTGCTGTGCTTTGTATAGAATCCATAATAGTTCTCTCTAATCTTGGATCAACAATTATTACTGCAACTGAACCATCCTGTGAAACAATCTGTTTTGTAATAGTTCTTGCAAGGGCTTGCCTTACATATTCAGTCAATACATCAGGGTCTTTTGTGATAGCACCATAATCTGCAATTGTCTCGAGTATTGTCTGTAAGTCTCTAATAGATATCCTTTCTTTTAGTAAATTTTGTAATATTTTATGGACTATAGTCAGACTTACAACTGATGGTATCAAATCTTCAACAACCTTTGGTTGAGTTTTTGACAAATTGTCAAGCAGTTTCTGCACATCTTGTTTCCCAAGTAATTCATGAGCATGGGATTTTACTATCTCTGATAAATGAGTAGTTATAACAGATGGAACATCAACTACTGTAAAACCCTCAAGTTGTGCCCTTTCCATATCTTTTTCATCTATCCAAAAGGCACTTAGTCCAAAAGCTGGGTCCTTAGTGGGTATCCCCTCAATCTTCTTTGCATATTCATCTCCTGGTGAGATGGCAAGATACTTATTGAGCATCACCTCCCCAGAGGCTACCTCAATTCCTTTAATCTGTATTGAATAACCTGTTGTCTTAAGAGAAAGGTTATCTTTTATATGAACAGGAGGAATTATAAACCCCATGTCTGTAACCATCTGTTTTCTGATAGCCTTTATCCTTGATAACAAGACCCCACCTTCCTCAACTATTGATATAAGTCCGTAACCAATCTCAAGGGAAACAGGATCAATAGTTAATAGCGATTCTAGTACTTCTGGTTGAACATGTTCTTTTGGTTGTGCTTCTTTGATAGCCTTTTCTTCTTCCTCCTTTTTCTTTTGCACACTACTTATAAAGTAAGCCCCAGCACCAGTAGCAGTAGCTAATATAAGGAAAGGAATGTGTGGTAATCCTGGAATCATTCCAAAAAAAGCCAATATTCCTGCAGCAGTGTAAAGGACTTTAGGGTCAATAAATAGCTGTTTAAAAACCTCAAGTCCCAGATCACTTTCTGATGCGTGTCTGCTGACAATTATACCAGCGGCAGTGGAAATGATAAGAGCTGGTATCTGAGCAACAAGTCCATCACCAACTGTTAGAATACTGTAAGTAGCCGCAGCCTCTGCAAGAGGCATATCTTTTTGTAATACCCCTATAAGAAAACCACCAATAAGGTTAATTGCCATTATTATTATTCCAGCAACCGCGTCGCCTCTAACAAACTTACTTGCACCATCCATTGCACCATAAAAATCTGCCTCTCTACTTATATCGTCTCTTCTCCTGCGAGCTTCTTTTTCATCAATCAGACCTGCGTTCAGATCAGCATCAATACTCATTTGCTTACCCGGCATTGCATCAAGTGTAAATCTTGCAGCCACCTCTGCAATCCTGCCTGAACCCTTTGTGATTACTACAAAATTGATTATTACAAGAATTGTAAATATTATAAAACCAACTACATAGTTACCTCCCACAACAAACTCTCCAAAAGACTGTATGACCTTACCTGCAGCGTCAAGTCCTTCATCACCACGCAACAAAATCAACCTAGTAGATGCTATATTTAAAGACAACCTTAAAAGTGTAGTAACAAGCAATACAGATGGAAATGATGAAAATTTCAAAGGTTTATCAATGTAAGCTGAAATCAATAGTATTATGACAGATATGGTAATACTAAATGATAAAGCTAAATCTAAGACAACAGCAGGTATTGGGATAATCATAAAGACAAGTATTGTAACAACACCAACTGCTAGCAGTACATCACTTCGTCTTAATAGTGCCTCAAGCATTAGCCTGTCTCTTCATCTTTTTTAGTTTGTAAATATTAGCAAGTATTCCAGCAACTGCCTTATATAATGTTTCAGGTATCTCATGTCCAATTTCAAGTTGAAATAACGATCTCGCAAGTGGTTTATCTTCATAAATAGGTACTTTGTGCAGTCCTGCAATCTCTTTAATTCTCTCTGCCACAAGGTTAGCACCCTTTGCTATTACCTTAGGTGCCTCCATATCCTTTGAATCATATTTCAGTGCCACAGCAATATGAGTGGGGTTTGTTATGACCACATCTGCCTTTGGGACCTCCTGCATCATCCTCTTGCGAGCCATTTCTCTCTGAAGACTCTTTATCCTTGCCTTTACATGTGGGTCTCCTTCTGTTTGTTTCATCTCTTCCTTAACTTCGTGTTTTGTCATCCTCATCTCTTTAGCAAAATGCCACTTCTGATATGCAAAATCTAATAAGGCAAAGACAGTTAGAACAAGGGCAGAAATCAAGAGAAGTTTTTTTATCTTATCAAGCCCAAAATAAGTAATCTGTGATATATTCATATCAACAAGAAGGGGAAATGAATCGAAATCATTCTTTAAGAAAAAATAAAGAATAATTGCAAAAATCGTTATCTTTAAAATACCCTTTAGTGACTCAAAAAATGCATTCAGACTAAATAGTCTTTTAAACCCTGAAAGAGGGTTTAATTTTGAGAAATTTGGAGTCAATACCCCAAAACTTGCCTTAAAACCTGTTTGTAAATAGTTGACAACAAGTATTACTATAAAAATCGTGATAAAAAAAGGTGTCATAATTAAGCCTACATTAATTATGTCCCCCCTAATTATCTCTACCAATGATAACTCTGTAATTGGTTGAGGGTTTGATATCCTTGAAAAAGAATATTTTACATATGAATTAATACTAGCAAAGAGTGTCCCTCCATAAACAAGCAGTAAAAACAGTATCCATATGGGAATAAGAGATGTAATATCCCTACTTTTGGGGATATTACCCTTACGATATGCCTCTTCAAGTTTTCGCCCCGACGCTGGTTCCGATTTCTCTTCGTATTCTTCTGCCATTTTTTACCTCGTTATAACCTGTAAAGCCTCTTTGATGTTGATAAAATATCTTGCAGTAACTGCAAACATTATTGGTATGGTAATCAGGATAAATAATAACCCTGAAAATATATTAAGTGGAACAGCTACAAAAAATATATTTGCCTGAGGCATAACCTTTGAGATAAGTCCCATTGCTATATTTATAATCATCTGAACAAGCAATATGGGTGCAGCAATCTTAAAGGCAAGGGGAAACATAATCTTATTATGCTCAATAATACCATGAAAAATGGTTTCATACCTCACTTGAGTAACCTGAAAACTCCTTATAATGCCTTCAAGAAAATGATGGTGCATATCAAGCAAAAAGAAAAGCATCATACCCAAAAGGGTATAAAAAAAAGTCATCGGTCCTAAGGACTCACCTACAAGTGGATTAAATACGGAAGCCATACCAAGTCCAAGTTGTAGATTAATCCACTGTGATGCGATTTCAATGGCAGTGATTATTATCCTTGCTGAAAGTCCCATAGCAATACCCATAAAAATTCCTTCATAAATAGCCTTCACAAGATTCTCACTTTTAATCTCAATAACAGGCAATACTAAAAGAGTGATAGAAAGGGCAAGACCTATTCTCATAATTACAGGTGTCATTTTTGCCCCTATAAAGGGAATAAAACTCAACATTACGCTCACCCTAATGAAAACAGGGATAAAATTATCTGAATATAGCCTTATAAGATTGTACAATTCCATAATGTTTTATCTTATGTATGTTGGTATGTTTTCTATTATTCCCTTTGTAAACTTTGTCATCACATTTATCATCCAAGGCAAACCCAAAAAAACAGTTACAAAAATGGCAATTATCTTTGGAATAAAAGCAATAGTCATTTCTTGAAGTTGAGTAATTGCTTGAAAAAGACTTATCGTAAGACCAACAACAAGGCTGACTATGAGCACAGGGCCGCCAACAAGCAAAATTGTCTCAAAGGTCTGCCTCGATAGTTGTTCAAGTAATTCAGCAGTCATTTGAAACTCCCTACTAATGAACCTATTAATAAGCCCCACCCATCAACAAGGACAAATAAAAGAAGTTTAAATGGCATTGATACCATTACAGGTGGCAGCATCATCATACCCATCGAAAGCAAGATACTTGCTACAACCATGTCAAGCACAAGAAATGGTAGAAATATGAGGAAGCTTATCTCAAAGGCTTTCTTTAACTCTCCAATTGCAAAGGCTGGTATTACAACCCTCAGAGATAAATCCATTGGCTTTTCAGGTCTTGGAGAATTAGATAATTTTAGAAAAAGGGCAAGGTCTTTTTCACGAGTCTGTTTGAGCATGAATTCTTTTAGTGGTTCACCAACCCTTTGTATTGCAGTCTCACCATTGATTTCCTTTTTTGTATAAGGTATATAGGCTTCATTGTAAATACGATCAATTACTGGTGACATTACAAAGATGGTAATAAATAATGCTAATCCCACTACTATCGTATTAGGTGGTACTTGCGGCGTTCCCATTGCTTGTCTGAGAAATGAAAAAACTACAACTATACGAATAAAACAGGTCGTCATTACAAGTATGGCTGGTAGAAATGATAATAATGTAAGAAATAATAAGACTTCCAGAGGGCTTGTAAGCCCAAGTATATTCCCCGTTGGTTGAACAGGCGGAGAAGCTGGTGCGGACTCTGCTGGTGAATGAAGGGAAAGGAAAAATAAAAAAAACAAAATATTTTTTATACATATTTTTTTAGTTTGCTTCACTTTAAATCCTTCCACCAGTAAGTTTAGAAAATATTTTTTTGAAACCAAATCCCTCATCTTGAATATCCTCAGTAGGTAATTCTTTTAATTGACTTTCGATCTGATTCGCATCCATTTTGGTAATCACTGAAATTGAGTTTTCACAAAGCCCTAAGGCAAAGTATTCATTGGCAATCTTAACAATTGCAATAGCCCTCTTAGTCCCAAGTGGTTGATAGTGAATCATATTAATAAATCCGCCCTTTGGCATTATTCTATGTTTTAAAAGTTTTAATAGAAGGAACATGAGTCCTAAAACCACCAAAAGGGCTGAAATCATCTTTATGAATTCAAAATATATATTCATCGTCTTATCTCAATTGATGAACCCTGTCTGCTGGACTGATAATATCAGTAACCCTTATGCCAAATTTTTCATTTACTACAACCACCTCACCCCTCCCTATTAATTTATTGTTTACAAAGACCTCCATTGGCTCACCTGCAAGTTTATCAAGGGCTATAACAGAACCTTGACCAAGTTGAAGCAATTCTTGAATAAGAATCTTTGTTTTGCCTATTACTACAGTCATCTCAAGGGGGACATCAAGGATAAAATTTATATCCCTTTTGGGAGTTTTTGCTTGTTGTGGTTCTTCAAATTCCTGCATATTCATATTTTGAATTTCTTCAGACATAGTCCCTCCAGAATAAAATATTTTTTCTATAACTCACTTATAATAACTCTTTCACAGAGTTAATTTTTAATGCATAAGAGCCTTTAAAAATACCGTATTTTGCCCCTAATTTAGGTATCCCCTCAATACAAACATCAATATCTTCATCAACACCCCTATCTAAAATAATTACATCCGATACAGAAAGATTAAGTACCTTTTCAACATCCATTTGAGCTTTACCAAGCACTCCAACCAGCTCAAGAGGAATACTTTTAAGTCTTTCTTTTAATCTCTCAATCCACTTAATATCCATCTCATCTCTATCAGCAGAAAAGGCACTATATAGTTTTTCTTTTATTGGTTCTACAGTTCCGTAGGGAATGCAGAGATGAGCCTTACATTGTTTACCTTCTATCTCAAGGGTAAATTCAACCCTAATTACCACATCAACAGGTGTTACAATTGTCACAAATTGCGGATTCATCTCAGAACGGACATAGTTGAGTTTTATAGGATTAATTGGTTTCCAAGCCTCTTCCATATCATGAAAAAACATAAGAACCACTTTGTGGATAATCTTTTGCTCAATGGGTGTAAACTCCCTTCCTTCAGGCTTATAGTAACTTTTACCTGTACCACCAAAGAAAAACTCAATAAGACTAAATATCATTGGAGCATCAAATACAAGGAGACCAAAGCCCCTTAAAGGTTCCATCCTGAAGATATTTATGCTTGAAGGGAAAGGAACTCCACGCATAAAGTCATAAAATTTGGTTATATTAACAGACACATTTGTAACATCCACCATCCTTCTGATTGTTGCAGACAGAGACAATCTAAAATTCCTTGCCAACCTTTCGTTGGCAATATCAAGAGAAGGCATTCTGCCTCTAACAATCTTTTCCTGACCAGTAAAGTCATATACCTTTACACCAGAGACCTCCTCAACCTTTTCTGTCTCAACATCACCATCTGAAATGCCTCTTAATAGGGCATCAACTTCCTCTTGAGATAGAATATCGTCCATTCTTTATCCCTTTGTATTACTGCATCACAAATTCAGTAAGAAAGACATTTTTTACATTACCTTCACCAATTACCTGATTCAGCCTGATTGTTATTTCGTCTTTAAGCTGAAGTTTACCTTCTGGTGCAATCAATGTATCTGATGATTTACTTGTAAGTAATGTTATGATAGTATCACGCATCTGAGGAACCTTTGCCTTAGCCAAATCAAGAAGCTTTGCATTGGCGAGTTCTAACTGAACACTGACCTTTAAAAATCTATTTCCTGCTAAATCACTGAGATTGACCACAAAGGGATCGAGGGCAAAATTGACTGTTTCTATCGGTTTTTCTTCTTTCTTTTTTTCTTCTGCCTTTTCACCACCAGATTTTTTTGAAAGAAAAAAGAAAGTGCCACCACCTGCAGCTGCAAGGACGACTACAATTATGATTATTAATAATAATTTTTTGCTCTTTTTTTTCGACGCTCCACCTTCTTCTTTAGTTCCTTCCTTTTCTACTGCCATAATAGCAACCTCCTATTCATCTTTTTTCATTTAAATATTTTTAAAACAGCTATAACATATTGCAAAGTCTATGCCATAGCTCAACATATTGATTTTATGGAATAATCATTATTTAATGTCATATTAATGACATTAATACATAAAAATAATAGATAGCATTTTGACATAATAATGGGGCTGTCAGATAGGTATTTATAAAAAACCTTAAAATAGCGATAGTAAGGGCTGTTTCAGGCTTTTTATAATCGACAAATTTTATTTATAATTTATACATTTAAAACAATGCCTTATGACAAAGCCCTAGGAACTTTTTTTATAAGGTGTCGTATAAAAATTCCACACCAGCCCTTACTATCTTACTTGCTGTTTTTACTAAGCTTTTTAGTTCTATCGCTGATTTTGGGATAAAAAATAAATAAAGACAAAACTATAATAACTAAAGTATACTGTTATTTACCCTCTCGGTTTAGCAATTATCTCTAATACCTTGAGTTCTAAAAACCTTTTTGATGCAGAAGATTTTATTAATGTAACCGTATCTGCCCCCTTGCCAGTTCCAGCCACAGCAAGTATCTCCTCCCCTTCTGGGATAAGTCCTGCATCAACAGCCATCATTACAATTTCACAACAGACCTTTACGCCCTCACAAAAACGACGAAGAGAGTTAGCTACTATTAGGGTCGGATAAAGGCCATGAAATTTTGTGGCAAAGGCTGTCTCTAAGCTATGTGTTATCATAGTCCCTGTAAATACTTTAAAACCAAGATTTTCAATCTCCTTTCTTGAATCCTCATTAAACTCAACTACATTAGGGGATTTAAAGTTTGCACAGTGGGTCACAATAACGAGATTAACATCTTGCTTTTTTAAGTTTCTGGCAAACAGAAGCCCTGTGTCCCCTTCAGTAGAGGCTACAACAAGATGCCTATAACCATAATCTCTTATTGAATCTTTTACAATATTTAAACAAGCATCAGTATTTTCCCGTCCAGGTCTTGCAAAATATAGGGTCTTTTTTACAATCACCTTTTTTTTCACCTCCTTCTTATAACGAGATCCAGCGATAAGGATAAGTCTCTTTCGTTCAGGAGCTATGTTTTGACAGTTCTAATGCCCCTTTCGCTACAGCCGCAAAACTCAACTACCACCCCAAAAAGTCTTTCGACTTTTTTGGGACCCCGTTTCTTCGGGTTCAAACACTTGCAGCTGTTTAACGCTACAGTCACAAAGAACTGTTGCCAAAACATCGCTATTCACTTCAGAGCCCCATCCTTATTGCTGTATTTGCCCATAAATAGCGATACGAAGGGCTGTTTCGGAATCTTTATAATCGACGATTTCATTTTAATTTTGCTTTATCCTTTATAATGCAATACCTTTTGCTAAAGCTTCTCAAGATTTTTTTATAAGGTGTCGTATCCCTCACCAACCCTTTCGACTTGATTTTGTTAAGTACTCAGTTCTATCGCTGATTTTGGGTATTTAGGTTATACTTGATTTTCTTCATCTTCATTTATTACCTCGTTAATATCTTCAAGTTCTTCTCCATCTCTTTCAACAAGCTTTCCAATACTTACAATCCTTGCATTTTCTTCAAGCCTGATGAGCCTTACACCTTTGGTATTTCTGCCTTGCACCCTAATATCCTTTGCCCTGATTTTAATAACCTTGCCATCACTTGCAATAAGTACGATGATGTCTTCATCATTGACCAGCATGAGACCTACTGCATTTCCCCTTGATTCTTCTACATTTATAGAAATGATACCCCTGCTTCCCCTGTGGTATTTAGGATAATCATCACGGTTTGTCCTCTTTCCATATCCCCTCTCTGTGATTGTAAGGATTGTGGAGTTATCTTCTATAATATCTGCCGATACCACACAATCGTCATCATCAAGTCTCATCCCAATGACGCCTTGAGCAGTCCTACCAACAGGACGCACCTCATCTTCCTTGAATATGGCTGCCCTGCCTTGCTTTGAGCCGATTATTATTTCATGTTCACCTAGGCTCTTTTTTACCGAGATTAATTCGTCATCTTCAGAAAGGGTAATTGCCTTTATACCGCTTTCTCTCGGATTACCATACTCTATCAGTGGGGTTTTTTTGACAAGGCCTTTTTTTGTAAACATCACAAGATAACCATGGGTAAAATTACTTACATTAAAAGCAGTAGCTATCCTCTCCCCCTCAGAGAGATTTCCAATGAGATTATTGATATGTCCCCCTTTTGCTTGTCTTCCTGCCTCTTCTATATCATAAACTTTTTTCCAAAATAATCTGCCTTTATTAGTGAAAAATAGCATAAAGTCATGATTAAAACATATAAACATATGCTCCATATAATCGTCTTCTTTCGTTGTGCCGCCTTTCTTCCCTTTACCTCCTCTACCTTGTACGTTATATACTGAAACGGGGGTTCTCTTTATATATCCGTTGTGGGTTAAGGTGATCACAACCTGCTCATTGGTTATTAGGTCTTCTTTTCTAATATCACTCGTCTCTTCTATTATCTCTGTTTTTCTTGCATCATTAAATCGTTTTTTTATGTCTATAATCTCATCTTCAATTATTGACTTGACCCTTTCCTTACTATTGAGGATATCATTAAGGTCTGCAATGAGTTTTATAGTTTCCTCATAGTCTTTTACTATTTTTGAACGTTCAAGCCCTGTCAACCTCTGTAGCCTCATTTCAAGGATTGCCTTTGCTTGAATCTCTGTGAGAGAAAATTTGGATATTAATATATTTCTTGCTTCTTCAGGTTCTTGTGATCCCCTGATTATCTTGATTATCTCGTCAAGATTGTCAAGGGCTATCTTGAGTCCTTCAAGGATGTGGGCTTTTTCTTTAGCCTTTCTTAATTCAAATTTTGTCCTTCTTTTTATAACTTCTTGTCTGTGTTGTAAAAATAATGACAGAATTTCTTTGAGATTTAAAACCTTTGGTTGCCCCTCAACGAGAGCAAGCATGATAATTCCAAAGGAACTCTCTAAACTGGTATGTTTGTAAAGATTGTTCATAACTATCTCTGGCATTTCGCCCTTCTTGAGTTCAATGACAAGCCGTATCCCTTCCTTTTTTGAACTTTCATCTCTTAATGCACTAATACCTTCAATTTTTTTGTCTCTTACAAGTTCTGCTATCTTCTCTATAACTTTTGCCTTGTTTACCTGATAAGGGATTTCTCTTACTATAATTTGTGAACCAACCCCCTTTGTCTTTTCTTCAAAAACAGCCTTTGCACGAACCTTTATAATCCCTCTGCCTTCTTTATACGCACTAATTATGCCCGATGTACCATATATGGTAGCACCTGTTGGGAAGTCAGGTCCTTTTATGACCGTCATGAGGTCATCAATTGTAGATTCAGGATTATTAATAAGCATCAATAATCCATCACATACCTCCCTTAAATTATGAGGAGGTATATTTGTTGCCATTCCAACAGCAATACCAGATGCACCATTTATTAATAGATTTGGTACTTTTGAGGGTAATACTACTGGTTCTTCTGTGGTTTCATCAAAGTTAGCTTTAAAGTCAACTGTTTCTTTATCAATATCTGCGAGGAAATCTTCTGTAATCTTTTCAAGTCTTGCCTCTGTATATCTATATGCAGCTGCAGGATCCCCATCAATAGAGCCAAAATTACCCTGTCCGTCCACAAGGGGATACCTCATATTGAAGTCTTGCGCAAGTCTCACAAGGGCATCATAAACTGCACTGTCGCCATGGGGATGATATTTTTTTAGGACCTCACCAACCACACCAGCGCACTTTGAGTATTTCTTATCTGAGAGGAGTCCTTCTCTAAACATAGCATAGAGAATCCTCCTCTGAACGGGTTTTAGACCATCTTTTACCTCAGGTAATGCCCTGCCAATGATAACGCTCATGGCATAACTGAGGTAACTGCTTTTCATCTCTTCTTCAAGACTGATTGTTGAATAATTGTCAAATAAATCCATACTTATCTCATCCACCTTTCTAAATTTTTGCCTTCAATACTTTCTTTTCTAAATTAAGAGTAGTTTTTTGGAAAAGATTTATAGAATTAATTAAAAGTGAGACATTATACCAAAAACTGTGAGTTAAAAATAATAGAATGGATTTTTCGCCAAAATAGCGATAGGAAGGGTTGTTTCGGAATTTTTATAATCGACTAATTTCATTTTAATTTTGCTTTATTCTTTATAATGCAATACCTTTTGCTAAAGCTTCTCAAAAGGTGTCGTATAAAAATTCCTCACCAACCCTTCCTATCTTACTTGCTGATTTTATTAAGCTTTTTAGTTCTATCGCCGATTTTGGGAATGGTCATTGATACTTGACACCATTAGCGCCTTAATGTTATAAATGAAAATCATTTTCGTTTATGACGGGGGCGTTATGTCTTATGATTACAGCGCGCTGCTCCGGCAGCTCAATCTTAAAGCGACTCCTAAAAGGCTTGCTATTTTAGGAATTCTTGATGAAGCGTCCGTATTTTTAAGCCCTGAAGACATCCGGGAAAAGATGAGACCGTCATTCAGCAAGATAGGCTTGTCCACGGTTTACCGCAACCTCGAAGAACTTGCTAGAGGAAATGTTATTACAAAGATCATCCATCCAAGCCGGCAACTTTATTACTATTTCTGCGGCAAAGAGAATCATCATCATCATTTTATATGTATTTCATGCAATGCCGTGCATGAACTTGACTACTGCCCTGAGCATGAGATAACTCGAACGGTAAAAAAACAATTAAAGGGCAAAGTTCTGTCCCATCTGCTTCAGGTAAGCGGACTATGCAATAAATGTCTGACTGAAAAGAATGACCAAAAAATTTCAGGGAGGTAATAAAAGCATGAAAAAGTTATCAACAGTATATATTTTTATATTCTTCATCGTATTGCTGTTGACGGCATCGTGTCAGAAAAAAGACGAGCAACAGCCTGGGACGAAAAAACTTACGGTTGTTACAACTCTTTTCCCGCTTTATGACTTTGCAAAAAACATTGGCGGCGAATTTGCAAATGTTTCTTTGCTCCTGCCGCCGGGCATCGAGCCTCATGGATTTGAACCAAGACCGGAGGACATAATCAGAATAAACAAAGCAGATATTTTTGTTTATACTGGCAAGTATATGGAGCCGTGGGCTGAAAAGATTTTAAAAAGCACGGACAATGAATCGCTCTTAATAGTAGATTCAAGCAAAGGCATATCATTGATTAAAGAAGAAGGCAATCACAGCCACCCGCATGAAAACAAAGATAAACATGAAATAGATCCGCATATATGGCTTGATTTTGAAAATGCGCAAAAGATGATAGACAATATACTTGAAGGTTTTATTAAAGCTGAGGCAGCAAATGCTGATTTTTACAGAAGCAATGCAGAAAAATATAAAGTACAACTCTCCATGCTTGACAATCAGTTTCGGGAAGGGTTAGCCTCATGCAAGACGAAAAACATTATCCACGGCGGCCATTATGCATTCGGATATATGGCAAAAAGATACGGTCTTAAATATATTTCAGCTTATCACGGTTTTTCACCTGATGCTGAGCCTTCTGCACGAAGGCTTGTCGAGCTTGTCAGAAAAATGAAAAAGCATAAAACAGAATATGTATTTTATGAGGAGCTTATTTCTCCCCGCGTTGCTGAAGTGATTGCTAAAGAGACAGGGGCTAACCTGCTTCAACTGCATGCTGCACATAATCTGACAAAAGAGGAGTGGGAAGGTGGTGTAACATTTATCAGGCTAATGGATCGGACATTAAAAAATTTAAAGACAGGACTTCAATGCCAATAATCTCTGTTAATGATCTGACTGTCAGATACAATGCCTCAGATATATTCAACAGTATATCTTTTTCTGTAGAGCCTGGTGATTATGTTGCACTTGCAGGGCCTAATGGTTCAGGCAAAAGCACTCTGATAAAGGCAATCTTAGGGCTGATAAAGATAACGGCAGGAGATGTATTTCTCTTTGGCAATCATATTTCAGGGTTTACTAAATGGCACAAGATTGGCTATATTCCTCAAAAACTTGCCTTTAATCCGCATTTCCCCGCAACAGTTAAAGAGGTTGTTGCAATGGGGCTTATTTCAAAGGCTGATTTTCCGAAAAGGATTGGAAAATCTAATGATGCTGCAATTGAAAGAGTTTTGTCTATAATGGATATTGTGGATATAAAAAAAAGAAATATCGGAGAGCTTTCAGGAGGCCAGTTGCAGAGGGCTATTATAGCTCGAGCGCTAATAAACGAACCTGAGCTTTTAATACTTGACGAACCCACCACTGCGGTTGACCCTGATATGAGGGAGAGGTTTTTTAGCATTCTCTCAGATATTAACAGGAACAAGAATGTGACTATAGTTCTAATTACTCATGATACAGGAAGCGCAGGAAAATATGCCTCGAAATTTCTATATTTTGACAGAAAAATAATTTTTTACGGTACATTCAAGAATTTCTGCGAATCAAGGAATATGGCTGAATACTTTGGACATGTATCCCAGCATCTTATTTGCCATAGACACGATTAAAAAATGGAGCAATAGAGTGGAGTTTATAGAATTTTTAAATTACGGATTTGTGCAGAGGGCTATAATAGCAGGCTCATTTATTGCTGTACTGTGCTCTGCTCTCGGTATGTTTCTTGTCTTGAGAGGACTTTCTCTGATAGGAGACGGCCTTGCTCATGTGACTTTTGGAAGTGTTGCAGTAGGGCTGCTCTTGAAGGTTTATCCAGTTTATGCCTCTATACCGATTGTTCTTCTGAGCGGATATGGGATCATGAAGCTTATGGAAAAGGCGCGGCTATATGGTGACGCCGCTATAGGTATAGTATCTGCAGCAGGCATAGCAGTTGGTGTCTTGATAGCAAGCGTTGCAGGAGGTTTTAATGTTGATCTTTTCAGTTATCTATTCGGAAATATACTTGCAATCAGAGAGGAAGAAGTGAAGCTCTCTGTAGCTCTTTCTGCGATAGTGATTGCGGCAATAATTCTCTATTACCATGAACTGCTTTCTATTACATTCGATGAAGATCTGGCAAGGGTTTCTGGAATCAAGACAAAAACTATCAATACTGTTCTTATTCTGCTTACGGCTCTTGCAGTGGTTCTCGCAATGAGGGTGGTAGGAATTATGCTCGTTTCAGCCCTTCTTATTCTGCCTTCTGTATCGGCATTTCAGGTTGCAAGAAGCTTTAAAAGCGCCATAGTAATTTCCTGCTTTTTTAGTGTGCTATCTGTGCTATCTGGTATTTTGGTATCTTTTTCGTTTAATCTTCCGACAGGAGCAACAATAGTAATCCTGAATATAGCAATATTTGTGTTTGTGCTATTTTTGAAAAAGATTATGGTTTAGCAGCCCATTCGATTATTTTATCAACCATTGCATTTATGGTTGCTTCTTTTGGCATAATCGAGACCTTTAATCCAGCCTTTTCTATCGCTTTTGCTGTCACAGGACCTATAACGGCTATGGTTACATCCTTTAAAATCTTTATTGCGTCATCGCCTATTATATCAGTGAAATTATTGAAGGTAGCAGCGCTTGTAAAAGTTGCAACAGAAATTCTTCCTTCTTTTAGAAATCTTTTTAGTCTTTTGCCGTGCTTTTCTGGCTTTATAGCACTATATGCTGTAGGTGTATCTATCTCTCCACCAAGCTCTCTCGCTCTCTCAGGAAATACCTCCCTTGCAACTTCTGCGCGCGGAAGAAGTATTTTTATTCCTTTCAGTCCTTCTGCGCTTCCGCACTTTTGCACTATTGCACTAATGAGTCCTTCTGCATTGAATTCTTCAGGAACTAAATCCACTTTGATGCCATAGTTTTTTACCATCTCTGCTGTTTTTGCTCCGATAGCGCATATATTGATGCCTTTTAAATCCCTGATATCCCTTTCTTTATAGAGAAGCCTCTGCATAAAATATTTAAATCCATTTGCGCTTGTGAATATAATCCAGTTGTAGGTCTCTATTTTGTCTATCGACTCATCCAGTTCCTTGTAGCTTTCCGGCGGTACTATCTCTATGGTTGGAAACTCGAATATCTCTGCCCCTAAATCTTCAAGAGGCTCATAATCCTTTGTATATTCCCTTGTGATCAAAATCCTCTGGCCGAAAAGGGGCTTGTTTTCATACCATTTCAATGTATCCCTCAATTTGACAACATTTCCCACAACCATTACAGCAGGGGGCTTGATATTCTCGTCCTTGACAAGCCCTGCTATGTCTTTCAGGGTGCTGACCACTGTTTTCTGGTCAGGCCTTGTGCCCCATCTCACAACTGCTACAGGAGTATCAGGGGATTTTCCATGCTCTATAAGTTTTGATGTTATAGCACCGATATTTTTAACACCCATTAAAAAAACGAGGGTATCAAAGCCATTTGCAAGCTTCGACCAGTCTATGGAGCTTTCAGGTTTTGTTATGTCTTCATTGCCTGTAATAACTGTAAAGGATGAAGAATATTTCCTGTGGGTCAATGGAATGCCTGCATATGCAGGTGCAGCAATGGATGAACTTACACCGGGTATTACCTCAAACTCTATCCCCTCATTTACAAGAACCTCTGCTTCTTCACCGCCCCTGCCGAATACAAAGGGATCGCCGCCCTTTAATCTGCATACGATTTTGCCTTCATTTGCCTTATCAACAAGCGCCTGATTTATCTCATCCTGCGTCATTGCATGGTGTCCGCCCCTTTTGCCTGCATATATGAATTCGGCATCGTGATTGATGTAATTCAATATCTGGGCGTTGAGATGGAAATCATATACGACAGCCTCGGCCTTCTGCAGGCATTTCAAGCCTTTTACTGTCAAAAGCCCTACATCACCAGGGCCAGCGCCTATGAGATAGACCTTGCCTTTTTTCATGATCTAGCTCGCAATTTCACCATTTATAGATGAGATATTTCTGCCGTAAACCTCATCAAGTATCTCTTTTGCGCCCTTTGAAAGAAGGTCTTCTGCTAACTTGATTCCAAGGCTTTCTACATCTTCGATGCTGCCCTCTATATGTCCTCTTATAATTCTATCTCCTGATACGCTTCCAACAAGACCATTCATAATCAATAGTTTTTCTTCTGACTTCTGAGTTCTTACATCTGACTGTTGGACTATTCGAGCATATGCTGCTATCGGAACCTGACACCCGCCGTCGAGCTTTCTTAAGAACGCCCTCTCTGCTCTTACACATATGGAAGTTTCAGGATGATTCAAGGGTGCGATGAGATTATTGATGAATTCATCATTAATCCTGCATTCAATTCCAACGGCTCCCTGGCCTATAGCTGGAAGGCTTATTTCAGGGGAAAGAATCTCTGTGATCCTCTCCGCCCACCCGAGTCTCTTAACACCTGCAGCAGCAAGGATTATCGCATCAAACTGCCCCTCATCCAGTTTCCTCAATCTTGTATCAAGATTTCCACGGAGTTGCTCTATCTTTAAATCAGGCCTTATACTGAGCAACTGGCATGAACGCCTGAGACTGCTTGTACCGACAGTTGCTCCATGCGGCAGGTCTTTAAACCCTTGTAGGGACTGCAACCCCGCTTCATCCCCCCTTAGTTTAAGGGGGGAATTAAAGAGGGGGGTTATAAACGCATCCCTTGGATCCTCCCTTTTCGTAATCACCGCAAGATGAAGTCCATCTGGAAAATCTGTAGGCACATCCTTCATGCTGTGGACAGCTATATCCGCCTCGTTTCTTAAAAGAGCCTCTTCTATTTCTTTCACAAAGAGTCCTTTCCCTCCTACTTTAGCGAGGGGAACATCGAGAATCTTGTCTCCAGTGGTTTTGATTTTATTGAGTTCGATCTCCAAGTCAGGATACAGCTTGTTAAGTTCAGACTTGATCCACTCAGCCTGCCAAAGCGCCAGCTTGCTGCCGCGGGTGCCAATGATTATCTTATTTTTCATAAGCCTTTCCGCCTCCTTTTAGGCTTTCTCTAAAAAGAGTATGCTAATGATTGAAGAGATAATTTGTCAATTGTTTATCAAATCATCCAAAAAAAATACTTGACAAAAATAGTAGGGTATCATAATATTTAAAGTGCTTCGGTTGTCAACAAAAGGGCAGTATGGCGTAAGGGCTATGTTTGAGATAGCGAAGGGATATCTTGAGGAAAGGCCTGTCAGCATAAAAGAGATTTCTGATAGGCAAAATGTTTCTGTGGCATATCTTGAGCAGATACTTAATAAACTAAGAAAGTCTGGACTTATAGTCAGCAAAAAGGGTCCAGGCGGCGGATATGTTCTTAATACAGATCCCAAGAATATAAACATTGCCTCTATCCTTAATGAACTGGAGGGGCCTGTTGCGATAACATCTTGTCTTGATCCATCCGAAGGATGTGTCAGGGTTGATAGCTGTGTTACCCACTTGTTGTGGAAGGCTCTTGGCGAACAAATAGAGGCATTTTTAAAAACAATTACCCTTAAAGATATAATTAATGGCGATTTCAATAAAAAGACATTATTTCACAGAAAAAAGACGAACTTGCAGGATGCTGTTGCCAAATGAAATTTGTCAGTGACATAAAGGCTGATGTAACCGCTGATATTGTGTATATGATGTGCCCGATGCATCTTTTAAAATTAGATGAACTTATCAAGGGTCTCGAAAAGGGGCAGGTTTTGGAGATACTTACAGACTATGACGGCGCTTTAGAGGATATCCCTCAGTGGTGCCAAAAAACAGGAAATGAGTTTATAGGTCTGGAAGATTATGATGATTACTACAGATTTTATGTTAGGAAAAAGCAGAAGGCTGACTGATATTAGCTTTTGGCTTGAAAGGGAGATTATATGAGAAGATGTTATTTCGACCATGCTGCAACAAACCCACTTCTTACAGAAGTATTTGAATCGATGATTCCATATTTTAAAGATGAGTACGGCAATCCATTAAGCGTTTATGACCTTGGAACTAATGCACGAAGGGCTATAGAAATAGCAAGGGAACAGGCTGCATCTTTGATAAATGCAAAGCCTTCAACAATAGTGTTTACATCAAGCGGCGCTGAGGCGAACAATTTTGCATTAAGGGGCATAGCCCTCGCAAGACAGAATCAGGGAAGGCATATTATAGTGTCAAAGGTTGAACACCACTCGATTCTCAATTCCGCAAGGTTTCTCGAAAAAAATGGATTCGTTGTAACGTATCTTCCTGTTGATAAATACGGCTTTATCGATTTGGATGTGTTGAAGAAATCTATCACAAAGGAAACTATTCTTATTTCTATGACTCTTGCAAGCAGCGAGATAGGAACCATTGAACCTATAAAAGAATTAGCAGCAATAGCAAAAGAGAGGAATGTCATTTTTCATACAGATGCTGTTGCATCAGCAGGAAATATCCCTGTTGATGTGAAGGAATTGGGGGTTGACCTTTTGAGTATGGCTGCTCATCAGTTCTACGGACCTAAAGGGGCAGGCGCCCTCTATATTAAAGAGGGGCTTAGGATTGTTCCTTTGATTTACGGAGGTATTCAGGAAGGCGGCAGAAGGGCAGGCACAGAGAATGTGCCTGCTATAGTTGGAATGGGTAAAGCTGCGGAGCTTGCAAGAAAAGAGATGCCCCAAAGGATAGAACATGTCAGAAGACTTAGGGATAAATTAATTGATGGCGTACTAAAGATTCCAAATGTATATCTGACAGGCCACCCAGAAAATAGGCTTCCGTATCATGCAAGCTTTGTTGTTGAATTCATTGAGGGTGAGGCAATGCTTCTTATGCTTTCGATGAAAGGCATTTATGCTGCAAGCGGTTCTGCATGTTCATCAAAGGCTCTGAAATCTTCGCCTATATTGCTTTCAATTGGAATCCCTTCTGCCCTTGCTCAAGGCTCCATTGTATTCAGCCTCGGCATAGATAACACAGATGAAGACTTAGATTATTTTATTGCTGAATTTCCAAATGTTATTTCGAGGCTGAGGGAGATGTCCCCTTTTGCAAAGGGATGGGGTGAAGGCAGTGAAGGAGAAAAATGCTATACAGGATAAAAAAGGGGGTATAGATTAAATGTATTCTGAAAAGGTAATGGATCATTTTATGAATCCGAGAAATGTAGGGGAAATGGCTGATGCTGACGGCATAGGCATGGAAGGCAACCCAACATGCGGAGACGCAATGCAGATATTTATAAAAGTAGAAAATGACAGGATAGTGGATGCAATGTTCAGGACATTTGGCTGCGGAGCAGCTATTGCAGTGAGCAGTATGATTACTGAGATGGTAAAGGGCAAGACATTAGACGAGGCTTTAGCTTTATCAAAAGAGGCAGTGGCGCAGGAATTAGGCGGCCTGCCGCCTCAAAAGATGCACTGCTCTAACTTGGGAGCAGATGCCCTTAAAAAGGCTATAGAAGATTACAGAAGCAAAAAGAAATCTTGATTGCATTCCCTATAAACAATGAAAAAGACAGGTTCGTATAAAATTCTTTTGGCTGACGATAGTCCAACAATTCAACGTCTTGTTAAAGATGTTCTCATGCCAGAAAACTTCGAGATAAAAACAGTTAACGACGGCGAGCAGGCTGTTCATGAACTGATCTATTTTCTGCCTGATATTGTGCTTGCAGATACGGAGATGCCTAAACTAAACGGATACCAGTTATGTGAGAAAATAAAAAAAAGCGCTGAAACTAAGCATATTCCAGTAGTCCTTATGGCTGGCGCATTTGATCTACTTGATGAAAAGCATGCAAAATCCATAGGCGCTGATGGCTTTATCGTCAAGCCATTTGAATCAAACGAACTGATACGCAAGGTCAAGGGCTTGGTAGAAGGCAGCAGCGAGGAATTAAGTTCGCCAAATATTTCACCAAAAACCTCAGAAGAAATATCGATTAGGGCAGAAGAAATTAAGTGGGATGAGGATGTCCCGATAGCAGATGAAAAGCAGAATAATCAAATGCCCGATGAGGAGTTTGAGTCTAATTCAATGGCAAATTATGTTATCGCTGAAGAGATAAAAGGCTTAATAAATAAAGATGATGTTTTAAAGTGCATCTATTCTGCAGCGAGGGACTCCATAGGGCAGATAATAGCAGAAAATGCTCCAAATATTGTCGAAAATATATCAAATGAGTTGAGAAACGATCTGACGCAATCCTTGAAGGTTGAAATTGGTGTATCCATAAAAAGCATTATTTCTGATGCAGCAGAAAAGATAATAAAAAAAGAGATAGAAAGGATAATATCAGAGACAGTATGAAAAATTTTAAAGGAAGCTATATTCCAGCAGAGATTGAGGATAAGTGGTATTCATTCTGGGAAAAAAATGGATATTTTATTGCTGATGTGGACTCAGCAAAGCCGCCTTTTTGCATAGTGATTCCTCCGCCCAATGTTACAGGCTCTCTCCATATGGGTCATGCCCTGAATGCAACAATTCAAGATATTCTTGCGAGATGGAAAAGGATGTCGGGCTATAATGTTTTATGGCTTCCAGGCACAGACCATGCTGGCATCGCAACCCAGAATGTTGTGGAAAGAGAGCTTTCAAAAGAGGGCATTGACAGGCATAAATTAGGCAGGGATGCATTTATTGAAAGGGTTTGGAAGTGGAAGTCCGAGTATGGCAGAAGGATAATATACCAGCTTAAAAAACTTGGAACTTCCTGCGATTGGTCTCGTGAGAGGTTTACATTGGACGAAGGACTCTCATCGGCTGTCAGGGAGGTATTTGTCAGATTATTTGAGGACGGATTGATATACAGGGATGCCCGTCTTATTAACTGGTGTCCGAGATGCAGAACTGCCCTTTCAGACCTTGAGGTTGAATATAAAGACTTAGAAGGAAAGCTTTATTTTATAAAGTATCCTTTGGCTGGAGAACAAAAAACTAAGGCTGTTGATTGCATTACAGTAGCAACAACGAGGCCCGAAACAATGTTGGGAGATACTGCTGTTGCTGTTCATTTAGAAGATGAGAGGTATAAACACATTATTGGCAAAGTTATTGACCTTCCACTCGTTGGCAGAAAGATTCCTATTATTGCTGATCCTGATGTTGACCCTGCTTTTGGCACAGGGGCTGTAAAAATAACGCCAGCCCACGACTTTAATGACGAGATAACAGGCAATCGCCATAAGCTCCCCTTTATAAGCGTAATAACAGAAGATGGTTCAATGTCAAAAGAGGCAGGAGAGAGATACTTTGGACTTGACAGATACGAGTGCAGAAAAAGAGTTATAAATGATTTAAAAGAACTTGAACTGTTGGAGGGAGAGAAAAGACACAATCATTCAGTCGGACATTGTTATAGATGCAAGACCGCTATCGAGCCGTTTCTTACAATCCAGTGGTATGTAAAGACAGAGAGCATTGCATCAGAGGCTGTGAAGGCTGTTAGTAATAAAAGCATAAGGTTCATACCCGAATCATGGGAAAATAACTACTTTGCATGGATGAAAGATATCAAGGACTGGTGCATATCCCGTCAGATATGGTGGGGGCACCAGATACCAGTATGGTATTGTCCTGACTGCACAGGTGAAAATGGAAAGCCTCAGGGAGAAATATTAGAGCATATATTTTATGAACCAGTTAAGCTTTTAGGCGGCAGATTGATTTCAAGCGGCACATATTCTGAACTAAGACTGTTTGGCTTAAGCCATGACGAGATAATAAGAAACTCAAGGGTTATGAGGATTTCAAAAAACATTAAGCCGATATGCAGCAGACATGATTTAACTGAATGCCCAGAATGCAGCAGTAAAAACATAATCCGAGATCCGGATGTTCTTGATACATGGTTTTCATCAGCCCTATGGCCTTTTTCTACTTTAGGATGGCCTAATGAGACTAATGATCTAAAAACATTCTATCCTACAAGCGTGCTCGTAACAGGGTTTGATATAATCTTTTTCTGGGTAGCCCGCATGATAATGATGGGCATGAGGTTTATGGGAGATGTGCCTTTTAGGGATGTATATATACACGCCCTTGTTCGGGATCTTAAAGGGCAGAAGATGAGCAAGTCAAAGGGCAATGTGGTTGACCCTCTCGTAATGATAGAAAAATATGGCGCAGATGCGTTTAGATTCACACTCGCTGCATTTGCTGCGCAGGGAAGGGATGTCAGATTTTCTGAGGATAGGGTAGAGGGATACAGACATTTTATTAATAAATTGTGGAATGCTACAAAGTTTATTATTAATGCTAAAAACGAAATAAAAAAACCAGAACTCCAAAGTGAAGATTTTTATCAAGGAATTTTTAAATCAGAATCTGCAATGCCAGAAAGATGGATATTGAGCAGATTGGCATTTGCAGCAGAGGAAGCAAATAGAAATCTAAAAGATTATAGGTTCAATGATGCTGCAGGAAACATATACCATTTTGTATGGCATGAATTCTGTGATTGGTACATAGAGATTGTAAAACCAGTATTGTACCAAGGAAGCGACGATGATAAGGTCAGAGTTGTAAATTGCCTGATTTTTGTCCTGCAAAAAGTTTTGAAACTACTTCACCCTTTCATTCCGTTTGTCACAGAGGAAATATGGAATGAGGTTTTTGAGAAAAAGGAAAGCATTATGCTTTCTTCTTATCCGATGGATATGACAAGGGATATTGAGGCAGAGGAGAAGATGAATCATGTAATAGACGCTGTTGCAGCTTTAAGGAGCATAAGGGGGGAACTTAACATTCAGCCTTCTATAAGGGCTGGTATAAAAACCCTTTCAAAAGATGCTGAGGAGATTTTAAAAATGAACGTCCCTGCTATAATGAAATTAACGAGGTGCAGCGAGATAAATATCGGGGAGCACGTTGAGCAAATAAAAGGCTCTGCTGTTTCTGTAAAAGAGAACATGGAGATATATGTCCCTATCGAAGGGCTTTTGGATATAGAGGCAGAAATCAAAAGGCTCCAGAAGGAATTGGATAAATCGGATGATTCAATAGCCATTATAAACAAAAAGCTCTTAAACGAGGATTTTCTGAAGAATGCACCAAAAGATGTGGTTGAAAAGGAGAAAAATAAATTTGATGACCTGATACAGAAAAAGACGAAGATAGAAGAGAATTTAAGGCTTCTAAAAACAGTCATATAGCATTTACTACCTGCAAAATAACCCAAAGGAGGTCTATTAAATGGATAAAAATATAATCGAAGTAGAAGGCAAGAGCCTTGATATGGTTGAGGCAGAGTTTCTGAACATAAGGCAGAGCACTGTAAGATCTGCTGAAGGCGGTCATATAGAATTGCAGCAGGTCGGAGCATTGAGCATTGACGGAGAGCGTATAGAAGCCACACAGGGGGCAGCGGTATTAATAAGAGGGTCAAATCTATCATTAAACCAGAGCATAGGGATTGTAGCTGCAGGTGAAACAACCAATTTAAATTTTTCATTTTCCCCTGTTTCTGTTTCTACTGGACATGCGGACATCAACAGGAGCGCAGTTGGAGTTATTGCCGCAAAAGAGATAAATTCTAATAACAGCACATCCATATTAATGATAGGCAATAATATAAATGGCAATGTAACCACTCTTCTTGATTGGAAATCCGCTCTTGCGATTGGCGCTGTTGCAGGAGGGATATTCGGATTGTTTTCAATGTTTAAAAAGAGCTAAGGAATAAAATCAAGTGATTATAAAAGAACTTTTAAGGGATACAATTCGCTTTTTTATGCTTGAGGATATAGGGCATGGTGATATAACCTCTTTTTTTATTATCCCAGAAAATGCACAAGCAAAAGCTCATATTATTGCCAAAGAAGAGTTTATCCTTGCAGGAATGCCTTTTGTAAAGGAGGTATTCGCTGCAATTGATCCGTCTATTAACATAAAGGTCTTTTTTGAGGAAGGAGTCGGTATAAAAAAAGGCGATGTTGTAGCAGAGATTTCAGGCAATGCAAGAGCACTTCTTTCCGGTGAAAGGATTTCCCTAAATATACTACAGCGCATATGCGGAATTGCAACATTAACAAATAGTTATGCTAATAAAGCTAAAGGACTGCATTCAAAAATTGCCGACACTCGAAAAACAATCCCTGGCATGCGTCTTATGGAAAAATATGGCGTTAGTGTGGGGGGCGGCATCAATCACAGGTTTGGACTTTATGACGGCGTTTTGATAAAAGACAATCATATAAAAATAGCAGGAAGCATAAGCAATGCTGTAGTTCTTGCCAAAAAGGCGCATCATCTATTAAAAATTGAAGTTGAAGTAAAAAATCTTGGTGAATTTAAAGAGGCTCTGCATTTTGAACCTGAAGCGATAATGCTCGACAATATGTCTATCGAAGACATGAAAGCGGCTGTGAAAATTAGAGACTCTAAAAATCACAGGATATTGCTCGAGGCGTCTGGAAATGTGAATCTTGAAAATGTGAGGAGTATTGCGGAGACAGGAGTTGATATAATATCTATCGGAGCATTGACGCACTCTGCAAGGGCTGTTGATATAAGCATGAAGATTGTTTGAGGTAAGTTTAATGGAAGAGATAACATATAAAAAATCCGGGGTCGATATAGAAGAAGGAGACAGGTTCGTTAGCCTAATCGCTCCATTTGCAAAAAAAACATTTAGGACTGAGGTAATGACAGATATAGGCTCATTCGGAGCCTTATTCAAACTAAACACCTCAAAGTATAAAGAACCAGTGCTTGTGAGCGGCACTGATGGTGTAGGGACAAAACTCAAGATTGCATTCATGATGGACAAGCACGACACAGTTGGAATCGATCTTGTTGCCATGTGTGTGAATGACATCCTCACTCTTGGTGCTGAGCCATTGTTTTTCCTTGACTACTTTGCAACTGGAAGGCTTAAGGCAGATAAACACAGTGAAGTTGTAAAGGGAATAGCATCAGGTTGCATGGAAGCAGGATGTGCACTTATAGGAGGAGAGACTGCGGAAATGCCGGGTTTTTATCAAGAAGATGAGTATGACCTTGCAGGTTTTGCAGTCGGAGTCGTGGATAAAGATAAAATCATAGACGGCTCGAAGATTCAAGAGGGAGATGCCATTATAGGCATAGCATCGAGCGGCCTTCACAGCAATGGTTATTCCCTTGCAAGAAAGGTATTTTTTGATGCAGCGAAATTCAAGATTGATACAAATGTTCCAGAGATTGGCGCTGCTATCGGAAATGAACTCATTAAGCCCACGAAGATATATGTAAAGGCATTCAATGCATTGAAGGGTGAAATCGATATTCATGGCATGGCTCATATTACAGGCGGTGGTATAGTTGGAAATTTGCCGCGGATTCTAAAAGATGGGTTAAGAGCAGTTATTTTAAAAGACTCTTGGGAGACACCAGTGATATTTAGACTTATTCAAAAAATCGGCAATGTACCTGAAGAGGATATGAAAAAAACATTTAATATGGGAGTTGGTTATATTGTGGTCATAGACAAAAAAGACTCGGAGATTGCCATTTCAAGGCTCAAAGAAATCGGCTGTAATGCCTATTTAATAGGAAGCATAGAAAAGGGAGATGGCAAGATAAGATATATTTAGATCTTCACTGCAGTTTTGAGAAATCGAATATCCCAAGGGCAAGCGTTTTAATTTGATTGATTAATGACAATCTGTTATTTTTTATATCCTCTCTTTTATCCATAACAAGCACTTTGTCAAAGAATAGATTTATGTTATCATTGAGAGTCATTAAAACCTTGGCAGCATCGTAGTATCTTTCATCCTCAACCATGGAGTTTATTTGCGGAGCTATTAACATAGCTTTCTCATAAAGCTCTTTCTCTTCATCCTGTACAAAGAGTATGGTGTTTACAGGCGGAACTTTATTTTTGGGAGAAATGTTGTTAATCCTCTTAATAGCAAGCAGAAATGCCTGATATTGATAATCTTCTTTAAGTTTTTTTATTGCATCGAGCATTTCCTTCACAGCACGAAGCGGTCTATCCTTTACATAACTCATCGCAGCCGATATAGAATCAGAAGGATAATCCTGCGACAGGAAAAGAGATTCAACCCTTTGTTCAAAAAACTGCATTAGGGTATTCAATAGCTGTGATTTACGGTCAACCAATAATGAATTTAGTTCTGGAATATTTTCAAATATCTGCAAGGACTTTTCGAGCAATTTACCAATGCTTAGGCTGTATCTTTTTTCGATCAAAATGGAAATAATCCCAAGTGCCTGCCTTCTCAATGCAAATGGATCCTCAGCGCCTGTAG
>OGCL01000263.1_pt1 | contig 59843 bp, 55 predicted proteins | sample 1570041 | NCBI WGS metagenome assembly OGCL01 (sample SAMN06266162, study PRJEB24511) | hot springs metagenome | isolation source: Hot spring water | place: South Africa: Limpopo | collected 2015-06-22
CGCGGCCATTACGGTTCTCAGTGGCGGTCTGATGCCGGCTGCAGCCCAGACAAAGGTCGTCATCGCACTCAGTTCCGGCGTAAACCAGGTGCCAACCTTGGTCGCCGCCGCCAAAGGCTATCCGATCACCTTGACCATGCCCGCCAGTATGAGTATTGAGCGGCGTAAAGTGCTGAAAGCCCTCGGTGCCAATCTGGTGCTGACCGATGCCGCTTTGGGAATGAAGGGCGCGGTAGACGAAGCACAGCGCATTAAAGACAGTGCGCCGGATCTGTATTTTTTGCCGCAGCAGTTTGATAATCCGGCCAATCCACAGATTCACGTCGAGACCACTGCGCCAGAGATTTGGCAGGCGACTGGCGGTGCGGTGGATATCTTGGTGGCGGGTGTTGGCACGGGTGGCACGATTACCGGTATTTCACGTTATTTTGAGCAGGTTCAAGGCCAGTCACTGCACAGTGTCGCAGTCGAACCAGCAGAGTCTCCGCTGATCAGCCAGACCCTTGCTGGTGCAGCACTACAGCCTGCACCGCACAAGATTCAAGGCATTGGCGCAAATTTTATCCCTAAAAACCTTGATCTTACCCTGATTGACGAGGTGCAAACCGTGTCCAGCGCAGATGCAGTGGCATGGGCGCGACGTGCGGCAACCGAGGAGGGGATTTTGTGTGGGATCTCGTGTGGTGCGGCGTTGGCTGCTGCTGCTCGAGTCGCGGCGCGTCCAGAGTTACAGGGTAAAACGATTGTGGTGATTTTGCCAGATTCCGGTGAGCGTTATCTCAGCTCAATCCTGTTTGATGGATTATTCGCGGATGTAGAGTAAACGTGGCGTGCTGACCGCACCTGTTGCTGTAACGTTCGCTGTGTTTCTCTGGCAAAAAATGCTAAAACTAGTCCCTGTCATTCTAGGGGCTATTGCATGAGTCAGGTCAGTGTTGCGATTTATTGTATGATCATCGCCAGTCTATTGCCGTTTAGCTTTACCTTGATTGCCAAAGTTACGGCCGGTTTTAAGCCAAAAGACAATCAAAATCCACGGCAGATGTTGGCCAAAGCAGAAGGTTTGGCGGCGCGTGCCAACGCCGCGCAACTGAATAGCTTTGAGACCTTACCCGTGTTTTTGGCGGCGGTATTAATGGCGCAATATATGATCGTGCCGCAAGCCATGATCAATCAGTTGGCAGTGGCCTATGTGGTGCTCAGGATGATTTACGGGGCAGCTTATCTGGCCAATCTCGCGACGTTCCGTTCGGTGATTTGGCTGCTCGGTTTGGCGTGTCCGATCTTACTGTTTGTTGCGTCGGCACGGATTAGCTAATCCAGCATTCGACCAATGGCGCGGGATATAGTGCGGTATCTTGCTAGGCAGTGCCACGCATTGCACCGTATAATTGGTCGGATTTTTTTCGCCCTGTGAGTGTATGCCTGATGAGCTATAACGATATTCCTGCTGGTAAAGACGTCCCGAATGATATCTATGTGATCGTCGAAATTCCGGCCAATCACGACCCGATCAAATACGAAGTCGATAAAGACTCTGGCGCGGTGTTTGTCGATCGCTTTATGGCGACCCCGATGTTTTATCCAGCCAACTATGGCTATATTCCGCACACGCTGTCAGAAGATGGTGACCCGCTGGATGTGTTGGTGGTCACCCCGTATCCAGTTGCTGTCGGCTCAGTAATTCGCTGCCGTCCAGTCGGCATGCTGAACATGGAAGACGATGCAGGGATCGACACCAAGCTGATCGCCGTGCCACATGACAAGCTGTCGGTGCTGTATCGTGACGTGAAAGAATATACAGATCTGCCTGCGTTGCTGATTCAGCAGATTGAGCATTTCTTTAATCGCTATAAAGAGCTTGAGGCAGGCAAGTGGGTCAAGCTGACTGGCTGGGCGGGTGCAGACGCAGCGCGCGCTGAGATTTTGAAGGCGATTGAAGCGGCCAAATAAGCCAACATCGTCATAGAAACCCTGCATTTTGCAGGGTTTTTTATTTTTGCTATGCCACGCGCTGTTTTGGTGCGCCAAAATTGTGCGCCGGTTTGACTCAGCATGCTATTTGTTCTGTGACTGTGTCAGTTGATTGATATTTGTATTGTAAGTATATGATATTTTTACTTAAATAAAAGTTGGCACGCCTTTTGATTGTCTAAGCGTACTTGCTACAGGTCAACATGATTTGGGCGGGATATCTTTTTTACAGTCTTGGGGTGGTACATTCAATGAATACAATGCTGAAAACACTCGTGGTTGCAGGTCTGGTCGCATCGGGTATGGGCGCTGTCCATGCCGAAGAAACCCCAGAGCATTCAGTCAGTGGTTATATCGGTGTAGTGTCAAGCTACAACCTACGCGGCATCACCAATGCACCTGAGTCTGATGTCCCTGCGGTACAAGGTAGCATCGACTATAGCCATGCCAGCGGCTTTTATGCGGGTTACTGGTTTTCGACACTGAGCTATAACTATGCTGATTTGAACCCTGGCGTTAGCACACCAAGTGACAAAAAATCCTTGGAAAGTGATTTTTACGCTGGTTACAAAGGCAGCTTCGGTGATATTGGTTATCAAGTTGGCGGTACGATCTATTACTACTATCCAGGTTGGGAGTCGACTGGCTACGAAACCATGCTGGGTCTGAGCTATGGTGATTTTGGCCTGACTGCTCAAACCTTGCTGAATGATGTGACCTACGGTAATGCGGGCGATACTTATTTTGTCGCGTCTTACTCGTACGGCTTGCCGATGGATTTTACTGCGACCGCCAAGCTCGGTGCGTATCTGTATACCAAAGATGGTGATTTTGTCCCCGAAACTGCCGACTCTAAAGATGCTGGCTTCCGTCATCTGATTCTGGGTGTGAGCAAGCCGCTAGCAGCGACCGGCGCAACCATGGGCGTGGATATGATCCTTGGTGGTGACGATCGTTACGGCGTCAAGCAAGACAATAAACTGGTGGCTTCACTGTCGATGACGTTCTAAATCAGTAGAACTGTCCTCTTAATCGAACGTCGTGGAGCACAACAATATGATTAGTCGCCGTAAATTTTTAAATCTGTCGATTGCTGCTGCTGCCCTTGCGGGCAGCATGGCGATCACCGGCTGTAGCAAGAAGCCCGCTGAAGAAACCGCGCCTGCCGCTGAAACCAAAGCCGCCGCACCTGCGGCCAGTGGCGAAACCATCAAAGTCGGCATTCTGCACTCGCTGTCGGGCACGATGGCCATTTCAGAAACCTCACTAAAAGACACCGCCTTGATGACCATCAGCGAAATCAACGCCAACGGCGGTGTGCTGGGTAAGCAGCTTGAGCCGGTCGTGGTCGATCCAGCGTCTGACTGGCCATTGTTTGCTGAACGCGCCCGTCAGTTGCTAACCCAAGATAAAGTGTCGGTCATCTTTGGTTCGTGGACATCGGTATCGCGTAAATCGGTGCTGCCAGTGGTTGAAGAGCTGAACGGTCTGATGTTTTATCCGGTTCAGTACGAAGGCCAAGAGCAGTCGAAGAATATCTTCTACACCGGTGCTGCGCCAAACCAGCAAGCCATCCCAGCCGTTGAATATCTGATGAGCGAGGAAGGTGGTAAGGCCGAGCGTTTCGTGTTGCTTGGCACAGACTATGTCTATCCGCGTACCACCAACCAGATCCTACGGGCGTTCTTGATCTCCAAAGGTGTCGATGAAAAAGACATTATGGAAGAGTACACCCCGTTCGGTCATAGCAACTATCAGACCATCGTCGGTAACGTGAAGAAATTCGCAGTCGGTAAGAAAACTGCTGTGATTTCAACTATCAATGGGGATTCTAACGTACCGTTCTACCGCGAACTGGGCAACCAAGGCATCAAAGCCTCGGACATTCCAGTCGTGGCATTCTCGGTCGGTGAAGAAGAGTTGCGCGGGATTGATACCAAGCCGTTGGTGGGGCATTTGGCCGCATGGAACTACTTCATGTCGGTGAAGAGCCCGAAAAACACCGAGTTCGTGCAGAAGTATAAAGACTGGGCGGTGGCTCAGAAGCTACCAAACGCGGACAAAGCCGTGACCAACGATCCGATGGAAGCGACTTACGTCGGTATCAACATGTGGGCGCAAGCAGTGACCAAAGCCGGAACCACCGATGTGGATGCGGTGCGTACGGCAATGGCCGGTCAGACCTTCGATGCCCCATCAGGCTTTACCCTGAAGATGGATGAAGAAAACCACCACCTGCATAAGCCAGTCATGATCGGTGAGATTCGTGCCGATGGTCAGTTTGACATCGTGTACAGCACCCCTACGCCGATCCGTGCGGAACCATGGAGTCCGTATATTCCGAAGTAAGGTTTGCACACCTGTCTTGGTCGCAATGATCAAGACAGGCGTTTTTTAAGTGTGCGTGTTGTTCTGAATGTTCTAATGACGATAATTTTGAGGAGCGTCTAATGAAGCTCTCGTCCCTATTCTGTGCTGCGACGTTAACTGTTGGATTGTCGGTCGGCGTTACACATGCGACAGACCAAGCAGCACCAGCAGCATTTTCCGAACCTCTGCTCACATCGCTACCCTCTGAAATGGTTGTTGATAGCCCTGTGATACAAGGCGATGCGATTGAGCAATTTGTACGCGGTGATTTTGCGGCGCGGCGTGACATGCTCAACCAGTGGCCCGCCTCAGTGGAGGAATTGGATCAGTTGGTGGCGTATATTGATGCTAATCAACTGTATAGTGACGCAGCAGGTCACACTTACTTATTTCAAGATGAACAAGTGCTGCGTTATCCCAGCCTAGAGGTGGTCGAGCAACCGAGCGGTTTTCGCCAAGTCACGTTGATTAATACCTTAAAACAAGCCTTAAATTTTAGTCAGGCTAAAGTCAAATTGGCTGACGATGAGCCAAAACAGCGGCTTGCAGCAGTCAAAATTCTAGAATCCAATCCCAGCCAAATTGATCCGGCGTTACTTGCACCTGCCTTAGCAGCAGAAACAGATGCCAAGGTGCTGGTTCGCCTACAACAATTACAAGCCCGTTTAGATATTCAAGCGACCAATACGGCCAAACAAATCGAAGCTGCCAATATTCTTGCGGGCAGTAATCACCCTGAAGTATTGGCACTGATTCGAAACAAACTGGCTGAGCCAGATCTCTCCGCAGAGCTGACTGCCGCACTCAAAGCCGCCGAAAGTAGCGTGCAAACGCGCCTCAAAACCAGCGAGTGGTCAGGGCATTTTTTTGCCGGTTTAAGTATGGCCAGTATTCTGCTGCTGGCAGCGTTGGGGCTGGCGATTACTTATGGTCTACTCGGTGTGATCAATATGGCGCACGGCGAATTGATCATGATCGGCGCGTATACCACCTATGTGATGCAAGGATTTTTTAAGACGCATTTTGTCGGTGCAGTGGATTGGTATCTGCTGGCGGCGATTCCTGCGGCATTTTTGGTTAGTGCGATGGTCGGTATGATCATTGAGCGGATTGTGATTCGACCCCTATACGGACGGCAGCTTGAAACGTTGCTGGCGACCTTTGGGGTGAGTCTGATCCTGATGCAGGTGATTCGGATGATTTTTGGCGCACAGAACGTCGAAGTCACCAATACCTCGTGGCTCAGTGGTGGGATTGCGCTGACCCCGTCGCTGATGCTGCCGTATAACCGCATTGCGATTATTGTATTTACTGTTGTGGTGCTGCTGCTCTTAATGTGGCTAATCGCCAAGACCCGATTCGGCTTGTTTGTGCGTGCTGTGACCCAAAACCGCCAGATGGCGCGGGCAATCGGGGTGCGTTCGGCGCGGATCGACATGATGGCGTTTGGCTTGGGATCTGGTCTAGCGGGTTTGGCGGGGTGTGCGTTGGCGCAGATCGGCAACGTCGGCCCCGACTTGGGACAGAGCTACATTATTGACACGTTCCTCGTGGTGGTGGTCGGTGGGGTTGGTCAGATCATGGGCGCAACCTTGGCCGCATTGGGTCTGGGCATCGGTGGCACGTTCCTTGAGGTCGGTATGGGCGCGGTATTGGCAAAAATCTGTTTGCTGGTATTGATTATTCTGTTTATCCAAAAACGTCCACAAGGGCTGTTTGCGGTCAAAGGCCGCTTTGTGGAGTAAGCCCAAATGATGATGACGAAGCTGTTTTCGGATAAACCCTATAGTGCCGTCGCGATTGGCGTGTGTTTTGCGATCTTGCTCTGTCTGCCGTGGCTGCATGTATTGCCTGCTGATTCACCGTTTTATCTGTCGGCCTATTGGGTCACTTTGATCGGCAAAATTATGTGTTTTGCCTTGGTCGCTTTGGCCTTGGATTTAGTCTGGGGCTATGCGGGGATTTTAAGCCTTGGGCATGGCTTGTATTTTGCGCTGGGTGGCTATGCCTTCGGCATGTATTTGATGCGGCAGACCAACCCAGAAGGCTTACCTGAGTTTATGCGGTTTTTAAGCTGGACTGAGGTGCCTTGGTTTTGGACGGGCACGCAGCATTTTTGGTGGTCGATGATTTTGGTATTGACCGTTCCGGCCTTGATCGCCTTTATCTTCGGATTCTTTGCCTTTCGCTCCAAAATCAAGGGCGTGTATTTTGCGATTATCACCCAAGCCATGACCTATGCGGCGGCGTTGCTGTTCTTTCGCAATGAAACCGGCTTTGGCGGTAACAACGGTTTTACTGGCTTTACCACCGTGTTGGGCTTTGATATTACTGCTGCGACAACGCGGGCGACGCTGTGCTTTTTGACTGCGCTGATCTTGATGTTGAGTTTTATTGGGCTGCGTAAACTGCTGTCGATGCCATATGGTCGGGTGCTGGGGGCGATTCGGGATAGCGAGAACCGTCTGCAATACCTTGGCTATCGCACGCTGTGGTACAAGCTGTCGGCGTGGACATTGTCAGCGACCATTGCGGCGATTGCCGGTGCGTTGTATGTGCCACAAGTCGGGATTATTAACCCAAGCGAAATGGGTACGGTTAACTCGATTGAAATGGCAGTCTGGGTGGCAACCGGTGGCCGTGGCACGTTGATTGGCCCGTTGATCGGTGCGGGTGTGGTGAATGGCGCAAAAACCTTCTTTACTGTGGCATTTCCTGAGTTTTGGCTACTGATTCTGGGCGCGTTGTTTATTGTGGTCACGCTGTTTTTACCCGATGGGATTGTCGGCTTGTTTAAAAAACTCAGCCTCAAACGTCTGGGCAAAGGAGAGGTGAAATGAGCCAATCCAGCAACAATTCAACAGTGCATTCAAGCATGAATGATGGCGGCCGCGATGGGATTACTGGTGCAGCCTCGCATTTAAAAACCAGTGGCGTGGACATGACGCATGGTGTCGCGCTGTATCTGGAAAATGTCAGTGTCTGGTTTGATGCGTTTCGTGCCTTAAACGAGCTGTCGCTGTACATCGACGAGGGTGAGTTGCGCTGCATCATTGGGCCAAATGGTGCGGGCAAAACCACCATGATGGACGTGATTACCGGTAAAACCCGCCCCACCACCGGCACGGCGTTTTTTGGGCAAACCATGGATTTGTCCAAAATGAGTACTGAAGAAATCGCCGAAGCGGGCATTGGCCGGAAATTTCAAAAACCCACCGTGTTCGAAAATTTTACCGTGATGGAAAACCTGCTGCTGGCCGCACCGCGTGACAAAACCGTGCGGCGCAGTCTGAGTGCCAAACTGTCCGCCGATGCACAGCAAGCATTGGATGAGTCATTGGCACAGATTCGGCTACAGGAGTTTGTCAGTAAGCCAGCCGGCTTGCTGTCACATGGTCAAAAACAATGGCTTGAGATCGGTATGCTACTGATGCAAAAGCCAAAATTGATCTTATTGGATGAGCCAGTGGCGGGGATGACCGATGCCGAAACCGAACGCACCGCTGAGCTGTGTCTGGAGCTCAAGAAAAACCATACGCTGGTGGTGGTTGAGCATGATATGAGCTTTATTGACACGATCAGCAGCAAAGTCACGGTATTGGCACAAGGACAAGTGTTGGCTGAAGGCACATTGGCAGAGGTACAGGCCAATGAAGACGTGATTGAAAAATATCTGGGACGTTAGACACCTAAACAGAGGAAAACCAGCATGTTACAAATCCAAGGTGTGAATCAGTACTATGGTGGCAGTCACATTTTGCGTGATGTGTCGGTTGAAGCACCGGTCGGTGAGTGTACCGTGGTATTGGGGCGTAATGGGGTCGGTAAAACCACCTTGCTGAAATGCCTGATGGGACTGCTGCCGATCAAAAGCGGCCAAGTGCTGCTCGACGGCAAAGACATCAGCAAAATGTCACCTGAACAGCGCGTGCGTGCGGGGCTGGCCTATGTGCCACAAGGTCGGGAGATTTTTTCGATGTTGACGGTCGAAGAAAATATCTTGATTGGCATGGCGCGGTTTTCGGCGGGCAAAGCGCGGCGTGTGCCAGAGCATTTGTATGAGCTGTTTCCCGTCCTCAAAGAAATGAAGCACCGGCGCGGCGGCGACTTGTCTGGCGGGCAGCAGCAGCAATTGGCGATTGCGCGGGCGCTGGCGTCTGAACCGCGCGTGTTGATCTTGGATGAACCAACCGAAGGCATTCAGCCGTCGATCATCAAGGACATCGGCAAAGTGATCCGTAAACTGGCCGATGAAGGCAATATGGCGATTGTGCTGGTCGAGCAGTTTTATGATTTTGCGGAAGAACTGGCCGACCGTTACGTGGTGATGTCACGTGGCGAAGTGGTCGCCAGTGGTGCAGGTGAAGAAATGCCCAACAACGGCGTGCGTGAGATGGTGGCGATCTAACCGGTATGGGTCAACAGTGTGAAGTCAGGCCACACAGCGGTTTTACTGAAAATGGACTGTTTAATTCAGCTTCATTGGATTAAGGTTGATTAAGTTGTTTGCTGTCAATCTCGACCCGCCGATAGGATCATTTGTCATGACTTTTTTTAAAGCCACCGCCCTTGCCACCTTGCTCGCGCAAGCTGTATTTAGCCAGACCGCCTTGGCACAATCTGATGCTACCATGTCGCCTGCACCTGTCTTGGCCACTCAGCAAGTGGCTGGTTTTTATCATCAGCCACTCGGCAAGTTTCAAGTGACTGCGTTATATGATGGCTATGTCAAGCTGCCAGTCGCGGCGTTTCAGGCGGATAAAGCGATTAACGTGACTCAGTTTTTGGCCGATCATGCGATCAAAACCAGCGACGGTGTACAGACTGCGGTGAATGCCTATCTGGTCAATACCGGTAAAAATCTGGTGTTGGTGGACAGCGGCGCGGCCAAGTGCTTCGGCGAAACGCTCGGCTCTATTCAAGACAATCTACAAGCAGCCGGTTATCAACCCAGCCAAGTCACGCATGTGTTACTGACGCATTTGCACCCTGATCACGCTTGCGGGATTCGCACGGCAGATGGCAATAAAGCTTTTGCAAACGCGACCGTTTATGTGGATAAAACCGAAGCTGATTTTTGGTTAGATGCCAAAAATCTAAGCAAATTTCCGCAAGACAAACAAAGCCTGCTCGCGGGGGCATTTCCAGCCGCCAGTGCAGCAGTTGCGCCATATTTGGTCAGTGGTCAGTTTAAGACTTATCAAGCCGGTGATCAGATTGTGGACGGCATCAAGATCGTCCCATCATATGGACACACCATTGCGCATACCAGTTATGCGGTCGAGTCTGAGGGAGCGCGATTGGTGATTTTGGGCGATGTGGTGCATAACCATGCGATTCAGTTTGAGCATCCTGAAACCAGTTTTGTATTTGATTATGATCCAGTCAAGGCTGTTGCGACACGGCAAGTGCTGTTTCAAGACGTGGCCAAACAAGGTGACTTGGTTGGCGGTGCGCATTTGCCATTCCCCGGTCTAGGCCATATTCGTGCGGTAGCTGCCGGTCAGTTTGACTGGATTCCGGTCGAGTATTCGCCGATTATCACACCTGCTGTTCAGCCTAAATAGGTGACGATTGACTGCTCAGATATTAGTGCATACCGCATGGCAAGCGCGTTTAGAGTTGGGCTTTGCGGCTCAACAGACAGACAACGGTGAACATCGCACGATTTTAAAACATCGGCGACATGTCGGGCCATTGCGGGTGCAGAAGTCGTTTTATCCAGAGCAGGGGCGTGGCGAGTGTCACGCGATTATGCTGCATCCACCGGCAGGGATTGCTGGTGGGGATGCGCTGTCGATCCAAGTGTCAGTAGATGCGGCAGCGCATGGCCTAATCACCACGGTGGGCGCAGGCAAGTGGTATGGCAGTGACGGACGACCAGCCACGCAACGCATACAGTTACAGGTGGCGGAGTCAGCATGCTTGGAGTGGTTGCCGCTGGAAGTGATGGTGTTTGATCACGCGCAAGTCAGCAGTCAAACCCAGATTGAGTTGGCCGCGTCGGCGAGTTTTATCGGTTGGGATGTATTGGTATTTGGGCGGCAATCACGCGGCGAAACCTTTACGCAAGGCCGCTATCACAACCATGTGCAGATCCATCAAGCCTGTCGGCTGTTACTGGATGATCGATTGGATGTCAGTGGCTCAGATCGTTGGCTGGCGTCTCCGTTAGGCATGGCCGGTCATGCGGTGACGGGCGCGATGTGGGCGATGCCGCCGCTGGCTCAGCGCGATACGGCGTTATTAGATGAGCAGATTTTGCAAGTGCGTGAGTTAATCAGTCGGATGCAAATGCCGCTGTATATCACGCGCTTGGAGCATTTGCTGGTGGCGCGTTATCTGGGTGATGATGCACGGCAAGCGGTCGATGGTTTTGCGGGTATTCGTGCCAAGTTACGGCGTTTGTGGTTTGATTTGGATGAGTGTTATCCAAGGATTTGGCGGACGTAATTGGGTTTGATCGTTTGCTGTTTCGCCGAGCTTTTTCGGGTTAAGCTGACGATGTTGTGATGGTATGGCGTTTGATTGAGTAGAGGCTATGGAACTGACCCCAACCGAAAAAGATAAGATGTTGATTTTTACCGCTGGCCTCGTGGCTGAGCGACGTAAAGCGCGTGGCTTAAAGCTAAATTATCCCGAGGCGGTGGCGTACATTTCGGCGGCATTGCTGGAAGGTGCGCGTGATGGGCGGACGGTGGCGGATTTGATGCATTATGGGACGACGTTGCTGAGTCGGGATGATGTGATGGACGGCATCGCGGAGATGATTCATGAGGTGCAGGTGGAGGCGACGTTTCCTGATGGCACGAAGCTGGTGACTGTGCATCAGCCGATTGTTTAGGGCTAATGTTATAAAAAATCTTAGGCCAAACGAGGTCGGCTTTACAGCAAATGGTTTGAACCTTGTTTTAGGCCTGCGGCTGGCCTCACTTTTGACAGGCCAAAAGTAAGCAAAAGCCCCTGTGCTTGGAAGACTCGCCATCCATGGCTCAAACAGTTCCAAGCATGTCATCCCTGTGTCTATAACAGGTTTTTTGTGGATGCGAAAAAATGAAAATAGGCGAAATTTTACCCGCTGCTGGCGAGATTGAACTCAACGCTGGACGGGCAACGCAGCGGATGGACGTGACCAATCTCGGTGATCGACCGGTACAGGTGGGCTCGCACTTTCACTTTTACGAAGTCAACGACAGCTTACAGTTTGATCGCGCTGCCGCACGCGGTTGGCGGCTGAATATTCCGGCAGGCACGGCGGTACGTTTTGAACCCGGCCAAGTGCGTCAAGTGGAGCTGGTCGCCCTTGCCGGATTGCGTGAGGTGTATGGTTTTGCTGGTCGAGTGATGGGCAAGCTGGACTAAGCTCAAACTGTCACCACTTGCTGTTATTGATAAGGAATCCACATGAAAATCTCCCGCCGTGCGTATAGTGAAATGTTTGGCCCAACCACCGGCGACCGCGTGCGTCTGGCCGACACGGATTTGATTTTGCAGGTCGAACAAGACCTGACCACTTACGGCGAAGAGGTCAAGTTTGGCGGCGGTAAAGTGATTCGTGACGGCATGGGACAATCACAACTGCCCGCTGATCAAGTCGCCGACACGGTGATTACCAACGCGCTGATTGTCGATTGGTGGGGGATTATTAAAGCCGATGTCGGGCTGAAAGATGGCCGTATCTGGAAAATCGGCAAAGCAGGTAATCCTGATATTCAGCCGAACGTCGATATTCCGCTCGGTGCGGCTACCGAAGTCATCGCGGGTGAAGGGCAGATTCTGACCGCAGGCGGGGTCGATACGCATATTCATTGGATCTGCCCGCAACAAGTCGAAACCGCGCTGATGTCCGGCGTGACTACCATGATCGGCGGTGGCACGGGTCCTGCGGCAGGTACGAGTGCGACTACCGTCACGCCCGGCCCTTGGCACATTGCCAGCATTTTAAAGTCAATCGACAGTCTACCGATGAACATCGGGCTACTCGGTAAAGGCAACATCAGCCTGCCGCTGCCGATTGAGGAACAAATCAAAGCTGGTGTGGTCGGCCTAAAACTGCACGAAGATTGGGGCACGACACCGGCTGCGATTGACAACTGCTTAAGCGTAGCAGACCGCTATGATGTGCAAGTGGCGATTCATACCGACACCCTGAACGAAGCGGGTTTTCTTGAGGCGACCTTGAATGCCTTTAAAGACCGCACCATCCATACCTATCATACCGAAGGCGCGGGCGGCGGCCATGCACCGGATATTCTAAAGGCGATTGGTCAAGCCAATGTGCTGCCATCGTCAACCAATCCCACGCGTCCGTATACCATCAATACCATCGACGAACATCTCGATATGCTGATGGTCTGTCATCATCTTGATCCGGCGATTGCGGAGGATGTGGCGTTTGCAGAAAGTCGGATTCGACGTGAAACCATCGCTGCCGAGGATATTTTGCAGGATTTGGGCGCGATTTCGATGATGAGTAGCGACAGTCAGGCGATGGGGCGGGTCGGCGAGGTGATTATTCGGACGTGGCAAACTGCACATAAAATGAAAGTGCAGCGCGGCGCGTTACCCGAAGACAATAGCCAAAACGATAACTTTCGGATTAAGCGTTATATCGCCAAATACACGATTAACCCTGCAATTACGCACGGTTTGGCGCATGAAATCGGTTCGGTCGAAGAGGGTAAATTGGCCGATTTGGTGCTGTGGAAACCAGCATTTTTTGGGGTCAAGCCGTCGATGATTATCAAAGGCGGTATGATCGCTGCTGCACCGATGGGCGATGTGAATGCGTCGATTCCGACCCCGCAGCCGGTGCATTATCGGATGATGTTTGGTGCATTGGCTGAGGGCACGCATATTTCAAGCATTACCTTTATGTCGCAAGTGGCGATTGATGCGGGTGTACCGGCACAGTTAGGGCTAAAAAAACGCGTCAGCGCGGTCAAAAACACCCGCAATATTCGCAAGTCGGACATGAGGCTGAATGATTATCTGCCGGTGATGGAGGTCGATCCTGAAACCTACATCGTGAAAGCCGACGGGGTGCATTTGACCTGCGAACCGGCTGAGGTGCTGCCGCTGGCGCAGCGGTATTTTTTGTTTTGAATATTTTCGCATCACGCTGGTTGATCATTGCCGAGTGCTTCGTTTCACCGTAGACGCTTTCGGTCTCTACTTTGATGAAAAATTAAGTTTTTTTAAGCTAGTGCAATCTTTTTGCCCCAAGCCTTCGCTATACTCTGACTAAAATATCAACCGTGACCAAACGCTATGATGAACCTAGATAAACCCATCGACACTGCTCAACCTGATCTACAGCCCGATTGGCCACCCGCCGCCCCAGCACCGAGTGTGCAGCTTGGTGAAAGCAGCCGCTTTGAATTTACCGGCACAGCGTCTGAATATTTTGGCATTTGGATCGTCAATATCCTGCTGATTATTGTGACCATCGGCTTTTATGCGCCTTGGGCAAAGGTGCGCCGCTTGCGTTATTTTTATGGCAATAGCTGGCTGGAACACGAAAACTTTGATTTTACCGGTATCCCAACCAAAATTTTACTCGGTCGAATCATCGCCGGTGTGGTGTATATCACCGCATTGGCAGTGACCAGTATTAACCCAAAATACGCTTGGGCGTTTCCAGTTTTGATTTTATTGGTGCTGCCGTGGCTACTGCGGGCGACCTATCGGTTTAACGCGCGTAACAGCAAATACCGCAACAGTCGCTTTTATTTCTCAGGCACGAATCCTGCTGCCTACAAGACGTATTTAGGCTGGACTGTATTGACCGTGCTGAGTCTAGGGCTGTTGTTTCCGTATGCATTTTACAAGCATAAAAAGTATCAGTTCGAAAATTTGCATGTGGGGCAGTTGCCACTGGCATTACATGCGACAGCAGGCGTTTACTACGCAGCAATTTTGATCCCGATTTTTTTGGCGATTATTTTGGCTGTGCTGGCCTTTGTGCTGCCGGTGTTCGCGCTATTGTATATCCCTGTTGCGATTTTGTTGATTCCGCTGATTCAAGGTTCACTGTATCGGGTGACGTGGTCGAAAATTTCGATTGGTAACAGCACGTTTGCCTGCGATCTAAATGAATGGCGTTACGCGTGGATTGTGGTGAGTAATTGGCTTGCGCGTGTGTTCAGCGTGGGCTTGCTGACGCCGTGGGCGGCGATTCGACTGCACAAATATAAAATCGAATCGTTAAGCATTGTTTGGCAAGATGATCCAAGCTATATCCTGAGCATTGCGCAGCAAGACCATCCGGCATTTGCTGAAGAGATGTCGGATATCTTGGACATTGATGTGTCGCTATAGTGATGTTTTGAAAAGAGATTTCGTATGTTGCATGAGCGTTTGGCAATTCGTTTTTATGATGGCAAACGCTCACAGGCGTTGGCGGCAGAGCTATCGCCGCTGCCTGATCAGCAGGGCGTGCGGGTGTCTTGTGAAGGGCAGCGCTATGACTATACCTATCAGGACATGACGCTGATCGGGGCGGTTGGGCAGATTCGGCTGGTGATCGAGCTACCGAATGAAGCACGGATCGAGTGTCTGAGCCAAGAAGTGCCAACGTGGGTGTATCCACAACGTGCCAAGCGTTCACAACAGATCTGGCGGCTGGAGCGTAGTCCGCTGCTGATCGTGCTGAGTCTGGTCGTGGCGGTGGCGTTTATCTGGTCGGTGGCACGTTATGGTATGCCGTTGATGGCGGGCGTGATTGCTGATCGTTTGCCTGAACACAGCTTGAGTATGCTGGGCGATCAAGCGCAGCAGCAGCTTGAGCAGATGACTGAGCCAAGCCAGTTGTCGAGTGTGCGTCAGCAGCAACTGCGTGATCTGTATGCGCAGTATTTTGATGCTGCGCAGGCCGAGCGGATTAATTTTGTGAAGGGTGGGCGACTCGGTGCCAATGCCTTTGCCCTGCCGAATGGCCATATGGTGCTGACCGATGAGCTGGTAGAGCTGGCCGAAAACGATCAGCAAATCCTTGCGGTGATGGTGCATGAGCGTGGCCATATCGCGCTCAAACATAGCCTGCAACAGGCGATTTCAGGGATTGGAATCAGTTTGATTTTGGTATGGATGACGGGTGATAGCGGAGATTTATTGGTCGGTCTGCCGACGGCATTGCTGTCGTTGAATTATTCGCGGGATTTTGAGCGTGAGGCTGATCAGTATGCGGTGCAACAGCTACAGGCAGTAGGCTTGTCGGCTGAACCTTTGGCGGAGTTTTTGTTGCTGCTGGATGAGCAGCATGGTGACGCTGATCAGCATGCGGTGGCGGCCTTGCTCAGCAGCCATCCGAGTACGCCAGAGCGGGTGGCGGCAGTACGGGCGATGGCGGAGTGAGCTTGAGTTTTAAAAGTGGCTCAAACAATTCCAAGCACGTCATCCCTGATCGTAGCCACACAGCCAGCAGTTTTTTTGTTAAGGTAGCGCAATCTTAAATGCTAAGAGAGCGCTACCGATGTCTTTGCCTTATCTGATTGCCCCGTCGATTTTATCGGCTGACTTTGCCCGTCTGGGTGCAGAGGTCGAAAACGTGCTGAACGCAGGTGCGGACGTGGTGCATTTTGATGTGATGGACAACCACTATGTGCCGAATTTAACTTTTGGTTCGATGATTTGTAGTGCGCTACGCAAGTACGGCATTACCGCGCCGATTGATGTGCATTTGATGGTGTCGCCTGTTGATCGTTTGATCGGTGACTTCTTGGACGCGGGTGCGAGTATTATTACGTTTCATCCCGAAGCCTCGCAGCATATTGACCGTTCGTTGCAACTGATCAAAGACGGTGGCGCAAAATGTGGCTTGGTGTTTAATCCAGCCACACCGCTGCACTATCTTGATCATGTGATGGATAAAGTCGATCAAATCCTGTTGATGAGCGTTAATCCCGGCTTTGGTGGGCAAAAATTTATCCCAAGTACGCTGGATAAACTGCGTCAAGTGCGGCAGCGGATTGATGCTAGTGGTCGTGAGATTCGCCTTGAAGTGGATGGTGGGGTCACACCAGCCAATATCCGCGAAATCGCCCAAGCCGGTGCAGATATGTTTGTAGCGGGTTCGGCGATTTTTGGTAAGCCTGACTATAAAGCCGTGGTTGACCAGATGCGGGCGGAGTTGGCTTTGGTGAATAGTCGATCCGTGTGACCCTGTTGTTTTAGCGCAATCTATTACACATTGAGGAGCTTGTCATGACCAGCAGCGCGACCCAGACACCGAATCTCGTGCCTTTGCCGATTACGATTGGTTTGGGCGTGTTTGTGTTGGCGTTTAGCTTGGGCAGCTTTATCCCGTTGCCGCCAGAAGATCGGCTATTGTCGCTGATTGGTTTGGTGGTGTTGATTCATTTTGTGGTCGTGCCGCTGTTGTTTTTGATCGGTGCGCTGCTGATGAATAAGTTTAAAGGCGACGGCATCCACTGGCGCAATGCGCTGAGTCTAGGCTGGCTGATTGCGGGCGTTTGGATCTTGTGGAAAATGGGGGCGGGCGCATGAGTGAGTCATCGACCGCGACTGATCAAACCGATTCAGTGACGGCAACCCGAAAAACGCCAGTGGTGATTTTGATATTGTTGGTCGCAGCCAATATTGGGATCAGTTTTGCGCCGTTACGTCCGGCCAATCCACTGCTCGAGTGGCATGCAGCGATCATGCAGGTATTGCCGGTACAGGCTTGGTTTAGTAGTGTCAGTCATCAGCAGTTGTTTGTGCAGTTGCTGTTATTGCTCGTGTTAATCCCGAGCGCGATTACCGCGTTAGCGTTGCCGTTAAAATTGCGTGATCGGCAGTTTCAGCTTGGGCTGGTGTTTCAGATGGGCTTGTTTGTCGCGTTAATTTTTGCGATTCAGATGATGCGAGTCAAGGCGGGTTAAGTGTTAAGGTAAGCGGTGTTTTCCAAGTGATGCAGTCAAATTTGATAGCCTATTGCTTGTTTTTACGAATTAAACTCAGTTATAAGTCAGACTATTCTGTATGAGGAGCCAATTAACATGCGTGGACGCAAAGCCAGTTTAAGGCTACAACCGAGCGAAACCGCTGTACTGCATGCCGCATCGCGCTTGTATGCGGCCTATATCAGTGCTGGGCGAGTCGAGGTCGGCCAAGAAGCCGCGTATATCAAACGTGCGATTGAAGAAGCGCACTATATGGCTAAGCTGACCGATCAGATGGTGGTCAGTGATGATGAGATGGGTTAATTTTTTGGATCGCTTTAATAAAAAACCGCCTCAGTTTGAGACGGTTTTGAAGCTTCACATCAACGACTTACCAGCTTAACGCACCACCCACTTGATAGTCAGTCACGCGGGTTTCAAAGAAGTTTTTCTCTTTGCGCAAGTCCATCATCTCGCTCATCCAAGTGAACGGGTTCTGCACACCGGCAAACTGCTCTGGCAGGCCAAGCTGTACCAGACGACGATTGGCGATAAACTGTAAGTATTCTTCCATCATCGCCGCATTCATGCCCAATACACCACGCGGCATGGTGTCGCGTGCATATTCGATCTCTAAGGTCATGCCTTCCAAGATCATTTGGGTCACTTCATCGCGGAATTCGGCTGTCCACAGATGTGGGTTTTCGTTTTTGATCTGGTTGATCACGTCGATACCGAAGTTCAGGTGCATCGACTCATCACGCAGAATGTACTGAAACTGTTCGGCGACACCAGTCATCTTGTTGCGGCGACCCATCGACAGAATCTGGGTAAAGCCACAATAGAAGAAAATCCCTTCCAGCACGCAGTAGAACGCGATCAGGTTGCGCAGTAGGCGTTGATCGTTTTCGGGTGTGCCGGTGTTAAAGGTTGGGTCGGATAGGCTTTGGGTGTATTTGAGCGCCCACGTGGCTTTTTTGGCGACGCTTGGTACTTCGCGATACATGTTAAACACTTCGCCTTCATCCATGCCCAACGACTGAATGCAGTATTGATAGGCGTGGGTGTGAATCGCTTCTTCGAAGGCTTGGCGCAACAGATATTGGCGGCATTCTGGGTTGGTGATGTGGCGATATAAGGCCAGCACCAAGTTGTTGGCGACCAGACTGTCGGCAGTCGAGAAGAAACCCAGTGAGCGCATGACCACGGTGCGTTCGTCAGCGGACAGGCCGTTTTCGGACTTCCACAGTGCGATATCGGCGGTCATATTGATTTCTTGCGGCATCCAGTGGTTAGCACAGCCGTCAAGGTATTTTTGCCATGCCCATTCGTATTTAAACGGCACGAGCTGATTCAAGTCGGCGCGGCAGTTGATCATGCGCTTGTCATCGACTTGGATGCGTTGTGCGCCCATTTCGAGGTCTTCGAGTCCTGCGGCAACATCCAGATGATTCAGGGCATGCTGGGCGCGTTCCATTGCACTGGCTGAATCACTGAGTTGGGCTGCGGGTGAAACGGGTACAGCATGACCCACTGGTTGAGTTGTCTGCGGTGCAGTTGGAACAGCCGCCAGCGTTTGAGCAGCAGGTTGCGATGGCGCGAGGTTCTGCGCTGCGCTTGGCGCAGGTTTTGTCGCGACTGCGGTGTCTTCTTCATCAAAATCGTCCCATGATAGGATAGACATGTTGGTTTCCTCGTGGAGCGGAATGGATTACGAACCTTTGTCCGTAGGTTTTACGTCATCTTTGCCTTCAAATAAATCTAACAACTCATCATCAAGCGGATCATCGAAGTCATCTGGCACAACAAACTGACCCGCCATTGAGCCAATGACGATTGAGCCAACTCGTCGGGTGTTGGCTGGCGTGCAAATGTCATCTTTTGCAGTACGTTCGGTCATTTTACTTCACACGCCCTAAAATGATTTCACAGCACGAAACACTAGCACAACAAAGCCACGAACCTGCAAAGGTCGCGGCTTGTTGCCCCAAAGCTTATTTGGCTTTAGGTTTGCTAGGTGTTTTGACGGTTTCGATTACTGTGGTTCTTGGGCGGCGTTGCGCTTCGTCCACAGTAATAAAACGTCCAGTACCTGCATCACGCCCAATTTTATGAGTCATGATCGTCTCCTGCAAAAACAGACGACTCGTACTGGCCTCAAACATTCTATGGTGATAGTATCGCCACGTTGTCAGTAGTTTGAGGCTACAGCCCCATTGAGACCATCTGTATATCTCGTTGGGATAAACTTGCTTAGCGTTGCAGCGTTAAGCAAGTTTTTCTTTTATTAGCTCCAAGTTAGCCAAAATCTTGTAGCAGCTCGCTGATTCACCTGTAATCTCAGTAATCTCGGCATCACTGCTTGACTTAACTAAAGCTATGGCGTGTAGACAGTCTACCTTGCTCCCATAGCCCTGACCTGAATCGGCAATAATCTTGTGATTATTTGCCTTCAAGTGCCAACGCCACTGAGAGGCCTTGTCTTCGTATACATGGAAAATCATATGTCATCTCTCTAACAGTAGAAGAGACAATATTGACGCTGACTCTAAAACAGTCCAGACTCGCTACCGCTTTTATCCAAAAGCCAACGTCCAGACTGGTGTCTCATTCCAGTTCTGGATTAAGGGCAATACCGTTAGCGCGGTGTTGCCCTTTTTCAATTCTAAATCACTGACACGCTTCACAATCTGGATTGTCGATAGAACAAGCCAGCGGCACAGGTGCAGCATTGGCAAACGCATCATCTTCAACCGCTGCGGCAACTGGCGCGACCACCGAAGCCACTGCAACGGCAGCCACTGGTGCAGGAGCAGCCGAACTGACCTTGTTCAATGTGCCTGTGGTGATCGTCGATTTTTCTGCCGAAGTTGCACCCAGCGCACGCAGGTAATAGGTGGTTTTTAGGCCACGCAACCACGCCATCTTGTAAGTGATGTCTAGCTTCTTACCGTTTGCACCCGCGATATACAGGTTTAATGATTGCGCCTGATCAATCCACTTCTGGCGACGGCTGGCCGCATCGACCATCCAACGTGGCTCGACTTCAAACGCCGTGGCAAAAATCGCCTTCACATCATCCGGAATCCGCGCAATCTGCTGCACTGAACCTTCGTAGTGTTTCAGGTCATTCACCATCACCACATCCCACAAGTCACGCGCTTTCAATGCGCGTACCAAGTACGGATTGATCACAGTAAATTCGCCAGATAGGTTGGATTTGACATACAAGTTCTGGAAGGTCGGCTCAATCGACTGCGCCACACCACAGATATTCGAGATGGTCGCAGTCGGTGCAATCGCCATTACGTTGCTGTTGCGCATGCCGTCTTTTTGTACTTTAGCGCGTAGGCTGTCCCAGTCCAGCGTGCTAGAACGATCCACCTCAAACATGCCATCTGGACGAGTCTTGGCGACCAGATCGAGTGAATCAATCGGCAAAATGCCCTGATCCCACAGCGAACCTTTAAACGTGCTATACGCACCGCGCTCGATTGCCAAATCACTTGACGTTTGAATCGCATAATAGCTAATCACTTCCATCGAATAATCGGCAAAGGTCACCGCATCATTTGAGCCATATGCCAGACCCAACTCGTACAACGCATCTTGGAAGCCCATGATGCCCATGCCGACTGGACGATGTTTCAGGTTGGAGTTTTTGGCTTGTGGCACGGCGTAATAGTTGATGTCAATCACGTTGTCCAGCATGCGCACAGCAGTCTTGATGGTGCGCTGTAGCTTGGCTTCGTCGAGCTTACCGTCGTTGATGTGCTTGACCAGATTGATCGAACCCAAGTTACACACCGCGATTTCGTCCGCGCTGGTGTTTAGGGTGATTTCGGTACACAAGTTGGATGAATGCACCACGCCGACATGCTGTTGTGGCGAGCGTAGGTTACAGGTGTCTTTGAATGTGATCCACGGATGGCCAGTTTCAAACAACATCGACAGCATTTTGCGCCACAGATCTTGCGCTTTGATTTTCTTGAACAGCTTCATCTGTCCATCAATACACATTTGCTCGTATTCGGCATAGCGTTTGCTAAAGGCCGAACCAGTCAGATCGTGCAGATCCGGCGCGTCCGATGGACTAAACAGCGTCCATTCGCCACCTTCAATCACCCGCTGCATAAACAGATCAGGAACCCAGTTGGCGGTGTTCATGTCGTGGGTACGACGGCGATCATCACCAGTGTTTTTGCGTAGCTCTAGGAACTCTTCGATGTCCAAGTGCCATGTTTCAAGATAAGCACAGACTGCGCCTTTGCGCTTGCCGCCATTGTGTGCCAAGCCTGCGGTAGTCATATACGACACATCGCCTTCGACTTTGAGGTCATACACAAACGGCGTAGAGCGGATGGATTCGACTGATTTGACGCGGCTAAAAATCTTGCCGTTCCACTCGATCCAGTTTTTCTTGCTGATGGCTTTGCAACCGACTCGTTCGGCCAGTTCAGCGACCGCAGGAATCCGTAGGTCGTAGGCTTTCGTCACGCCCGTAAATTCAATCGCTGAACCATCGCTGCGGGTCGCTTGATGGCTGTTGTCGCGCTCGCGATATTGACCGGCAACAGGTACACCCAAGCGCAGCATCTGATAGCGTAGCCCTTCGGCCAGATGTTGTGAGCTGCTTGTAAAGTAGATTTCTTTGCCGCGACTGATGCCGCCATCACTGTCAATCAAGCCTTGTACCAAGGCCAAGGTTTGATCTTTAGGCAAGTGTGCAAAACGTGGCGCAATGTGTTTTGCACCGTCGGCGGTATACAGATCCTCACGGCTAAACGGCAGAGTTGGCGCACCGGCTTGAATAAAGCGTCCAGTTGTGCCACAACGCACCACACCCGCACCGGATGCCCAGCGTACTTGTGCGTAGGTATCGCCGCGTGAGGTTTGCCAGAAATGAATGCCGCGCTCAGTCAGATAGCTGCGCACAACATCCAAGTGACGGTCTTGTTGTGGATTGCCAGAAACGCCCCATTCCAAACCATCTAAGCTGCAATGCCCATCACCCAGCATTACGCCATATAGATACGCATCAGCTTCACTAAAACCCGCAACGGGGATGATCTCTTGTGGCACGACTTGTGCGACATAGTCACCCGCTTTCAGTTGACCCGCATCGACCCAATCAGCGGTGACTTTGCCTTTTTCCAGCCATTGCAAGGTGCGCTGGTTGGCTTGTTCGTTGGGTACGCCCGTAATCGCCAGCAGTGGATGACCTGCGGTGACGCGAATCGGTTGAATGCTGTGTTTGATGTCCACTTGCACCATGCGGTCATGCTGCTCATAGGCCATGTGATCGACCACTTGGCGATAGGTTCCGCTTTTGCCCAGTACCAAATCACCGACTTGTATGTCTTTAATCGCTGTTAAGCCTTTAGCGGTAAACAATTTGGTGTCTGGCGCAAAGCACTGGTTCACCGCAACCGCAGTGTCGTTGGCGACTTTCAGGAACGGCACAACGCCTTGTGATTTGCCGTTGGTGCCTTTGATATACGAGTTCAGCGCCCGAACAGGTGTCCAGTCATTGCCCAGACCACCTGCCCATTTCGACAGCATCGCGTTATCACGTACGGCGTTGTAGATGCCGTACAGATCATCTGGCACGGTGGTCAGATAGCATGACGACAGCTGTGGCCGTAAGGTTCCGGCATTAAACAGCGTCGGGGTAGATGCCATATAATCAAAGCTGGACAGCAACTGATAAAACTCAATCGCGCGTGCTTCGCGGTCTTGCTCTTGAATCGCCAGACCCATCGCCACCCGCATAAAAAATAACTGCGGCAGTTCAAAGCGTACATCATTGCTATGCAAGAAATAACGGTCATACAGGGTCTGTAAGCCCAGATAGGTAAATTGATTGCTTCGGTTGGAATCAATCGCCTTGGCCAGTGTCGCCACGTCATAGGTCAGCAGGGCAGGGTCGAGCAATTCCAGCTCAACACCGCGCTTGAGATAGACAGGCAAGGCATCCGCTTCGGAGGTGTCGAGTGGCAGATTTAAAAAGGCCAAGCCTTCTTTGAGCAAATCTTGTAGCAACAGCCGTGCAGTCACATAGGTGTAGTTGGGTTCTTGCTCGATGCGGGTACGGGTCGCCATCATTAAGGTGGTGGCGACATCACTTTCTGCGACGCCGTCGTACAGGTTTCTGACGGTTTCTTCGACCACAGCTTGTACATCAATACCGTCTAGACCTGCCGCAACAGTTTGCATGGTGTTCTGTAGTGCGCCCAGATCCAGCGGCTTGCGCTGACCATCTGCACCGGTCACTTGTAGGGTCGGGTGATGATGGGTGCTGCTGTTTTGTTGGCGAATCGCTGCATGTTGCTCACGATAAATCACATAGCTGCGGGCGATTTTGTGTTCACCGGTGCGCATCAGTGATAATTCAACTTGATCTTGGATTTCTTCGATATGCACCGTGCCACCAGAAGGTAGGCGACGTTTAAAAGTATTCATGACCATGTCGGTGAGCTGAGCCACCCGATCTCGCACCCGACTCGAGCCACTGGCTTGTTGGCCTTCGACGGCCAAGAATGCTTTGGTAATGGCAATACTGATCTTTTCGGCATCAAACCCGACTACACTACCGTTACGTTTGATCACGCGCAATTGGCCGGGTGCAGTGGCTGATGGACTTGAAGCGGTCTGAGGATCGGCGAGGGTTGTGGTCATATGCGCTCCGGCAGGTCAGTTGGCGTTATCCGATGGTTCAATCGTTGGCAATACAAAGGCTCGGCAGGGGTGAGTCAGGCTCAAACCACAAGCTGTAGTGTCATATTCAAGATTGAGCCACAAGATACGGGAATGCTGATACAGATGCAAGGCATGAACGGCCGGCCAAAACTGCGATTCAATTGCACTAAAAAACAGCAAAAAACCGGCAAAAATAGACATCTCAAGGGGTTGTTGTGGCTCGGCCTGTGGATAACATTGTGGATAAATCTGCTGAAATAAACTCAAAAAAAAATCTTGACACAGTGTTTCAGGAAGCTCGCAAAAAGTAACGTTCCAGACAAGCTGTATCAGTTTGGTGATCGACACTTGGTTTACATTGTAAACGGTGTACTATTGCCAACATCAGCTTGAGTGTATGGGTCTTGATTTTCAAGTGATACCTGATGTTGACCTAATATTGGAATGACTGTTTTGGTGGGGAAGATTGATGTCGCAAGAAGAAAGATTGCCGCGTATTTTGATCGTTGAGGATGACGAGCGTCTGGCGACGTTGACCCAAGACTATCTGATTCGTAATGGTCTTGAAGTCGGTGTGGAAACTGACGGCAACCGTGCAATTCGCCGCATCGTGGCTGAGCAGCCTGATCTGGTGGTGTTGGATGTGATGCTACCAGGAGCCGATGGTTTGACGGTGTGCCGCGAGGTACGTCCGCATTTTCACCATCCGATTTTGATGTTGACTGCGCGTACCGAAGACATGGATCAGGTGCTGGGTCTGGAGATGGGCGCAGACGATTATGTGGCCAAGCCAGTGCAGCCGCGTGTGCTGCTGGCACGGATTCGCGCGCTATTACGCCGTACCGACAAAGTGCCAGAAGAAGATGTTGCACAGCGTTTAGAGTTTGATGATTTGGTGATTGATAATGGCGGTCGTTCCGTTACCTTAGCGGGTGAACCGGTTGATTTTACCAGTGCCGAATATGACCTGCTGTGGCTGTTGGCCTCGAATGCCGGTCGGATTTTGTCACGTGAAGATATTTTTGAGCGGCTGCGCGGGATTGAGTATGACGGTCAGGACCGTTCGATTGATGTGCGGATTTCACGGATTCGTCCGAAGATCGGTGATGATCCCGAAAATCCAAAACGGATCAAAACCGTACGCAGCAAAGGCTATTTGTTCGTGAAGGAGTCTGGTGCGGGTTTATAATATGCTCAACCAGATGCGTAAACATCGTGTCGTGTGGTTTGGCGATTGATCAATGCCACACCGCACGATGAACAGCTTTTGGCACAGCATCTTCCTGCGTATCTACGCAGGTTTGGTGCTGGTGTGTGCATTAGTTGGCGTGTTTGCCTATGTGCTGGTGCAAAGCATTAATGCGCAGCGTGCGCAAAACTACCGCGAAGAAATGGCCTCTGGTGCCTTTTACTTAATCACACAAGGTGTGGCACGGCAACCCGACGCTATCGCACGGCAAAACTGGCTAAACGATGCCAGTGTGTTGCTGAATACACCGCTTTCGCTGTTGCCGATTGATGCGATTGAGTTGAGTCGTCATGAGCGTGATCAACTGAGCGATGATAATGCAGTGGTGCGTTACCAGCCCGAAAAAGAATACGGCGATGTTTATGCCAAAATCCAAGGCGAGGATCTGTTGCTGCATGCCCGTATCGACCGACTCGGTGAACAGCAAATCAAAGCAATGGCAGTATTTTTGCTAGATGATTTGGTCAACTACCCAGCGCAAGAAGCGCAGCGATTAGCACAGCTCAAACAAAAATTTAGTTTTAATATCAGTATTCGGCCATTATCAGCGCTCGATTTAGACATGGATCAGATGCGCCGAATCCGTCGTAACGATGTGGTGTTGGTGTTTAATGACAGCGCAACGGCCAGTGGTTCAACGATTCAAATTGTCAGCCCAGTCAGTGGCAACGAAGCTTTGGTGATGGGGCCTATTCCGCTGTTTAACTGGTTGCCGTTTCGGCTATTTGCTGGGGTGACGTTGCTCAGTTTGTTTTTGATTAGCTTGGGGGTGTATACCCTGATATTTCCGTTAGAGCGCAAATTACGACAAGTACAGATCGGTGTACGGCAAGTGCGTTCAGGCGACTTTTCCACCCGCGTACCAGTATCGGGTCGTGATGAAGTGGCACACTTGGCCAGTATGTTCAATAACATGACCGAGCATATTCAACGCTTAATCGAGGCACAGCGGGAGTTGACCCGTGCCGTGTCACACGAGTTACGCACGCCGGTCGCGCGGATTCGGTTCGGCGTTGATATGCTGGCGGACACCGATGATGAGGATTCGCGCTGGGAGCAACAAGCGCAAATTGATCAAGATATCGAATCATTAAACTCATTGATTGATGAGATTTTGACCTATGCCAAACTCGAAGAAGGCACGCCCTCCCTGAATTTGGAGACGATTGCGCTGGCTGAGATTGTTGAGCAAGTGGCAACTGAGACAATGGCACTCGGTAAGCCGATCAAAGTCGAAAAAACTCTACCAGATCAATCGGTTCAAGCGATTGCTGAGCGGCGCTATTTGCACCGTGTGGTGCAAAATTTGGCCGGCAATGCGATGCGTTACGCCGAAAGTCGAATCCGGATTAGTGCTGGAATCTCTGACGGAATGGCTTTTGTCTGTGTCGAAGATGATGGTGCGGGGATTCCCGAAAAAGACCGTGAAAAAATCTTTTTACCGTTTGCTCGACTCGATGACAGTCGCACCCGTGCTTCAGGCGGATATGGGTTGGGCTTGTCAATCGTTTCGCGGATTGCATTTTGGTTCGGTGGTCGGATGCAAGTCGATCAAAGTCCCGCCCTTGGTGGTGCGCGCTTTATCATGCGTTGGCCAATTGCGCCGACAAAAAACTAATTTTGTATAACACAGCACATATTGTTATGGCTTGAGATGCTCTATGCTATCGGTCACAACGCTTGGTTTTCTATCCAAAAAATGACTCAGCCACCCTGCATGACCCGCGAGCAATTATTACAGTTATTGACCGAGCTGGTCAGGTTGCCTGATTTTCAGATGGCACAGTTTGAGGCATTAATGCGGCAGGAGGTGCGCGCACTGATTCCACACGATGGTGTGGTGATGGGCTATGGCACCATCCAGCTTAACCAAGTCACCATGAATGACTTTGTCGCAGTTGATTACAATTTGGCGATGCTTGCCGAAATGAGCTTGCATACCAGTTTCGATGAGCGTCCGGTGTTAAAAGTGTGGTTGGCATGCCAACAACCGATGATGTTGACACCTGACGTGCTACGCGAGATTGGCTCAGCATATGAGTTAGAGGAGATGCTAAAATTTGATCTGCACCCGATGCTGATTCATGGTCAGCGCGATTTGTCGGGCAACATGAGTAGCTACTTTAGCTTTAGTCGCTGTACAGCAACAGCAGAACAGGCGTGTGCCGATATTGCGGTGTTGATGCCATTTTTACATGTCTTGCTGACGCGTGCGATGGCGAGTCGGCGGCGTTACTTTCGCTACGATTTGAGTGCCAAAGAGCAAAAAATTATGGCGTATTTGGGCAAAGGCTACTCTAATAAAGAAATTGCCGAGTTTTTGGGCTGTAGTCAATACACCATCAAAAATCAAGTCGCGACGATCCTAAAAAAAATGAATGCCAGTAATCGGACTGAGGCAATGTATCTGTTTAATCAGATTTTTTAGTTAAAAAAAACGTGCCCGACAGGCTGGTTAGATTGTCATCTGTGCCTGTCGGGCAAGTGATTGTCAACTAAGTTCAGCATGGATGCCAAAGGAAGCAATCTGCTGATCGGGTTTTATCATTTGATATTTGAACAATTATTGACTTGCATGCAGAGTGCCTTGATTTGGCAGGAGTCACAATAGCCCGAATGGACTAATACGACGCAGTTTGACGTACTCAGTTTAACGTACTGGGTTTGATACAGAATCGCACAGGCTGTCGTATCAAACTCGCACGAGAACGGCAGGAGTTTGCTACAATTCGCGGCATTTTTAGCGTGTTGGAAATCATCATGAGTGAGTCAAGCCGACCCTTGGCCGAGCAGGTCGCTGAACAAGTGGCACAACGTCGCACGTTCGCCATCATCTCGCACCCTGACGCGGGCAAAACCACCATGACTGAAAAGCTATTGTTGTGGGGCAAGGCGATTCAGGTCGCAGGCGAAGTAAAAAGCCGTAAGTCCGATCGGCATGCCACCTCAGACTGGATGCAAATGGAAAAAGATCGCGGTATTTCGATTACCACCTCGGTGATGCAGTTTCCGTTTCGCAATCACATTGTTAATCTGCTCGATACCCCTGGCCACGAAGACTTCTCTGAAGACACCTATCGTACCCTGACCGCTGTCGATTCGGCATTGATGGTGATCGACGGTGCCAAAGGTGTTGAGGAGCGCACGATCAAGCTGATGGACGTGTGTCGGATGCGCGATACGCCGATTATTTCATTTGTGAATAAAATGGATCGTGAAATTCGTGAGCCGTTAGAGCTGCTGGATGAAATTGAAAATGTGTTAAAAATCCGCTGTATTCCAGTCACATGGCCGATTGGCATGGGACGGGATTTTGTCGGTGTCTATCACTTGGCCTCGGATACGACATATCTGTATCAAGCGGGTCATGGCACCGAGATCGTCGAAGTCGAAACACGGCAAGGCTATGACCATCCTGATATCCGTGAGCGGATGGGCGAGCGCGACTTTAAAGCATTTGAAGAGTCACTCGAAATCGTGCAGATGGCTGCTGACGATCTGGATTTAGATTTGTTTTTAGGCGGTAAACAAACGCCGGTGTTATTCGGTACGGCACTGGGTAATTTTGGCGTAGACATGGTGTTAGACGCCTTTGTCGATTGGGCGCCTGCGCCAAAAGACCATCCAGCCGTTGAGCGCACGGTGAAGGCCACTGAGGTCGGATTTAGCGGTTTTGTGTTTAAGATTCAGGCCAATATGGATCCGAAGCACCGTGACCGCGTGGCGTTTATGCGGATTTGCTCCGGTAAATACGAAAAAGGCTTGAAAATGAACCACGTCCGTATCGGCAAAGAGGTGCGGATTTCAGATGCTCTGACATTTTTGGCCGGTGAGCGGGCACATTTGGAGGAGGCGTGGCCGGGTGACATCATCGGTTTGCACAATCACGGCACGATTCAGATCGGTGATACGTTTACTGCCGGTGAAAAACTGCATTTTACCGGTATTCCGCACTTTGCGCCGGAGATGTTTCGGCGGGTGCGCCTAAAGGATCCTTTAAAGTCTAAGCAGTTGCAAAAAGGACTTAAAGAGCTATCCGAAGAGGGCGCAACGCAGGTGTTTATGCCACAGATCAGTAACGATCTGATCTTGGGTGCGGTTGGGGTGTTGCAGTTTGAGGTGGTGGCGTTCCGGCTGAAGGAAGAATACAAAGTCGATTGTGTGTACGAACCGGCCAGTATTGCCACGGTGCGCTGGATTGAATGCGACGACGACAAGATGCTGAATGAGTTTAAGAAAAAAGCCCATGATCAACTCTCGGTTGATGGCGGTGGGCATTTGACTTATCTGGCACCGAGTCGCGTCAACCTGCAAATCATGCAGGAGCGTTGGCCGGACATTAAATTCCGTACCACGCGCGAGCATTGATCTAAACGATCTGGCGCATTAATGCTGCCCTAACCAGCGATTGATTAGCTTGTTCAGTGGGTCAGGGGTCACGCCGCTCAGGTGATACAACGCCTTACTGGTCAGTCCGACTGGCCAGTGGGTTGGTGCTAGTCGTCGATTGGCGGTAGCGGCTTTATAGACCACTTTTGCCACGTCTTCTGCGCTGAGATGCACGCCCATTTTTTTGATGCTGCCCGCATCCATATTGGTTACCATCGCTGTCTGTACAAACATCGGCATGATGTCCATGACGCGGATATTGTGGCTGCGCCATTCGTTGTCCAAGGCTTCGGTCAGGCCGCGCACTGCAAACTTACTGGCTGAATAACTGGCCAAATTGCTCTGTCCATAGATTGCCGACGCCGACGACAGGTTAATCACCCGTGCGCCATGTTGATTGGCTTTGAGATGCTCAAACGCACTGTGGCAACCGTTCAGCACGCCGTTGACATTGACCAGCATGGTGCGGCTATGGTCATCGAGCGCAGTCTGTTCAAATGCGCCAGAGTACAAAATCCCTGCGTTGTTCAGCAATACATCCAATGAGCCCGCCCAATGCACGAAGCCATCCAGCGCACTCCGCCATTGTTTGGCATTGCTGACATCCAGCGAACCTGCCATTGCGCGATCATGACCAATCTCACGCGCCAGCATGGTTACGGCATTAAAATCGCGATCAAATAGCCCAACCTGCCAGCCTGCTTCCGCAAATAAACGCGCGGTGGCTGCACCAATGCCTGCACCTGCACCGGTGATAAAAATGGTTTTTTTACGCATAAAACAAGTCCTCTGTTCGATCTGATCAGGCATTCATGGCATCATGCCAGAACCGCCGCTGCGTCGGTATTGGATTTTTAGATCATTTAGCACGTTGTCGATTACTGAGGTACACATGACCGATCATGGCATTTCTGAGTTGCTTGCAATCATGGCGCAACTGCGGCGCGATTGTCCGTGGGATCGGGCGCAAACCCCTGCCAGCCTGACCCGCTATGCCATCGAAGAAGCCTACGAAGTCGATGCAGCGGTACGTGACGGCAATCCGGCAGCGGTGTGCGATGAGCTGGGCGACTTGTTGCTACAAGTGGTGTTTCAGGCGCAAATGTATCAAGAGCAGGGCGCGTTTAATTTTGCTGATGTGGTAGCTGGCTTGCAGGCCAAGCTGATCCGGCGGCATCCGCATGTGTTTGCTGACAAAAAAGCTGATGACGTTGACACAGTGGCGCAAGCATGGGAAGCAATTAAACACACCGAGCGCAACGGTCAACGGCGCCGCTTGGATCAGGTCAAAGCCGGTTCGGGTTTGATGCAAGCGCAAGACCTGCAAAAACAAGCGGCCAAGGTCGGTTTTGATTGGCCAGACGTGAGCGGCGCACAAGCCAAATTACATGAAGAAATTGCTGAATTAGAGCAAGCCATTCAAACGAACGATACGGCCGCGATCACAGACGAGTTGGGCGATTGTTTATTTGCCTTGGTCAATATCGCCCGCAAGCTGAATATCCAAAGCGAAACGGCAGTTTTAGGCACAGTGCATAAGTTTAAATCACGTTTTGCCTATATTGAAGATCAGTTGGCCGAGCATGGTAAAACCCCTGAGCAAAGCAGTCTGATCGAGATGGATATGCTGTGGGAGCAAGCCAAAGCTGCCTTAAAATCCGAAGGTCAGCCGAATGAATAGCCCACACACACCGGCTTTGATTGATCCGTTTGCGCGGCGGATTCGCTATGTACGTTTGTCGGTGACGGATCGTTGTGATTTTCGCTGTGTGTATTGCATGGCCGAAAACATGACGTTTTTGCCGCGTGATCGACTGATGACGCTCGAAGAAATTGCCAGTTTAGGCCGCGTGTTTGCCAGTTTAGGCGTGCAGACCTTTCGACTGACTGGCGGTGAACCGCTGGTCAGGCGTAATCTGCCGTGGCTGGTTGAGCAATTGAGTCAGCATAGCGATGTGGTGATGACCAGTAATGGCGCACGTCTAAATCAATTCGCAGTACCGCTCAAGGCGGCTGGTTTATCCCGAATCAACATCAGCTTGGATTCGCTTGACTCGCAGCAGTTTCGCGAAATTACTCGCACGGGAGACTTGGCCGATGTGTTGGGTGGGATTGATGCGGCGCAGCAGGTTGGTTTTCGGGTCAAGCTAAACGTCGTGGTGATGAAAGGCCGTAATGATTCGCAGATTTTGCCGATTGTGGCGTTTGCGGCGCAGCGTGGCTTGGATGTGTCGTTTATTGAAGAGATGCCACTCGGCCAAATCACCGAGCACTCGCGTTTGCTGAGCTTTATGCCGAGTGCTGAGATTGAGCAGTTGATTGCGCAGCACTATGGCTTGGAGCCGACTGACTATCAGACCCAAGGCCCTTCGCGCTATCTGCAACTGGCCGATCATGCGACGCGGATCGGGTTTATTTCGCCGCATAGTCATAATTTTTGCGGGGATTGCAATCGGGTACGGGTGACCAGTGAAGGGCGCTTATTGTTGTGCTTGGGCAATGAGCAGGGCGTGGATTTATTGCCGTTGCTGCGGGATCAGGCTAGTGATGCGGAGATTGCTGCGCAGATTCAGACGGCATTACAGCAGAAACCTGAACGACATCAGTTTGATCTGACGCATGCTGAGCCACAGATTGTGCGTTTTATGAATATGACGGGGGGATAATTGCGGATGTGTGGTATTTTTAACATAAAGAAGGAGTTAGGTGATGATTAATTACTACGACGTATTAAGGCACAAGGTGTATGGATTGTCAGGTCGATTTTATGATCAACAAAAACTACTTGAACATATGCCTTGGGGTGAGGTGGATTGGCAGTCCGGCGTTGAGAGGTGGGCTGTGACTTGGCATGCACTATTTGAAGGAAAACATGACTTGTTAACCAGCCCAACAAGAGTTCCAGAGGCACATTTGTTTGTTGACGCAAATAGTATAGATGTTGAAGCTGATATGATTTCTTTTAAGGCACTTGTGATGTTTAAGTATAATTTCTATTACACAGATAACATATTTTTCAATGAGTTGGATGGGGATTCCTATCCAAGGAGAGGTCTTTTTTCAGATAACTTCACAAAAACTAAAGTTGGAGATTTCGAGGTATTGGGTCTAGTCGATCCATCTGAACTGGTTTCTTGGATCTATGATTTAGAGCTAAACATACCAAAAAGCAAACCGATTTAAAGCAGTTGCACGTTGAGTGATATGTCATCAGGCGATCTGTTAAAGGACGAAAAACCAGAGCATCAGAATTCCATTAAGATCGTGTGATCTGCTATAGTGATCGCATCAAGCCATGACTTAAAAAACACTGATCAAAAGGAATTTATCATGTTGAATGCACGCAAAATCAGCCTACTAGGACTGCTGCTCAGTTGTTCGTTGACCAGTTTAGGCAGTCCGATCTGTGTCGCATCACCGACCGAAGCACATCGTGTGTTGATGACCAAAAATCCATTTTCAGAATCGACATCAACCACTGCGCCTGCCCCAGATCAGCAACGCCAAGCCAATAGCCGTGTCACACAGTCACCGACCACGAATAACAATACGGTGAGCAGCCATAGCAACACGGTCAATATCAATCAAGCCGATGCCGCCACGCTGGCACGCGTGCTCAGTGGTATTGGTGAAAAAAAAGCCCAAGCGATTATTGAATACCGACAGACACATGGCGCATTTACCACGATTGAGCAACTCGATCACGTGAAAGGGATTGGTCCTGCCACCATCGCCAAAAACCGTGAGCGCATTCGATTGCAGTAAATCAATCTGGCAGCCTCATGGGTAACACTACCCAAATACTGTTACGAATTTACCCGCTGTGTTTTTGTGCGGTAACACTTACCCAATCCCCCACGACAGATGAGGCGTAGGGTGAGTCGGGTGCTATGATTTTAATTTATATTTATCATGATCTTATTTTTTTAGAGTTTGAATTGGATGGTTTGGCATGCTTTCTGCAATGACTCTGTAGAGCAGCCAACAAGTCTGATTCGCTCAGTCATAGCAGAAATCGTGATACCGCTGGATAACAATCACGCCAGCAGCGGTGTGCAACAGCGATTAAGCAAACAGAAAGACCGAGGGAAAAGCACGACAAACGTAATTTCGAAGGTGAGTGTGAAGTGTGGGTTAAATAGAAGATAGGTATCACAACAGCGCGCGCGGAAGAGCAATCTTCCGCGTTTTTTTTGCCTGATGGGCTATGAAGATGCGACAAAAATTGCTGATTGAACGGCAAACCGCTATGATCAGGCGGTATTTTGACTGATTGTTTTATTGTTTGCTTTTAAGGAGCATGCCGCCTGTGCAAACGTTGCGCGCATCCAAGCTTGGCCTCAATCCTTCGCTGTTATCCCCTGCCATTTTAGATGTATTGACCACGCTGACTGATGCAGGTTTTGAAGCCTATATCGTTGGTGGTGGCGTGCGAGATCTGTTATTGGGTTTACATCCCAAAGATTATGACGCGGTGACCAATGCCACGCCGAGTCAAATTAAATCGGTATTTGGCAAGCGTTGCCGGATTATTGGCCGTCGCTTTGAGTTGGCACATGTCTATTCAGGTCGCGATATGATCGAGGTGGCGACATTTCGTGCACCGCCGAGTCGCCCAAACACCACAGCGTCGGGTATGGTGACCCGTGACAATGTGTGGGGCACGATTCAGCAGGATTTCGTGCGGCGTGATTTCACCATCAATAGTCTTTATTATCAGCCACTGAAAGGTCAGGTGCTGGATTTTTGTCATGCGATTGACGACATTCAGGCGCGCACCATTAAATTTCTTGGCCAGCCTGCGTTGCGTTTTGAGGAAGATCCGGTGCGCTTGCTGCGCATCTTGCGTTTTGCTGCCAAGTTACAGTTTCAGATCGATGCTGATATTTTAAAAATATTAAAACCGAGTCTGGCTGAGCGTTTGCTGGAGGTATCACCGCATCGGTTGTATGACGAAAGCCAAAAAATGTTCAGTGGTGGTTATTTAGGTCGGTTGTTACCGCTGATGATCCAACATCATGCATGGCCGATGTTGTTTGCTGATGTGCCTGCCAAGATGACCGCGTTTATTCAGCGGGCTGCTGACAATACCGACCAGCGAATTGCAGCAGGTAAAAGCATCAATCCTGCGTTTTTTTATGCGGTGTTGTTGTGGCAGCCGTTTATGCAGCGAGTGCAACAACTTGAGCAAAGTGGCTTGCCGACCTACGATGCATGGACCCAAGCGGGTGTGGATGTGTTGCGCCGCCAGCAACGGCATACGGCGATTCCGCGTTATGCGGAGATGTTTATCCGTGAGGTGTGGGAGCTACAGCCGCGCTTGATTCAGCCAAAAGCCCGCCAGATTCCAAGCCTAGCAAGTTTGCCGCGCTTTCGGGCAGCGTTTGACTTTTTGTACTTGCGTGAGCAGATTGGTGATCCGTTGGTGGCCGGTATGGGGCAGTGGTGGCATGATTACCAAGAGATGTCGACTGATCAACGTGAATTGGCGATTCGCAGCCTGAATCGTCAGCAGTTGCGCCAGCATCGTCAAGCACAAAGTCAGCCGCAGCCGACCACACCAGCAGTATGGGCGGCTGATCCACTGGCCGCAATCGTTGAAGAGGTGTCGTTAGACGAGCGTGCAGTGGAGTCGCGTTCGGCACGTCGTCGTCGGGTGCGTCGCGAAAAAGCCCAAGCCGAAAGAGCGCTGGGTGCAGCAGCCTCCTCGGTGGCTGTCGATGTTGCCAGTACGGCCAGTGTCATCGTCGCTGAACCACAAGACGATGATGCGCCGTTGGTGTTTGCCGAAGGTGAGCTGGATATTCCTGTGCCATCGAGCCGTCCGGCTAGAGCGCCGCGAGGCGAAGCCAGTTTGCCGCGTCGTCGTCGCCGTCCGCGTGACCTGTCAACAGTGTTTATGGGGCCGTACTGATGGCGTTGGCATGGATTGGGTTGGGCAGTAACCTGAATACGCCGCTGGCAGATTCGCGGCAGTTGTTGTGTACTGCGGTCGCGGGGCTACGCCAATTGGGGGCGGTGCAGGTGTCGTCGCTGTATAGCAGTGCGCCGATGGGGCCACAGGATCAGCCGGATTATCTCAATGCAGCCGCTTGTGTGGAGACGGATTTAGCACCGTATGATTTATTGGCCTACCTACATGCGCTGGAACAGGCCGCCGGTCGGCAGCGTGTGCGGCGTTGGGGTGAGCGCAGTTTGGATTTGGATATTTTGCTGATGCAAGGCGTACAAATGCAGCAGCCTGATCTGATCATTCCGCATATTGGGCTGATGCAGCGTGCTTTTGTGGTACAGCCATTGTTGGAGTTGGATCACGCGTTGCAGGTGGATGGGGTCTATTTGAGGGACTTGGCGATTGCGCAGTCTACTGAAGGCATTCGGCGGATTGAGTGGTCTATTTGGGCAGATGCTCCGATGTTAGCTTGAGGCACAACCATGATTCGTTTAAGTCAACTGATGGCTTATAAAGCCAGTGGTACAAAATTTTCTTGCTTGACTTGCTATGATGCAAGTTTCGCCTATAGTATGCAAAAAGCTGAAATTGATGCTATTTTGATCGGTGATTCACTGGGCATGGTGGTGCAAGGACATGATTCGACTTTGCCGGTCACGGTCGAGGATTTGGCCTATCACACGCGTGCAGTGGCGCGTGGCAACCAGCACGCGTTGATTTTGGCGGATCTGCCATTTATGAGTTATGCCACGATCCCCGATGCGATTCGATCTGCGACGACACTGATGCAAGCGGGTGCGCATGTGGTGAAGCTTGAGGGTGGGGCGTGGCTGGCCGACACAGTGCGCATCTTGGCACAAGGCGGCATTCCGTCTTGTGTGCATTTGGGCTTAACCCCGCAATCGGTCAATGTGTTTGGGGGCTACAAAGTACAAGGTAAAACCCGTGCCGCCGCTGATCAGTTGTTGGCAGATTGTGATGCAGTGGTGGCTGCTGGTGCGGCTGTTTTGTTGTTGGAGTGTGTGCCCGCGCAACTGGCCAAGGAGGTACAGGCGCGCTTTGCGGTTCCGGTGATTGGGATTGGCGCAGGGGTGGATTGCGACGGTCAGGTGTTGGTGATGCATGATATGTTGGGCGTGCATCAAGGTAAGCCTGCCCGTTTTGTGCGGAATTTTATGCAGGATGCAGTGAGTATTGAGGATGCGTTTAAACAGTTTCATCTGGCAGTGCGACAAGGACAGTATCCCGCATCAGAACATACCTTTCAAATTGAGTTATAACCGATGAAAACAGAAACCACGTTACAGGGGTTACACGCTGCGCTCGGTGCTGCCCGTGCCGCGCGTAAGTCGATTGGCTTTGTGCCGACCATGGGCAACCTACATGAAGGTCACTTACGGCTGGTACAAGAAGCGCGTAATCGCTGCGATGTTGTGGTGGTGAGTATTTTTGTCAATCCGACTCAGTTTGGTCAAGGTGAGGATTTTGAACATTATCCTCGCACGCTAGAAGCGGATTCGAAGCTATTGTTCGATGCGCAGTGCGATATTTTGTTTGCCCCGAATGTGCAGCAGATGTACGGTGACGGCGCGCAGCAAACCACGGTACAGGTGGATTCGGTCGCGGCTGACCTGTGTGGACGCAGTCGGGTTGGGCATTTTACGGGTGTGGCAACGGTGGTCACCAAGTTGTTTAACATCGTACAGCCGAATGTGGCATTTTTTGGTGAAAAAGACTATCAGCAGCTTGCGGTGATTCGGCATCTGACCCGTGATTTATGCTTCCCGATTGATATCATCGGGGTGCCGACGGTGCGGGCAGTAGATGGTTTGGCGCTCAGTTCTCGTAATGGCTATTTAAGCACTGAGCAGCGGCGTACCGCCGTCGCGATTTATCAGACACTGCAAGCGATTGCCACACAGTTAAAACAAGGCGTGCTGGATTATACGATGTTGTGTGAACAAGGTACGGCGCAGTTGGTCGCGGCAGGCTTTGTGGTGGATTATGTCGAGATTCGCACGCCGTTGCTCGGTTTGCCAGACGCACACAGCACAGAATGGGTGGTTCTGATTGCGGCAAAATTGGGCAAGACACGGCTGATTGATAATCTGACTGTGAGCCTTGATTAAACATCGTGGCATCAACTACCGCTGCATAAGGATGACGAGATGAAGAAACTGCTGATCGTATCCGGTCGCTCCGGTTCCGGCAAAAGCTCGGCACTGCACATGCTGGAAGATTTGGGTTATTACTGTATTGATAACCTGCCGCTGTCGCTGTTGCCGGATATCGTTGCGCGGCTTGACCGTGAAAAAAATCTTGACATGCTGGCACTGGGTGTTGATGTGCGCACGCCGCGCTCGGATTTAATGCAATTTGAAGAGATTTATCAGCAACTGCAAAAATATGCTGACCCCGAAATCTTGTTTTTAAATGCGCGGGACGATGTGTTGCTGGCGCGATTTGCATCGACCCGCCGTCGTCATCCGCTGACTGACCGCTATAGCACGCTGTCTGAGGCGCTACATGCCGAGGAGTCATTGCTTGCGCCGATTGCGCGGCATGCGTCTTTAAGTCTAGACACCAGCAGCCTGAATATCCACGAATTGCAGCACACCTTGTCGGTTAAGATGGGACAGGGTGATCGGATGATTTTGATTTTACAGTCATTTGGCTACAAGCGTGGTGTGCCACTCGATGCAGATTTTGTGTTTGATATTCGACACTTGCCTAACCCTCACTGGCAGCCGGATCTGCGGGCGTTGACTGGGATGGACAAAGAGGTGCAGGATTTTTTTGCCAGTCACGCCTTGGTTGAGGACATGTATCAGGATATTTTTAACTTCTTACAAAAATGGCTGCCGGTCTTTGCCGAGGGGCATCGCAATTATTTGACCGTCGCGGTCGGCTGTACCGGCGGCCAGCATCGTTCAGTGTATATGGTGAATAGACTGTGCGACGCACTTAAGGCACAATGGCCGACGCAAACCTTACACCGTGAATTGAAATACTGGTCATGATTGATAGCACGATAGACGTCATCAACAAACTGGGCTTACATGCCCGCGCAAGTGGCAAACTGATTGAAGTGACCACGGGCTTTCGTTCGTCGATTCAGATTGGTCGGGGTGATCAGTTGGTCGATGCCAAAAACATCATGTCGCTGCTGATGCTCGGTGCAGGCCAAGGCACGAGCTTGCGTCTGGTGGTTGATGGCGTAGATGAAGAAAAAGCCGCTGAGGCGGTGGCTGCGCTGTTTGCGGCACGTTTTTACGAATCTGAATAGCCACGTCTTGGAGTCACTATGTCTTGGAGTCAGCATGTCGCGTCATAGACAACCAGAGCCGGAGCAAGCTTGGCAGGATCTTGAGGATCGTCCCAGCAAGACTGAACTCAAAAAAGCCATGCAGCGCTTGCAGGACTTGGGTCAGCAGTTGGCCGATCTATCGCCTGCCCAGATTAAAAAACTGCCGGTCAATGAGTACCTGATCGATACCTTGTTGGAACTCAAAGACATCACCGCACATGAAGCGCGGCGGCGTCAGTTTCAGTTGGTCGGCAAGCTGCTGCGTAGCGAAAACGAAGGCGTGATTATTGCCGCGTTGTCGGGTCGGCAGTCCAGTCGCAAACAAGCTCAGTTGAGCCGTTGGATTGAGCGATTGATTGAGCAGGGTGATCCTGCCGTAAATGAGTTTGTCCGGCTGCATGAAGCGGCCGAGCGGCATACGCTGCGCCAGCATGTGCTGCGTGTTCAGCGCAGTGTGGCACAGCAAGACGCAGAGTCTGAGCAAGTGGCACTGCGGCAAAATCTAGTGAATTACATTCAGCAAGTGGCTCTACTATCTGAGTAAGTGCCGTCTCTGCACAGGGCGTATTGGTCTGTGTAAATGCAACGAAAAGCCACTCAATCCAGCGTGTTTGAGTGGCTTTTTTGCTTAAAAAATATCGTCCGGTGCGACACGCTGACTTGGTGCAGGATTGCTAGGATTGCTGGGTGGTGGGGCTGGCCGCTCACGATAGCTGCCGGTTTGTGCAACGTTCGGCGTCAGTCGGGTCACGGGTAGATTCGGGTCAATACTGGAAGGCGTTTCGGTTGGCGCGACTGGACGTGGCGGTGGGGCAGGCCGTTGAATGATCACGCCAAGTGGCGGGGCATTACGCCGCGCAATCCGCTGTGATTCCTGCTCATCATCTTGTGCGTTTTGCAACAAATCTGATGCACTACTTTCAGCGCGGCGCAAGTTGCCTTGACGGGTCAGCCATTGCTCAGGCACATCAGCGAGTGCTTTGCCCATAAAATCTGTCCAAATCGGTAGTGCAGCAACCCCACCGTATTCGCGTCTGCCTAGGCTTTTCGGTTGATCAAATCCAACCCAAGCGACAGCCACCATTTTCGGCTGAAAGCCTGAAAACCATGCGTCTTTAGCATCGTTGGTGGTTCCAGTTTTACCGGCCAGATCATTACGGCCAAGCTTTAACGCGGCGCGTGCCGTGCCGACTTGCACCACATCACGCAGGATATTGGCCATGTCATAGGCTGCATCTGCGTCGATGATCCGTTCAGCCGGACGAGTGACAAGTGCAGGTCTAGGCTTGGCGACAGTTTGTGGGTCATCTATCGGGCTGCTTTCGGTTTGGGTAGCGACTGTCTCAGCATCAGCTCCAGTTACAGCAGTTTGCGCTTCTACGACGGGTTGAATCAAACGGGTGTTGACGATTTCGGCTGGCGCAGCTTGGGTTTGACAGTCACGGCACACCGCATACGGACTGGCTTGATAGATGATCTGGCCTTCGTGGTCTTCAATCCGCTCAATAAAATAGGGTTGAACTCGATAACCGCCGTTGGCAAATGCAGCATAGCCCGTAGCAATCTGAATCGGCAGTACCTGTGCTGTACCCAGTGCTAGGGTCAAGTTGCGTGGTAGCTCTTGTTCCACCATGCCAAAATTGACCAAGTAGTGTCGTGTTCGGTCGATGCCCACCGATTGCAACAAGCGAATCGATACCAAATTACGTGACAGGTATAAGGCGCGACGTAACGTCACATTGCCCATAAACCGTCCGTCGGAATTTTGCGGCCGCCATTTACCGACTTGTAGCGGTGCATCGCTGATTGCACTTTGCGGGGTGAAGCCGCGCTCTAATGCCAAACTATAGATGAACGGTTTAATCGCCGAACCGGGTTGTCGCCAGCCCTGAATACTGCGGTTAAATTTACTATCCGCAAAATCATAACCGCCGACCACAGCCTCAAGCGCACCGTCTTCAGGATTGAGTGCAATCAATTGCCCCTGTGCTGCCGGAATCTGACCGAGCTGCCATGTACGCTGTTGGCTGTCACCTTGTGCGCGTAACCGCACAATATCTTTAGTTTTAACAATCTGACTGGCATTTGAGGGCGCATTGCCGATGCGATTGGTGTCGATATATTTACGCGCCCACTGCATGCCCTGCCAAGGCACAGTGACCTCAGTACCATCTTGTAGTTGCGCTTTAAAGCTTTGACTCATGACTTGAGTCACTTTGGCTGGCTGTAAATCACCCACTACTCTAAAATTTTTCAATGGCTTATCGTGTGCTTCTGCCCCACGCCAACCGTGCCGCCGGTCATAGGCCTCCAAGCCGCGCTTGACTGCATCATCGGCAAATTGCTGCCGATCACTGCGCACAGTGGTATACACGCGCCAGCCAGAATACTGTGCCTGTTCGCCATATCGATTGACTAATTCAGCGCGTACCATCTCCGCCAAGTAGGGTGCACGCATATCCAACTTGCGCGAATTCATGTTTAAGTTGACAGGCTCTGCAATCGCTTGCTGATAGTCTGCCTGCGCAATAAACCCAAGCTGTAGCATCCGACCCAAGATCCAATTGCGCCGCTCTAAGGCACGCTCAGGGTTGGAGACGGGATTATAGCTCGAAGGTGCTTTAGGCAGACCGGCAATCATTGCCATCTCAGCAATGGTCAGTTGGTCAAGTGATTTACCATAATAAATCTTGGCAGCGGCTGAGATGCCGTAAGCGTTTTGTCCCAAAAAAATCTTGTTGACATATAGGGTTAAAATATCTTGTTTGCTCAGGGTTTGTTCGATTTTGCGTGCTAAGAAAATCTCGGTTAGCTTACGCTTTAAAGTACGCTCAGGGCTCAAATAATAGTTTTTTGCCACCTGCATGGTGATGGTTGAGCCGCCGGTTTGGGTCGAGCCACTTTGTACCGCTTCTGTTACCGCACGGCCAAGCCCCTTAAAACTCACCCCACCATGACTAAAAAATGACGCGTCTTCAGCCGCCAAAAATGCCTGAACCAGATGTTCAGGGATCTGGGCATACTCGATGGGGTCGGATTGCTTTTCACCAAATAAGCCAATCAGTTTGTCATCACGGGTGTACACCTGTAGTGGCATTTCGACTTGTACGTCTTGTAAACGGCTCATATCAGGCAGCGTTGGTGCCAAATACAGGTACATTCCGTAAAAACCGACCGGAATCGCCAACGCCAAAAGACATAGCAAGGAAAAAACCAAGCTAAAGAAAGCGTAAATCAGACCTGCACTAGATAGCTTTTTCATGGCAACTACGTTTTAATACCAATCGGGACCGGAGTGATCTTGCAGTATACCCGCTAACAATGCTTGTGTGTCAGCAGCAAGTCTGATAAGACTACGGTTGGGCAGCGGGGATAGCTGTAACACAGCGCTTCGTATTTTCTACGAAAAAAATAAAAGGGAAAAAACGTGCTTTCCTTTCGTCGCAAACACAATGCCAGTCTAGTCGGTCTGGACATCAGTTCGACATCGGTAAAACTCTTGGAGCTCAGTATCCAAGATGGCCGTTATCGAGTTGAAAGCTATGGGGTCGAACCTCTGCCGAGCAATGCAGTGGTCGAGAGAAATATTGCAGACACCGAAGCTGTTGGTGAGGCAATTGAACGTCTGGTCAAGCGGGCTAGGCCACGCACGCGTGCGGCTGCGGCTGCGGTCACCGGTTCGGCAGTGATCACCAAAGTAATTGATATGGAAGTTGACATGACCGACGATGAGCGTGAAACGCAAATTCGTCTGGATGCTGATCAGTATATTCCGTATCCATTGTCCGAGGTGAATCTCGATTTTGAGGTGGTAGGGCCATCGGCCGTGCCGAATCGGGTCAGCGTTTTGTTAGCTGCTTCGCGCTCAGAAAACATTGAGCAGCGGGTCGATACGCTAGAGATTGGTGGCTTAACTGCAAAGGTCATGGACATCGAAGCGTATGCGATGGAGCGCGCTTTCTCACTGATCATTGATACGTTGCCAAGCTCACCAGAGATCGTTGCGATTATTGATATCGGTCACACCATGACCACTTTGAATGTGCTACGCGACGAAAAGATCATCTATACACGCGAGCAGATGTTTGGTGGTAAGCAACTGACCGAAGATATCCAGCGTCGTTACGGCTTGTCTTTTGAAGAAGCAACGCGTGCCAAACGTGAGGGCAATTTGCCTGACGACTACGAGCCTGAAGTGTTGCGGCCCTTTATGGAGTCCGTGGTGCAGCAGGTGACTCGCTCATTACAATTTTTCTTCTCATCTAGTCAATACAATGATGTTGATCACATTTTGTTGGCCGGTGGTAGTGCTAGTATCACAGGGTTGGCGGGTTTGATCCAAGAAAAGCTGGGCAATCGTGTCAGTGTGGCCAATCCATTCTTGCAGATGAATTTTGCCAGTCAGATTGACACCAGTGCGATTGAAAATGACGCCCCTTCCCTGATGATCGCTTGCGGTCTGGCCTTACGGAGTTTTGACTGAAATGGCAAAGATCAATTTGCTGCCATGGCGCGCCGAGCTTCGTGAGCAGCGGAAAAAAGAATTCATCACCCTGAATGTCGCAATTTTTCTGCTCGCAGTGGTGTGTAGCGGTTTAGTTTGGATGTTTTTTAACGCCAAACTAAACGACCAAATGACGGCCAACCAACAGATTACCAGTGCCAATACCGCACTGGATGCGCGTCTCAAAGATCTTGACGGTCTACAGGCGCAGCGCGATGAGATTCTCGCGCGCATGAAAGTCATTCAAGATTTGCAGGGGCAAAGACCGATTGTGGTGCGCCTGTTTGATGAACTGGTGCGCATTACCCCAAATGGTATGTACCTGACGCGCTTTAAGCGTGATGGTGATAAGTTTACCATTGAAGGCCGCGCTGAAAGCCCGAATACCGTATCAGAGTTGTTGAGAAGCTTAGAGTCTTCGGTGTGGTTTCGTAACGCGTTTATGAATTCTTTTCAAGGCGTGATCGAAGGTGAAAAGGCCGCCGCACCTGCATCGGGTGGTGTCGTTCCTCGTGCTGAAGAGGGCTATGGTCAGTTTATCGTGTCAGTAGACTTGGCCTCGGCCGAAGAGCTTGTCGCAACAATCAGTGCAGCAAGCGCACCAGTACCTGTTGAAAGTATGGCCACGCCAACTGCCATCCCGTCGGCAGATTCTGCTAGTGTCGCAGGAGGTCAGTAATGAGTACGGATAAAATTTCGTTAAATAAGACCGATACTAATGTACCGGTTGCCAAGAAAAAAGCCTACACCTACCAGGATTTTGTGGATAGTTTTAACTCGCTGGATCCACAAAATATGGGTAACTGGCCTCTGCCAGTGAAGCTGACCATCTATGTGTTTGTGTTCATGCTAACCATGGCCTTGGCCTACTTTTTGCTGATCAGTCCGCTGAATGATCAAATTGCCAGTGCCAACAAGCAAGAGCAAACGCTACTGACCGAGTACAAAGAAAAAGACTCGAAAGTGCGCAATCTTGAGTTGTACAAGGCGCAGGTGATGCAGATGGAGGAGACTTTTGGTCAGCTGCTACGTCAGTTGCCGAAAGAAAACGAAATTCCTGGTTTGGTTGAGGATATTAACTACACGGGTGTTGGCAGTGGTGTGCAGTTCCAGAACATCAAAGTCGAGACAGAAGTCACTCGTGAGTTCTTTATCGAGTTGCCGATCAATATTGCAGGGCGTGGCGATTATCATTCGTTTGGTGCATTCGTCAGTGGTTTAGCAGCGTTACCACGCATTGTGACAGTACACGATTTTGAGATCGTACCGGTTGCTGCGGACAAGAGTAAAAGCGAAATCCCAGTGCTGAATATCACCCTACAAGCGCGTACCTACCGCTACAATGAGCAGGCTGATGCAAAAGCTGCTACCGCAGCCACAGGAGCAGCAAAATGAAGCCATTTGTTCTGTTGTGCGGATTGTCGGTGCTGATTGCGCTGACTGGTTGTAGCTCACGGGTCGATGTGGTCAACGAGCGGATGCAACAGATTAACGCTGAGCCGCCGCTGCCCGTGCCACCGCCCCCAGTATTTTTACCGATTCCGACCTATGGATATGCTGCTCAGCAGTTGCGCAGTCCATTCATGCCACCTAGTTTGGCGCAAGAATTGCAGACCATGGCTGGCCGCCGTGTTATGCCCGATTTGGCACGTCCACCGCAATATCTTGAGCAGTTCCCATTAGAATCACTGCGCATGCGTGGTACCTTGACGCGGCCATCAAGTCCGCTGTTTGCCTTGGTTGAAGATCCAGAAGGTGTGGTGACGCGGGTGCAAATCGGTAATTATATGGGACGCAATTTTGGTCGAGTGACTGCCGTTACGCCAAGTCAAATTACGGTGATTGAGATCGTTCCAGACGGACGTGATGGCTTTGTCGAGCGACCACGCAGCCTCGTCATGGTCGATGTAGGCTCATAAAGCAATCTTGAGGACAAAAATATGATGAATCGAGTGCTGTCGACACGGATCGACCTACAGGCGGGGAAAATGACAACAGTATTCATGCAGCGCTTGGTATTAGCCAGTGCATGTGCCATGGTTGCACAAATTTCAGTGGCTGCCGAGCGTGTTGGCTTGACGCAGGTGATGCCGATTGAGTTACCGAATGGTGAGACTGAGCTACGTATGGTGTTTAGCGGGACACCGCCAGCACCGCAAGCCTATCAGATTGAACGCCCTGCACGTTTGGTGGTGGATCTACCCGCGACTCGCAATGATTTAAATACACGCTATCAAAATCTGACCACTGGCCAAGCGCGTAGTATGTCGATTGTAGACAATCAAGAAATCACCCGTTTAGTGATCAATCTATCTGAAACTGGCGGTTATACCACGCGTGTTGAAGGCAATACCTTGATTTTGCGTGTTGGTAAGGCATCTCTAGGTGCTGCCACCACGGTCAGTTCGCCAAACCGAATTGCAGCTGCGCAACCGCAAGCAGTGGCTGTCAGAGCAGTCAGCCAAGCTGAGTCAGCGATTGCTAATATAGATTTCCGTCGTGGTACTGGCGGCGATGGACAGGTGTTGGTGCGCTTGACTGATCCGAACATTCCGGTTGATGTGCAGCAACAAGGCAGCAGAATTACCGCCCGTTTCTTGGGTACGAAGCTGCCTGAAAACCTACGTCGTCGCCTAAACGTCAACGATTTTGCCACGCCAGTGAGTTTGGTTGATGCTTACAATGAAGGCAGTAATGCCGTCATCGTGATTCAGCCACAAGGTGATTTTGAATATTTAGCCTACCAAGCGGATAATCAACTCACCATCAGTGTTAAACGTCCTGCTCAAGATGCGGTGAAGCGCGTTGAGCCGCCAACGTTTGTCGGCGAGAAGCTGTCGATGGATTTTCAAGACATCGAAGTGCGTTCGGTCTTGCAGTTAATCGCGGATTTTACCAAGCAAAACTTGGTTGCCAGCGACACGGTACAAGGTCGAATCACCATTCGCTTGCAAAGTGTGCCGTGGGATCAAGCGCTGGATATTATTCTACGCACCAAAGGTCTCGATCAGCGTAAGTCTGGCAATGTGATCATGATTGCCCCTGCCGCAGAAATCGCTGCTCGCGAGAAGCTAGAGATTCAAGCCTCGCAACAAGTGCTGCAGCTTGCGCCACTACAAACCGAGTACATTCAGCTGAGTTATGCCAAAGCAATGGATGTACAAACCCTGATTACCTCTGGTCGCAATAACGGCGGCTCTGGTAACACGGGACAAAGTGGTAATAGTGGTGGAGAGGCGAACGTTGGTAGCTTACTGTCATCACGCGGCACAATGTCAGTCGATACGCGCACCAATACGCTGATTATTCAAGATACGGCGCGCAAAATTGACGAGATTCGTGAGTTAATTTTGAAGCTTGATGTGCCGATTCGTCAGGTGATGATCGAAGCGCGTATTGTGCGTGCCACCGACAGCTTTAGCAAAGAGCTTGGCGTGAAGTGGGGGGTGCTGTCCAATCCAATGCGCCATGCAGGGATTGGCACAGGCAATCTACAGTTAGGCGGCAGTGAACAAACGCTGGCCGATCTGCGTGATGTCGATGATGACGGCAAAGTCACCATCTCCCGCCCACAGAACTTGAATATCGACATGGGTGTGACTGGTGCAGGTGCAAGCCGGATTGCACTGGGTATCTTGAATATGTCGGATGTGATTTTGGATCTGGAGCTTTCCGCGTTACAAGCAGATGGCAAAGGTGAGATCGTCGCAACACCGAAAGTGCTGACCACCGATAAGCAAAAAGCCCGTGTTGCCGCAGGTACGCAGATTCCCTACCAAACGGCAACCTCGAGTGGTGCGAGAGCGATTCAGTTTATCAATGCTGAGTTGAGCCTTGAAGTTACCCCGAGTATCACGCCAGATGGTCGGATCGGCATGGAGTTGTTTGTCAATAGTGACTCACCAGGTGAAATTCAGCCGACCGGCATTCGGGCGATTGATACCAACCGTGTCTCAACCAACGTGTTGGTCGATGATGGTCAGACTGTCGTGTTAGGTGGGATTTTCCAAAATCAGACCACCAAAGGTACGCTGAAAACCCCATTCTTGGGTGACTTGCCGTATGTGGGTCGTTTGTTCCGTAAGGACATGCAATCCAATAATAAGCAAGAGTTGCTGATTTTTGTGACCCCACGTTTGGTCAGTGAGACCAATACTGGACGCTAAAACGCAGTTGGAGTCGTCAAGCCGTATGCCGCAATACGTGGATAGTAATTTGTTTTTAGTCGGTCCGATGGGGGCTGGCAAAACCACTGTAGGGCGGCATTTGGCTGATCTGCTGGATCGGCCGTTCTTGGATAGCGATCACGAGATTGAGCAACGCACGGGTGCAAGTATTCCTTGGATTTTTGACAAGGAAGGCGAGGACGGTTTCCGGCAGCGTGAACAAACAGTCATTGCTGATCTGACGGCGCGGCATAACATTGTACTGGCGACGGGTGGTGGCGCAGTGATGCGTGCTGCCAATCGACAATGTTTGCAACAGCGTGGAATCGTCATTTATTTATACACGCCCGTGTCGATGCAACTGGCTCGTACTGCGCGAGACCGTAACCGACCCTTATTACAAACAGAGCATCCTGAAGTGAGATTGCAGCAGTTGCTTGACCTGCGAGACCCATTTTATCGTGAAATTGCCCATTATATTGTGCCGACACTTGATGGTTCCGCCAAAGACCTTGCACAAAAAATCATTCATTTAGTCAGTTCAAACACGGTAAAATAGCAGCCGAAAGGCTTTTGCTCCGGCGGTATTATGCAAACATTACAGGTTTCTTTGGGTACGCGAAGCTATCCGATTCATATTGGTCAGCACTTATCTGTGGCTGAGTTATTGCTGCCGCATATTGCCAGTCAGCAGGTGATGATCGTGAGCAATACCACGGTTGCACCGCTGTATTTAGCAGCCTACCAAGATTGTTTGCAAGCCGCAGGTTTGAGCGTCGCTGTGTGTGTTTTGCCGGATGGCGAGCGTTATAAAAACCTAGAAACGCTGACCTTAATTTATGATGCACTGTTGTCGGCACGATTTAATCGTGATTGTACGGTGTTGGCACTCGGTGGCGGCGTGATCGGTGATATGGCGGGTTATGCAGCAGCAAGCTTTCAGCGAGGCGTGGATTTTATTCAAGTTCCCACCACCTTGCTATCACAAGTCGATTCGAGTGTGGGTGGTAAAACTGGTGTCAACCATCCACTTGGCAAGAACATGATTGGCGCGTTTAAGCAGCCTAAAGTGGTGCTGGCAGACATGGCACAATTGGCAACGCTGCCAGATCGTGAACTGTCCGCAGGTCTTGCTGAGGTGATTAAGTATGCATTGTTGGGTGATGCTGAGTTTTTAGACTGGCTAGAACACTATATGCCGCAGTTAGTGGCGCGTGATCCGCTCGTGCTGGCCGAAGCGGTCTATCGTTGCTGTGCGCATAAGGCGCGCATTGTGGCCGCAGATGAGCATGAACGGGGTGAGCGTGCATTATTAAACCTCGGTCATACGTTTGGCCATGCAATTGAGTCACAGTTGGGCTATGGCGAATGGCTGCATGGTGAAGCAGTGGCGGTCGGCATGCTGATGGCGGCTGATTTGTCGATGCGCTTGGGTTGGCTGACGTTTGCTGACGTGTTGCGTGTGAAGCGTTTATTGTTGGCGGCTCAGTTACCCGTAGATGTGCCAGATTCGATGAGTAGTGCTGATTTCTTAAGGCTGATGCAGCTGGATAAAAAAGTATTGGCAGGCCAATTAAGACTGATTTTGCTAAAAAAACTGGGCGAAGCCGTGATCTATAAAGATGCGCCAGCCGAATTGCTCGCACAAACTCTACGCCAACGCCAGTTTGCGCTGGAGCGCGTCACTTGAATCGCTCATCGCTGATGTACAGCTGGTGGCAGCAGATCCGTCAGTTTCCTTGGTTGTCGGTCGGCTGGTTGACGATCGGTACAGGTATGCTTGCGGCCTGTTTTTTATTGTGGTTGTCGCTACAGCTGGCCGAGCGGTTGACGGTTGAGGTGGTTGAGCCTGCTGCGACAGCGCAAGCCACTGTGATGCTACCGGATCGCTTAGACGGTGAGCTTGGCATGTTGTTTGAGGCGGTGCCACCGTTAGACTTGAATAAGCAGATTGCAGTGGTCGGGCAGCGTGCACCTGAGTTTCGTGGCACGGAGTTTATTAAAGCCAATTCGAGTCATTGGACGTTACAGGTGATGAAAGTTTCACAAGAAAGTGTGGTAAAAACTTATTTATCACAGCGTAAAGATCGTCAGCGTTTCCAGTATTTTAGGGTGGTGGAAGGGACACAAGAGCATTATTTACTGACTTACGGTAATTTCACCACGGTACAAACGGCGATGGGCGCACTACAAACCATGCAGTTTGAGTTGCCGAACAGTGTTAAAGCCTTCCCTGAGCGCTTTTCGACCTATCAATCGTTGGTCAAGGATCAAGGCTCTGAGGAGCGCATGAGTGGGATGGCACAAAAGGTTCGGCAAATTTTATTAAAGCCTGTTGCGACCCCGATTGAGATTGATGTAACGGAGCGAGCCGTTCGAACAGCCAGTCCATCCGTGCAAGAACCCGCATTTGGTGCCTTAGCGGGAGATCGAGTCGCGGCCAAAACCGATCCGACGATGAGTTTGCCCTCGAGTTCAGGCGGCAGTAGTACAGGCGGCAGTACATCCAACAATACTGCACCGACCACACCACCGAATCCTGTGGGCAATGCCACGCCGGTACAAGACCCGTTTAACTAGCGCGATGTGGCGGCAATCGCTTGACCTGATGGCTAAAAATCGCAAAAAATTGCCATCACGACACGTTTTGTATTCAATCTGTGCAAAACGGCCTGATTGTTGCATTTGAGTACAAGCGCATTTTTCTTTAGAATACTCGACCATTTTGTCTACTTTAGGTCGGTGCGCAGGATAATGCTGTGTATTTGATCCACCGTAGTGTTTAGACCGATTCCAAGGGTACGCCATGCATATGCCGCACAACGCCGCTTCCGAGCTTCCCGCCTCATCTGTGCCTGCACAATTGGGGATGTATCAGCCAGATGATTTCCGTGACAATTGTGGTTTCGGTTTGATCGCCCATATGCAGGGTGAGGCCAGCCATGATTTGCTGCGAACGGCGATTCACAGCTTAAGCTGTATGACGCACCGTGGCGGGATTGCGGCCGATGGTAAGACTGGCGATGGCTGTGGTCTATTGTTGGCAATGCCGAAAGCTTTTTTTCGTGCAGAAGCAGCGGCACTCGGGGTTGATCTCACGGAATTGTTTGCAGTGGGTACGGTGTTTTTAAACACGGACAGCACTTTGGCACAACATGCGCGTGATGTGATCAATGCCGAAATTGCCAAAGAAGGTTTAAGCGTTGCGACGTGGCGAGTGGTGCCGACCAACAACGATGCGCTGGGCGAAATTGCCATGCGTTCGCTGCCGGTGTTTGAGCAGGTGATGGTGAATGCCACGCCTGAACTGACCGAAGCTGAATTTAATCGTAAACTGTTTCTCGTTCGTCGTCGCGCTGAACAACAGCTGCAGCATGACCCACTGTTTTATGTGACGACACTGGCCTCGACCGTGATCAGCTACAAAGGCTTGATGATGCCGGAGGCGATTGCGGATTTTTATCTGGATCTGGCCAATCCTGCGTTGCACTCGCATATCGTGGTGTTCCACCAACGTTTTTCGACCAATACCTTGCCGCGTTGGCCGCTGGCGCAGCCGTTCCGCTATCTGGCACACAACGGCGAAATCAACACGATTATGGGCAACCGTAACTGGTCGGTGGCGCGTACTCCAAAGTTTGCTAATCCTTTATTGCCAGACTTGTTGCAACTCACCCCGTTGGTTAACCGTACCGGCTCTGATTCGTCTAGCTTAGATAACATGCTGGAGATTTTGGTCGGTGGTGGCATGGATATCTTCCGTGCCTTGCGCATGTTGGTGCCGCCAGCATGGCAAAACGTCGAAACCATGGATGCTGATCTACGGGCATTTTATGAGTTTAACTCAAAGCATATGGAAGCGTGGGATGGTCCAGCTGGCTTGGTGATTCAAGACGGACGGCATGCGGTCTGTATGTTGGACCGCAACGGCTTGCGTCCCGCCCGTTGGGTGATTACCAAAAACGGCTACATCACCTTAGCCTCTGAGATCGGAGTATGGGGCTATGCACCTGAAGATGTGGTGTCCAAAGGCCGCGTTGGGCCGGGACAGATCTTGGTGGTAGACACCCTCACCGGTGAGTTGCTGAATAGCCAAGCCGTTGATCAACGCATGAAAAATGCGCATCCGTACAAGCAATGGCTGCGTGATCACGCGATTCACATTCAAACTGACGATGAGCAAGAAGAGCAACTGGCCGATCAAGGCTTGCGTGGCGAGGCACTCAAAGTCGCCCAAAAAATGTTCCATGTGACGTTTGAGGAGCGTGAACAGATTATTCGCCCACTGGCAGAAAGCGGCCAAGAAGCGGTCGGTTCGATGGGCGATGATACGCCGATGGCAGTGCTGTCGCGGCAGACGCGGCACGTTGCGGACTATTTCCGTCAGCAGTTTGCCCAAGTCACCAATCCGCCGATTGATCCGCTGCGTGAAGCGATTGTGATGTCGCTGGAAACCTGTATGGGGCGCGAGCAAAATATTTTTGAAGAAGCGCCTGAACATGCTGATCGAGTGATTATCTCTAGTCCTGTCTTGTCTGCCAGCAAAATGCAGCAACTGCGCGAGATTGATCGTGCGGGCTACGGCATGCAAGTGATTGACCTCAACTATCCAGAGGCGGAAGGTTTAGAGGCAGCCCTAAAGCGCATTTGTGCCGAAGCAGCAGCGGCAATTCAAGCCGGTCAAACCTTGCTGACCCTGTCAGATCGTGCATTGCGTGAGGGCTATTTACCGGCCAGCGCGATCATGGCGACCGGTGCAGTGCATCATCATCTGTCGAATGTTGGCTTGCGTGCCGATGCTAACATCATTGTCGAAACAGGATTGGCGCGTGACCCGCATCATTTTGCCGTGCTGATCGGTTTTGGTGCGACCGCCGTGTATCCATACCTTGCCTATGACGTGATCAACGATCTGGTCGAGTCCGGTAATTTGCTGGGTGATCCTTTGTACGCGCAAGCCAGCTTCCGTAAGGGCATCGACAAAGGTCTACTCAAGATCATGTCAAAAATGGGTATCTCAACCATCGCGTCGTATCGTGCCGGTCAATTGTTTGAAGCGATTGGTCTGTCGCATCAGATCGTTGATCTGTGCTTTAAAGGTGTGCCGAGTCGTATTGAAGGTGCGCGTTTTACCGATCTAGAAAGCGACCAGAAAAAACTGGCTGCTGATGCATGGAAAGCCCGTCGTCCGATTGATCAGGGTGGCCTGCTGAAGTTTGTTTTTAACAAAGAATATCATGCGTTTAATCCTGATGTGATCAACACGCTGCATAAAGCGGTGCGCTCGGGCAAGTACGAAGATTTCCGCGAATATGCCAATCTAGTCAATACCCGTCCAGTCGCGACGCTGCGCGATTTGCTGAAGCTAAAAACCGACAACAGCATCGACATCAGCGAAGTCGAGTCGATTGAGCAGATTCTGCCGCGCTTTGACTCCGCAGGCATGTCGCTCGGTGCATTGTCACCAGAAGCACACGAATCGATTGCGATTGCGATGAACACCATCGGCGGTCGCTCGAACTCGGGTGAGGGCGGTGAAGATCCAGCGCGTTACGGCACCATTAAAAACTCCAAAATCAAGCAGATCGCGTCTGGTCGGTTTGGGGTGACACCTGCATATTTGGTCTCAGCCGAAGTGCTACAGATCAAAGTGGCGCAAGGTGCCAAGCCCGGTGAGGGTGGCCAGTTGCCGGGGGGTAAAGTCAACAGCTTGATCGCCAAGCTGCGCTATTCGGTACCGGGTGTGACCCTGATTTCGCCACCGCCGCACCATGACATTTACTCGATTGAAGACTTGTCGCAGTTGATTTTTGACTTAAAACAAGTCAATCCAAGTGCGATGGTGTCAGTCAAGCTGGTGTCTGAACCGGGTGTCGGCACGATTGCAGCCGGTGTCGCCAAAGCCTACGCCGACTTCATTACCATTTCGGGCTATGACGGCGGTACAGCGGCATCGCCATTGTCGTCGATTCACTATGCCGGTTCACCATGGGAACTCGGTCTAGCTGAAGCCCAGCAAGCCCTGCGGGTCAACGATCTGCGCGGTAAGGTGCGCGTGCAAACTGACGGCGGCCTGAAAACCGGTCTGGACGTGATCAAAGCCGCGATTCTCGGTGCAGAAAGCTTTGGCTTTGGTTCGACCCCAATGATTGCGCTGGGCTGTAAGTACCTGCGGATTTGCCACCTGAACAACTGCGCGACCGGCGTTGCCACTCAGCAAGATCACTTGCGCGAAGAGCATTACATCGGCGAGCCAGAAATGCTGATCAACTTCTTCCGCTTTATCGCTGAAGAAACCCGCGAGTTACTGGCCAGCTTGGGTGTGCGCTCGATGAAAGAGCTGATCGGCCGTACTGATCTGCTCGAAATGCTCGACGGCGAAACCGACAAGCAACATCACTTGGATCTGACTCCACTGCTGACCATTCACCCATCAGGTGAAGGCAAGTCGCAGTATTGTGAAGTCACCCGCAACGAGCCACATGACAAAGGTCTACTGGCTGAGCGGATGGTCGAAGACATGCTACCGGCAATTGAAGCCAAAGCTGGCGGCACGTTTAAGTTTATGATTGGCAACTGTGACCGTTCGATTGGTGCGCGCTTGTCAGGTGAAATCGCCAAGCGTCACGGCAACCTCGGCATGAGCGACGCACCGGTCACGCTTGAATTGGAAGGCACAGCAGGCCAGTCACTCGGCGTGTGGAACGCCGGTGGTTTGCATATTCGCTTAGAAGGCGATGCCAACGACTACGTCGGTAAAGGCATGGCCGGTGGTCAAGTCACCATTTATCCACCGAAAGGCTCGCCATTTAAAACCCAAGACACGGCGATTATTGGTAACACCTGTCTATACGGTGCAACCGGCGGCAAGCTGTTTGCAGCGGGTACAGCCGGTGAGCGCTTTGCAGTGCGTAACTCAGGCTGTCATGCGGTGATTGAAGGCGCGGGCGACCATTGCTGTGAGTACATGACCGGTGGTTTGGTCACCGTGCTGGGTCGTACTGGCCTGAACTTCGGTGCAGGCATGACCGGTGGTTTTGCCTATGTGCTTGACCTTGATGGTGATTTCTTTGACCGTTGCAACCATGAGTTGATCGACCTGAATCGTATTTCAACTGAGGCGATGGAACCATATCGCCATCATTTGATGGATGTGATTGACGAGTTTGTGCTAGAAACCGGCAGTGTCTGGGCGCAGACCATCCTGAACGAATTTGACGAATATAGCCGCAAATTCTGGTTGGTCAAACCCAAAGCAGCCAGCCTCGTAAGCTTGCTAAAAACCACCAAAGCCGATCCACAATAACGCACGAACAGGCAAGTGCTGTCGTGTTGTCTAAGTACAGCGACAGCACTGACCCACTGGAGATAACCGAAATGGCTGACCGCCTAAGCAATGATTTTCAGTTTCTGGACGTGCCACGTCAGGAGCCGGAAAAGAAGCAAATCGACGCGCGTACCACGGAGTTTGTCGAGATTTATCAGCCGTTTGAAAAAAAACAAGTCGCTGACCAATCCCATCGCTGTCTTGATTGTGGCAATCCGTATTGTGAGTGGAAGTGTCCGGTACACAACTACATCCCAAACTGGCTCAAGCTGATCTCTGAAGGTCAGTTGTTCCAAGCGGCGGAGTTGTCACACCAAACCAACACTTTGCCAGAAGTCTGTGGTCGCGTGTGTCCACAGGACCGCCTGTGTGAAGGGGCATGTACCCTAAACGACGGTTTTGGTGCTGTCACCATCGGCAATACCGAAAAATACATCACCGATACTGCCTTTGCGATGGGCTGGCGGCCTGACATGTCCAAAGTGGTGTGGACAGACAAAAAAGTCGCCATCATCGGCGCAGGCCCTGCCGGTTTAGGCTGTGCAGACGTGTTGGTACGCGCTGGTGTGAAGCCGGTGGTGTTCGACAAAAACCCTGAAATCGGCGGCTTGCTGACTTTCGGGATTCCAGAATTCAAAATGGAAAAATCGGTGATGATTCGTCGCCGTGCGATTTTTGAAGCGATGGGAATCGAGTTCCGTCTGAATACTGAGATCGGGACGGATGTACAGATCGGCGATCTACTGGCCGATTATGATGCCGTATTCATGGGCATGGGTACTTACACCTATATGAAAGGCGGCTTTGCTGGTGAAGATCTGGTTGGTGTCCATGATGCGCTGGACTTCCTGATTGCTAACGTCAATCGCTGCCACCAAGATGCTGGCTGGGAAAAGAACCCAAGCGACTACATCAGCATGGAAGGCAAAAAAGTCGTGGTGCTCGGCGGTGGCGATACTGCGATGGACTGTAACCGTACCTCGATTCGTCAGGGTGCAGAGACGGTCACTTGTGCCTATCGTCGTGATGAAGCCAACATGCCGGGCAGTGTGCGTGAAGTGAAAAACGCCAAAGAAGAAGGCGTACAGTTTTTATTCAATCGTCAGCCGATTGAAATCGTCGGTGTCAACGGCCAAGTGACCGGCGTTAAAGTCGTGACTACCCAACTGGGCGAACCAGACAGTCGTGGTCGCCGTAGCCCTGAGCCGATTCCCAATTCAGAGGAGATTCTGCCTGCGGACGCGGTGATCTTGGCGTTTGGTTTCCGGCCAAGTCCTGCGGCGTGGTTTGCTGGTCAGTCGATTGCGATGGACGGTTCAGGCCGTGTCAACGCTGCTGAGCAACAAACCTATAAGTTCCAAACCAGTAACCCAAAAATCTTTGCCGGTGGTGATATGGTGCGCGGCTCTGATTTGGTGGTGACTGCGATTTGGGAAGGTCGCCAGGCAGCTGAAGGGATCTTGGATTACTTAGATGTCTAATCGCAGATGACCTGATGCAAAAAGCCCATCGTTGAGATGGGCTTTTTTGTGGCACACTTATTGTGCAAATCAATCGGCGCGCTTCCAAGTTTGGGTACGGCCAAGCATCGAAAATCCGATAAAACCACGCATCTCCAAGGTTTGTCCGTCAGCAGATAGCTTGCCTTTGAGCTTGTAGGTTTTGCCCGTCAGCGGATCAAGGATCTCACCTTGATCATACTCATTATTACCGCTAGCTTTCAGACCATTGATAATCGGTAAACCGACAAGAGGGCGGTTTTTCAGAGCGCCACTGCACTTGACGCAGTTGGTAATCGTGGAGCCTTCGAGCCGCTGGGTAATGGTTCCCGTGAGTGCGCCATTTTTGTTTTCAAACTGCACAATCGCTTTAGGTTTGCCGGTTGTATCGTCAAAAGTACGCCATGTGCTGCCGTTGAGTGGTTCGGCCATCGCGATTGACGTCATGCCCAGTAGGCAGGCGAGGCTGGTCATCCGTAAAATCTTCATTTGTTTCGTCCTCTGAGATGGGATTGCTGTACTCGGGTCTGTTGATGGCCGCCGTGACCAACACGGGATGCATTAATTTGGACAACGCAGTGATGGGGGGCAGGCGGTTATTATGCCTGTAACACAGCGAGCCGCCAGAGCAGAATCGCTGACTTGTCGGTTCAGTATAGCCGCTAGATTTTGTCATATTGTGAGATTTTCGAGCAGATTTTGATCAGGTTGCGTGTTTTGTGGCACTGATCGAACGCATTGCTTGCAAGCATCCAAGATGTGAACGATGATCGGTTTTTGCAGGTCTATTGCAGATGAACTTAAAATGGTCTGACGAATCTTCATCCAATTGAGATGATTTTTCGGTATACTGCCGCGTCTTTTATTTGTTTGCGACGTTTTTATGTCCGATATCCAGAATTTGCGCAATATTGCCATTATTGCACACGTTGACCATGGTAAAACCACCCTTGTAGATAAGCTGTTGCAGCAGTCCGGCACTTTTGGCGATCGCGGCAATGAAGGCGAGCGCGTGATGGACTCCAACGCGATTGAAAAAGAGCGTGGCATTACTATCCTTGCTAAAAATACGGCGATTCGCTGGACCGACAAAAAAACCGGCCAAGAATACCGGATTAACATCGTCGACACTCCAGGGCACGCTGACTTCGGTGGCGAAGTTGAGCGCGTGATGTCGATGGTCGACTGCGTGTTGTTGCTGGTCGATGCGCAAGATGGCCCGATGCCACAGACTCGTTTTGTGACCACCAAGGCATTCGCGCGTGGTTTGAAGCCGATTGTGGTTATCAACAAGGTAGACCGTCAAGGCGCACGCCCAGACTGGGTCATGGATCAAGTATTTGATCTGTTTGACAAGCTTGGCGCAACCGATGAGCAGCTTGATTTTCCTGTGGTGTATGCCTCAGCGATCAACGGCATCGCTGGTCTTGAAGTCGATCAAATGGCCGATGACATGACCCCATTGTTCGAAACCATCGTGAATGTGGTCGAAGCCCCGAAAGTAGATACCGAAGGCCCATTCCAGATGCAAATTTCGAGTCTGGATTACAACAGCTTCGTTGGGGTTATCGGGGTAGGTCGCGTACAACGTGGTTCAGCCAAGACCAACTCACAAGTGAAAATTGTTGATAAAGACGGCAAAGAGCGTAATGGTCGGATTTTGCAGATCATGGGCTATCACGGTCTTGAGCGGATCGAAGTCGAAGAAGCCAGCGCCGGTAACATCGTCTGTGTCACGGGTATGGAAGGTTTGAACATTTCCGATACCTTGTGTGATCCAAAGCACGTTGAAGCACTGCCACCGCTCGAAGTCGATGAGCCAACTGTGTCGATGACCTTCCAAGTGAACAACTCGCCGTTTGCGGGTCGTGAAGGCAAGTTTGTCACTTCGCGTAACATCCGTGATCGTCTACAACGTGAGTTGATTCACAACGTGGCACTGCGTGTTGAAGATACCGATTCGCCAGACCGCTTTAAAGTGTCAGGTCGTGGCGAGCTGCACTTATCGGTTTTGATCGAAAACATGCGTCGTGAAGGCTTCGAGATGGGCGTGTCCCGTCCTGAAGTCATCATGAAGGAAATCGACGGCGAAACCCAAGAGCCGTTCGAATCGGTGACCTTTGATGTGGAAGAACAGCATCAAGGCGCGGTGATGGAACAAATGGGCTATCGCAAAGGCGACGTGACCAACATCGAAATGGATGGCAAGGGTCGCATGCGTATTGAAGCGATTGTGCCGTCGCGTGGGTTAATTGGTTTCCGCTCAGACTTTTTGACCATGACGTCGGGTAGCGGCATCATGACCTCAAGCTTCTCTCACTACGGTCCAGTCAAGTCAGGCGATGTGGCCAAACGTCAAAACGGCGTGTTGGTGTCGATGGTGCAAGGCACGGTATTGGCCTACGCGCTATTCACCCTGCAAGACCGTGGTCGTCTGTTTGCCGAGCCACAGCTGGAAGTGTATGAAGGCATGGTGGTCGGGATTAACTCGCGTGGCGATGACATGGTGGTTAACCCAACCAAAGCCAAGCAGTTGACCAACATCCGCGCCAGCGGTACTGACGAAGCCCTGATTTTGTCGCCACCGATTAAGCACACGCTTGAGCAAGCGCTGGAGTTTATTGCCGATGACGAATTGGTCGAAGTCACACCGAAGTCGATCCGTATCCGTAAAAAATTCCTGACCGAAAGTGAGCGTAAGCGTAACAAACAACGCTAATCGTCTGCTTGATCTGCAACTCAGCGTAGCTGGGTTGCAAATGACTGAAAACGCTGCTGAGATCAGACACCTGAACAGCGGCGTTTTTTTATTGGGTTTTTGGGTCTAGTCGGGTAGTCTAGGCCAAGAGCCTTGCGAGTGTACAGACAAGAAAATCTGGATGATTTTTGAAATTCTGGTGGGATGAATGTGGACAGTGCTAACCAGAGCATAACCGAATCAGCAAATTGAGGAGTTCGTACCATGAGTATCGTGTCAGAGTTTAAAGAATTTGCCTTAAAAGGCAACGTCATGGATCTAGCGGTCGGTGTGATCATCGGCGGCGCCTTTGGTAAAATTACCGCGTCATTGGTCGAAGATGTATTGATGCCGATCATTTCGATGATTTTAGGTGGCAACGTTGATTTTTCGAACATGTACATTGTGTTAGGTGACGTGCCAGCAGGCACGGCCGACACCTACGCGGCGCTTAAAGAAGCAGGCGTGTCTGTGCTGGCCTATGGTCAATTTTTAACCGTTTTGATTAACTTTATCCTGTTGGCGTTTGTAGTGTTTTTGATGGTCAAAGGCATCAATAACCTGCGCCGTAAAGAAGAGGCTGCTGCACCTGCTGCGCCAGCCGCTGATCCAGCCGATATTGTATTGCTGAAAGAAATCCGTGACGAGTTACGCCGTAAAGCTTAACCTGCTGAGTGGCTGACAAAAAAATAGCGCAATCAATTGCGCTATTTTTTATGCTAAATCAGCTTATTGCTGCATGGATTCGCCAGCTTCAAGCTGATAAACCGTTTTACGCTCATCTT
>OGCL01000264.1_pt1 | contig 59746 bp, 54 predicted proteins | sample 1570041 | NCBI WGS metagenome assembly OGCL01 (sample SAMN06266162, study PRJEB24511) | hot springs metagenome | isolation source: Hot spring water | place: South Africa: Limpopo | collected 2015-06-22
TCGGTGCGCTGCGCCGCCTGCGGATCGCGCAGGAAGCGAACGTCGTGCAACAGGCCCATGATCAGGGAATACATCTCGGCCACCAGCTGGTCGGGCGGCGTGTCGGGGGGCAGGTGCCCGGCCTCGATGGCCTGCAGCACCGTGCGGCGCAAGGCGGCGCGCCAGCGGGTGATTTCGGAATGCAGCAGGTCGCGCAGCTCGCCCTCGCGGTCGTCCAGCTCGAACGCGCCAGCGGTATAGATGCAGCCGGTGAAGGCCTCCACGTCGCGTGTGCGGGCAATCCAGCGGCGCATGATCTCCTGCAGGCGCGGCAGGCCCTTGGGGTGCTGCATGGCGGGCACAAACACGTCGGCCAGAAAGCGGCGGCCAAACTCTTCAATCACCGCCTTCTGCAGCGCCTCGCGCGAGCCGGCGCGTGAGAACACGCCGCTCTTGGACAGCCCCACGCGGTCGGCCACAGCCTGCAGCGTGATCGACTCCAGCCCCTCGGCCGCAGCCAAGTCCAGCGCCGCGCCCACAATGGCGGCGCGGGTGAGTTCTGCTTTCTGGGTTTTGGCGTCCATGGGGCGAAATTTAGCACGAATGTGCGAAATGCGCATTTCACCCTGCTGTCAACCGGGTGACGGGGGTGGCTGGCCTGCACCCCGTGCCACTGGTACGCTGCGTCGCCATGGAGACAATACACACAACCCCGCCCTACATCCCCCAGATCCGCCTGTACCAGAACTGGCTGCGCGACCAGCACGGCCTGCAGTTCGACAGCTACGACGCGCTGTGGCGCTGGTCTACCACCGAGCTGGATGCGTTCTGGCAAAGCGTGTGGGACTACTTCCGGATCGAGTCGCCCACGCCCCACACCGCCGTTCTGGGCAAGAACACCATGCCCGGTGCACAGTGGTTCCCGGGTGCCCAGGTCAACTACGCGCGCCAGGCGCTGCGGCATGTGGATGCGGCGCACGCTGCGGGCCTGCCGGCCATCATCAGCCGCAATGAAAAGGGCAACCACCGCGAGCTGACCTGGCCCGCGCTGCGCCGCCAGGTCGCGTCGCTGGCGCTGCACCTCAAGGCGCAGGGGGTTGAGCCCGGCGACCGTGTGGCCGCCTACCTGCCCAACGTGCCCGAGGCCATGATCGCCTTTCTGGCCACGGTGAGCATTGGCGGCGTGTGGAGCATCTGCGCGCCCGACATGGGCACGCATGCGGTGCTCGACCGTTTCCGCCAGATCGAACCCAAGGTGCTGATTGGCGTGGACGGCGTGAGCTACGGTGGGCGCGACCACGACCGAACCGCTGTGCTGGCCGAGCTGCGAGCGGCACTGCCCAGCGTGCAGCACGCGGTGCTGCTGGGCAATCTGGATGCTTCTGTTTCGATAGCTGGTTGGGAAAGCTGGACGGGCGCAACGGCCCGAAATGACGCTGAAACCACGGCCTTCGAGCCGATGTGGCTGCCGTTTGACCACCCGCTGTGGATCGTCTATTCCAGCGGCACCACCGGCCTGCCCAAACCCATCGTGCACGGCCACGGCGGCACGGTGCTGGTGGCGTTGCAGCTCAAGGTGCTGCACAACGACATCGGCTGCAGCTACGAGCCCAACAGCTTTGGCGAGCGCTACCACTGGTACAGCTCCACCGGCTGGGTGATGTGGAACGCGCAGCTCAGCGGCCTGCTCTCGGGCACCACCTGCGTGATCTACGACGGCAACCCGGGTGGCAGCAAAGACAACCCCGACTGGGGCGTGCTGTGGCGCTTTGCGGCCGAGACGGGCGTGACCTTTTTCGGCGCGGGCGCGGCGTTTTTTGCCAACTGCATGAAGGTGGGCATCACGCTCGCGGACTATGGCGACTTGACGCGCATCCGTGCGCTGGGCACGACCGGCTCGCCGCTGTCGCCCGAGGTGCAGGAATGGGGCACGGCGCAGTTCGAGGCCATTGGTACGCACGATATCTGGTGGAACAACATATCCGGGGGCACGGATTTCTGCGGCGCCTTCATCGGCGGCAACCGCGAGATGCCGCAAGTGCCCGGCGAGATGCAATGCCGCATGCTGGGTGCGGCGGTGGAATCCTGGGACGCTGAAGGCCGCCCCGTGCAGGACGCGGTGGGCGAGCTGGTCTGCGCGCAGCCGATTCCGTCGATGCCGCTCTACCTGTGGGGCGACAAGGATGGCAGCCGCTACCTGTCGAGCTACTTCGACATGTACCCCGCAGGCCACGGCCGCCGACCCGGCGGTGGCGACGGCCCCGCCAGCATGGGCGCGGTCTGGCGCCATGGCGACTGGCTCAAGATCGGCGCCAATGGCGGCTGCGTCATCTACGGCCGCAGCGACGCGACTATCAACCGCCATGGCCTGCGCATGGGCACCAGCGAGATCTACAGCGCGGTGGAGGCGCTGCCCGAAGTGCTCGACAGCCTGGTGGTGGACCTGGAGTACCTGGGCCGCGAGAGCTACATGCCGCTGTTTGTGGTGCTGCGCCCGGGCTACGCGCTGGACGATGCCCTGCGCGTGCGCATCAACGGTGCCGTGCGCACCGCTTTAAGCCCGCGTTTTGTGCCCGACGACATCTTTGCCGTGGCCGAGGTGCCGCGCACGCTGAGCGGCAAGAAGCAGGAGCTGCCCATCAAGAAGCTGCTGCTGGGCCAGCCCATCGAAAAGGTGGTGAACAAGGACGCGATGGCCAACCCGGGGTGTCTGGACTGGTATGTGGCGTTTGCGGCGCAGCGGGCTGAAAAGCTACAAAATGCATAGCTATTCAGGCATGCTGGACGCGCGGTAACGGCCATTTCTGCTTGAATTTTTGCATGGCCACGCTTTTGAATCAGGCCCCAGCCACTCGGGCACCAGCGGCGCATCGGTGTGGCTCCCTCTCCCGCGAGGGGAGAGGGAGTATTCAGGAGCGCCATGACCGGGCGGGGCGGTAGACGGCTGCCCCGCCCCTCGGTCTGTCAACCGTCCGTCAATCCAGCTTCGCCCCCGAGGCCTTGATCAAGCGCTCCCACACCGGCCGCTCCTTGGCAATCGCTGCGGCGAAGAGCGCGGGCGAGCTGCTCTGCACATCGAACCCCATGGCCGCAATGCGCTGGGCCACATCGGGCAGCTGCGTGGCCTTGCGCACCTCGTCGGCAATGCGCTCCAGGATGGCGGGCGGTGTGCCTGCGGGCGCGCCAAACGCCAGCCAGCCCGCCACGCGGTAGGCCTCGTCGTTCAGGCCCTGTTCGGCGAGGCTGGGCACGTTGGGCAGCGTGCCCATGCGGCGCTCGCCGCTCACGCCAATGGCCTTGAGTTTGCCCGCCTCGATGTGGGGCTTGGCCTGCAGCGCGCTGGCAAACGCGATCTGGATCTGGCCGCCCAGCAGGTCCTGCACCATGGGCGCCTCGCCCCGGTAGGCCACGTGGCTCATGTCGGCGTTCTGCGTGAGGCTCATGTACGCCCCGGCCAGGTGCGGGTAGGCGCCCGTGCCGTACGAGCCATAGGCCACCTTGCCCTTGTTCGCGGCCACGTACTTCAGCAACTCGGGCCCGGTGGACACAGGCACGCTGGGGTGGGCCACCAGCACCAGCGGCGCAATCGCGATCTGGTAGATGGGCGCAATGTCCTTCTCGGGACTGTAGGGCAGCTTGGTGTACAGGAACTGGTTGGTGAGCATGGAGTTGCTCAGGCCCAGCAGCAGGGTGTAGCCGTCGGGCGCGGCCTTGGCCACCGCGTCGGTGCCGATGATGCCGGCCGCGCCGGGCTTGTTGTCGATGACCATGGGCTGGCCCAGGCCCACGGCCATCTTTTCGGCCAGCACGCGCGCCAGCACGTCGGTGGCGCCACCAGCGGCAAAGGGCACCACGATCTTGATGGGCTTGTTGGGGTAGGCCTGCGCAAAGGCCGACGTGCCGGTGAAGGCGGCGGCCAGCGCAGCGGCGCCGAGCCAGGTGCGGCGGGACATCAGGGGGTGGAAGGGCATCGGTTTGTCTCCTGTCATGGTTATAGAAACGTACTCAGCGGGCTCCGCGTGCATGGTGGCGGGCCGGTGCCTGGCTGTCACGCCATGGGCTTATGCGGTCTGGGGGCTCCCTGCGGCGGGGGCGGTGGTGATGCGCACGGTCAGGGGCAGGGGCGCAAGCACCTCGCGCAGGCGGGCGGCCAGTGCGTCTGCCTGCGCACCGGGGGGCACGGTCACGCGCACCGCGTTGTCGCCTTCGGGCTGCACCTCGGGGCGGGGCTGGCCTGGGGCTTCGGCGGCACACACGCCATCCACCAGCGCCTGCACCGTGTGGCAGGCGGCGCGCTGGCGCAGCTCGGGCTTGTAGATCTTGCCCACGTTGGTCACGGGCATGGTCTCCAGCACCTGCACCCAGCGCGGGCGGGCCACGGCCTCGTCCACGCGTTCGGCGGTGAAGGTCAGCAGTTCGGCCTCGGTCACCGCCGGTGCACCGGGCACCAGCGTGGCGTAGACCACGGGCAGCTCGCCCGCATAGGCGTCGGGCGCACCCACGGCGGCAGCAAGCTGCACGGCGGGGTGGGCGCCCAGCGCGTCTTCGATCACCTTGGGGTCGATGTTATGGCCGCTGCGGATGATGAGGTCCTTGGAGCGGCCGCTCAGGTGCAGGCGGCCCTGGTCGTCCACAAAGCCCAGGTCGCCCGTGGCCAGCCAGCCGTCGGGCGTGAACGCCTTGGCCGTGTCGGCCGCGTCCAAAAAACCCGAGAACAGGTTGGGCGACTGGAACAGCACCATGCCCGGCTGGCCGGGTGGCAGGTCCTGGTCCGACGCGTTGCCCTGCGCATCCAGCGCCACCACACGCAGCTGGGTGTACGGCAGCCGCCAGCCCACGCAGCCTGCGGGCGCGTTGACGCCGGGCGGGGTGATGGTGGAGATGCCCGCCATCTCCGTCATGCCCAGGCTTTCGTGGATGTGCAGGCCAAACAGCCGCTCAAACCGCGCCGCCAGCTCGGGCGCCAGGATGGCTGCGCCCGTGCGGCAGTAGCGCAGGGTGGAAATGTCGGCGCCGCTCAGCGGCACATTGGCCAGCGCCGCCAGCACCGTGGGCACGGCAGACAGGTAGGTGCAGCGGTAGCGCTCCACCAGCCGCCAGTAGTTGGCAATCACCTCGCGGTTGCGGAACAGGCCGGTGGTGGGGATGATGGTCTCTACCCCCGCCGACAGTGCCGCCAGCGAGCCCGGCAACACGCCCGCCACATGGAACAGCGGGTAGCCGTTGATGCCCACGTCCTGCGGCGTGATGCCCTGCATCTGCACGCTGCCCCAGGCCGTGAACACCTGTGCGCCGTGGCTGTGGCGCGCGAGCTTGGGCGCGCCGGTGGTGCCGCCGGTGTGGAAGTACGCAGCAATGTCGGTGGATGCAATGCGGCGGCCGCTCACCAGGTGGTCGCCAGGGTGCTGGTGGCGTTCGGCCAGGTCCACCACACCGGCAGGCAGCGGGCCCGCCGCGCCGGGGGCTTCCGTGTGGGGGGCCACACGCAGCACGGTGGTGAGTGTGGGCACCAGGGCGCGCAGGCGCAGGGCCTTGCTCCAGTAGCCCAGGTCGCCCTCGCCGCCGTAGGCAATCAGCACCTTGGCACGGGCCAAAGTCATCATGGCCGCGATCTTCTCGTCGGTGAGCATGGGGTTGAGCGGCTGCACAATGCCCGCCGCCTCGCCGCCCCACAGGGCCAGGTGGTATTCGAGGCAGCCGGGCAGCAGCACGGCCACCGCGTCTTGCGGGCCCACACCCAGGTGGTGCAGCAGGTTGGCCGTCTGGTGGATGCCGGTGAGCAGCTGCGCATACGACCAGCGGATGGGCTCGGCGGCCGGGTCGGCCGTGGGCAGAAAGGTGAGCGCCGTCTTGTCGCCAAACGCCGCCGCCGCGTTCACAAAAATCTCGTAGGTGCTCTGCACCGGCAATGCTTCGGCCAGGGGCCGGGCTTCAAGCCGCTGCACGTCCTGCAGGCTGCGGATGGGGGCGGACCGGGTGAACGGGGGGTGGAGAGGCGGGAGCAGTTGCTGAGCAGGGGTCGTGGCCATGGACGCATCAGGGGGAGCAGAACAGCCATTGTTGTGGCGACAGGATTTCTTGACAATCCCATGAAGCATTGACACTCTGTATGAAAAATTTTGACAAACCGCCGGCTGCCGACCGCCTGGACCTCTCGGCCCTGACCCTGCTGGTGGAGATCCTGGACGCGGGCAACCTCAGCCTGGCGGCACGCAAGCTCAAGATGAGCCGCGCCAACGTGAGCTACCACCTCGCCCAGCTCGAAAAGTCGGTGGGCGTGCAGCTGGTGCGCCGCACCACGCGGCGTGTGGAGCCCACCGAGGTGGGGCTGCGCCTGTACGACCATGGCCGCAGTATCGTCAACGAGATCCTGGCCGCACAAGAGACCATTGCCACCCTGGGCAAGAGCCTGCAGGGCCGCGTAGGGCTGAGCATGCCCGTGGGCTATGGCCAGGTGGTCATGGCCGGGTGGCTGATCGAGTTCAAGCGCCTGTACCCCGGCATCCTGCTGGAGGTGATGTTCGAGAACCGCGTGAGCGACCTGGTGCGCGAGGACGTGGACATCGCCATCCGCATCATGACCGAGCCTCCGCCCACGCTGGTGGCCCGCCCGCTGGGGGCTGTGCACTATGTGGTCTGCGCCTCCAACGGCTATGCCCAGGCCCAGGGCCTGCCCCGGCAGCTCAGCGACCTGGGGGCGGTGCCCCTCATCTCCGCAGGGTTCATCGGCCGCGAGCTGCGCGTGGCCGCCTACCGCAACGGCCAGCGCGAAGAGGTGCTGCCCCGGCCCACGCTGCTGTCCGAGAACATGCTGTTCCTGCGCGACGCCGTGCTGGCGGGCCTGGGCGTGGGCCTGATGCCCGACTACGTGGTGCAGGACCTGGTGGACCGGGGCCAGCTGGTGACTGCGCTCGACGACTACCGCCTGAGCGTTTTCGGTACGCAGATGTTCTTGCTCTACATGCCCAACCGCTACCAGACCAGCTCGGTGCGCACGCTGATCGATTTCATCCTGGCCAAGGTGGGCGAGGGCCGCACGGCCCACCCCGGCGGCGCGCCCATAATGCCGCTGATGTCCACTGCGCGCACCCCAGCGCCCCTTTCATGAACACACCCAACCCCCCCAAACGTTTTTCGATGATCCGTGAATTCCACCTGGCGGACTGGTTCACGCTGGGCAACGCGTTCTGCGGTGTGGGGGCCCTGTTCTCGGTGATGTCGTACCTGGAGACCGGCGACATCGTGCACATCTACTTCGCCTGCGCCCTGGTGCTGGCCGCGCTGGTGTTCGACGTGCTCGACGGCCGCATCGCCCGCTGGCGCCAGAAAAGCTCGGCCATGGGCCGCGAACTGGACTCGCTGGCCGACGTGATCTCCTTCGGCGTCGCCCCGGCCATCATCGCCTACGGCTGCGGCATGCAGGGCCTGTACGACCGCATCGTGCTGGCCTACTTCGTGGCCTGCGGCGTCTCGCGCCTGGCGCGCTACAACGTCACCGCCGAAACGCTGTCCGAAGGCACGGGCAAGGTGAAGTATTTCGAGGGCACGCCCATCCCCACCTCCATCGTGCTGGTGGGCCTGATGGCGCTGGCGGGATCCATGGGCGCGGTGCGCGAGCACCTGTGGTTTGGCAAGGTGCTGATCGGCGGCTTCACGCTGCACCCGCTGGTGCTGGTGTTCGCGGTGTCGGGGTCGTTGATGATCAGCCGGATCAAGATTCCGAAGTTTTGATGCTGCTGAGCGCTTTTCGGAGTAAGCACCAAACACTGATTTCATTCACACGGGTGTACGAATTGTCCGTATCCATGTCGTAGCTGGCTGCAGGCATGTGAGGCTCCCACACTGCCCGCAGCCACTGTCACGGATGAACCACCAGGCGGATCAATTGCAAGCCCAGGTTCCGCTGCTGCGCGTGAAGCGTGTGCTGCCGTAGATCAGCGCACCGCCATCGTGGGCAAGGGCCCAAAGGGTCGATGGCCGCGATGTGCCTGTGCTCACGACGGCCTGCCCTTGCAGGTTCCATGCACCACTGGTACGCGCATACAGCGCAATGCGTTGGGTTTCGCCGTTGTCAGCGGCAGAAGCACCGCACGCCACCTGTCCGGATACCTTGGCGGTATTGACGGCGAGCGTGCTGCCGTCGCCAGACAGCACCATGGCCCCGTACTCAGGCCCTCCTGAGATCGGTGGGGAGTATGCGTACAACGTAGCTGGAATCCGTTCCTGCTGTGTCCAGGCGCCGGCGCCATCTTGTGAGAACACAAGGACCAGGGGGTTGGCGGAAGTCTTGAGTAAATCGCGATCGGTCACCGCCAACGTGCGGCCATCGCCCGACAGAGCCATGCTCGCGATAAAGGTACCTTCGCCGCTCAACGAAGTCTGGGGGGCCCAGGCAGTACCCGTGCGGGTGTAGGTGAACACTGCGCTGGAAGAGGTGGCGCCGGAGGAAACCACCGCAGAGACAGCCAGCAGGTTGCCATCGGCGGACAGCGCCATGTGGTCGGCAATTTCGGCCTGGCAGGGCTGTGGGCATGCGGATGGTGCAGAGGTACTGTCCAAGCGGGCTTGCTGGCTCCATGCGCCGCCACTGCGCTGGTAGACATACACCGCGTCTGTGACGACGAGGGAGTTCGTGCTGGTCCTGATTTGCTTTAGGGCCCGTACGGCCAAGGTATTCCCGTCTGCCGACAGCACGGACTGATCGATGTAGTAGTCACCGGAGCGCAGCGAGGCTTGTTGCTGCCACGGCTGATTCTTGCTGCTGCGCGCGAAAACGAGCGTCGTGGTGTTGGCGCCATAACTTACCCCGCGCAACGCCAAGGTGAGCCCGTCCTTGGACAACATGCCCGTGCGCAGTTGACCGCTAGCGGAAAAGTAATTGACGAGGGGCGCATACCCCGACGCAAATTCATAGCTGATGCCTTTGGTGACGTCGAAGGCCTTGGCGTCCGTGAAGGCCCCGCATCCGCTGGCGTTGCAAGCGCGCAGGCGGTAACTGGCATTGATCACGTCAACCACATTGACGGTGGTGCCGAGCGAGCCATTGAATGCTCCCCCGTTGGGGGCCGCAGAATAGCTAAACCGTTGCGGCTCGACCTGCGATTCTGGAAGGGGCCCCGTGCCGTCCGGGTCTACAAACAGTTCATAGCGGGTTGCAGCCACCGTGGGGGTCCAGGAAAAGGACAGGGACTGACCTACGGTGAAGTTCTCGGGCGCTGCGAGCGCGGAAGGTGTCGGCGTTGGTGTGGTCGGTGTCTCTGTAGAGTCAGAACCCCCACCGCAGCCCGCGAGGATTAGCGTGGCAACCCCCAAAGCCAGTGCGGCTTTGGTCGGACGGAGGTCGTGCCGTGATCGGTCGGGAGAAGGACGGAAGAAGGCGCTGTCAGTCATGCATGCTCTTTCTTTGGGTCAACAAAGGAAGGCCGTTTTGGCGGCCGCGTGCGGTTACTCTAGCGAGACAGTTGGGGCTCGCTACCCATGAAATGCTTTGTTACGCACTGCCCTGGCGTTGCTGGATCGCAGGGGCTGCCAAAAATGCTCCTTTCGACATCTGCTGGTCGGGCGCTGGCTCAATCGCTCGCATGCCTCTTGGTCCATGGGTTGCATCGCTACGTTGCAGCCACCCGCCGATTGACCAGCACAATGCCCGCCGCCACCAGCACCAGCACCAGCACCAGCACCAGCACCAGCACCAGCACCAGCACCAGCACCAGCACCAGGGCCACCACCAGACCAGGCGTTACCGGCTCACCCAGCCACAGCGTGCCAAACAGTAGCGCAAACACGGGCGTGAGGAACACGAACACCGAGATCTTGGTGGCCGGGTAGTGCGCCAGCATCCACATCCAGGCCAGGTAGCTCACAAACGCCCCCACCAGTGCCTGCGCCAGCAGCGAGCCCCAGGCCTCGCCCAGGCCCAGCGACAGCACGGGCAGCATCGCAGTGCTCACCGCCACTTGATAGAAAAGTTGCTTGGCAGGCGCCACACGCGCAAGCGGCGTGGTGCGGATGACCACGGTGGTCAGCGCCCACATCAGGCCTGCGGCCAGCCCCAGCAGATCGCCCAGCCAGGCCTGGGGCAGGGCGGTATTGGCGGGCCCCAGCAACCCGTCGTCCAGGGCCAGCCCCACGCCCACAAACGCGGCGGCCAGGCCCAGCCATTGCCAGCCTTGCATGCGCTCGCCGGGGATGAAACGCGGCAGCAGCAGCGCCACCCAAAACGGCGAGGCATACAAGAACACCGTGAGCCGCGACGCACTGGTGTACTGCAAGCCCAGGTAGATGCACGCGAACTCGCCTGCAAACAGCGCACCGGCCAGCAGCCCGGCGCGTGCGGCCCCGGCGGGCTCTGCTGCGGCCGACAGCCTTACGCCCCGCCACAGGCACCAGGCCGCCACGGCCACCGTGGCCAGCGCAAAGCGCACAAAGGCCTGGAACACCGGAGCCACCTCGGCCACCGTGGCCTTGACCAGCACCTGCTGGAAGCCCCAGAACATGCAGCAGGCGAGAAGCAGGGAGATGGCGAGGGCGTCGAGATGGGGCTTACGGTGATGGGGCATTGCGCTGTGGTCCGCAGATCAGGCGATCAAGGGCAGGCCCAGGTGCCGTTGCGGCGGGTGAACAGCTCGCCACCATAGCGGAGTGTGTTGCCGTCGCTTGCCAAGGCCCAGGATGCCGCGTCGCGCGCTATGACGGCCTGCCTGCGCCAGATCGCGCCCTCGCGTGCAAACAGGGCCATATGCCATGCGGGCGCCGCGCTCCCCATCCCTGCGCATGCGAGGTCAGTACCCGTGATGTGGAACTCTGCCGGCAACTGGGTGGGGGCGTTCAGGGCTTCGACAGCGAGCGTCGCGCCATCGTTGGAGAGTGTCAAGGCGCTATACCGCGATGCCGCGATGTCTAGGAAATTCACGATGCCCACGGGCAGCCGCGCTTGTTCGCTCCATGTGCCGTTTCCGCTGTGCGCGTAAACATGCAGGTACGGCGGCGGAAAGCCTGCGCTCCGGGTGATGGCGCTGCTGTTCAAGGCCAATGTGTTGCCATCGCCCGAAAGGGCCAGGGCCGTGCCCACGATGCTGCTCCCTGGCGCTAGGTGACTTTGGGGGGCCCAGGTGGCGCCGTTGCGCGCGTAGGTGAAAACGGCATTGGTGGCGTAAGTGGGGGCACCAAAGCGTCCCGTGACTGCCAGCAGGTTGCCGTTGGCCGAGAGTGCCAGCCTGTCGGGAGCCAGCTCGCAGGGCTGGGGGCATGCGGCAGGCGTCTGGGTCGACGTTATTGTGGTTTGCAGGCCCCATGTTGTGCCGCTGCGTTGGTAGATCTGTACCTTGCCCTCTTCCGCTCCAGCGAGGGTATTGCCATCGGCGGACAGCGCGATCCGGAACGCGTTGGTGGGGAACTCGGCTTGCAGCTGCCATGGCTGGTCAACGGCGATGCGCGTGAACACCTGCAGGGTGCCTGTAGAACCGTTGGAACCGCGAAGAACCAGGGTCCGGCCGTCTTGGGATATGGGATCGAAATTGCTCGCTGATGATTTGAGGGGGGCATACCCCGATGGAAACTCGTAGCTGATGTTTTTGGGAATGTCCTGCGCTTTCGCTGCGGTGAATGCTCCGCACCCATTGGCGTCGCAGGCTTGCAAGCGGTAGGTCGCGTTGATGAGGTCGGCGATGCGATAGCGGCCAGATGCCAGACGGCCGCTGAACTGCTGGTTGAAGGAGGAGTAGGTGAAGCCTTCCGCTTCCCCCATCCGGGCTTCAGGCTGGGGGCCTGGGCCATCGAGATCTGCGAAGAGCTCGTAGCGGGTGGCGTCAGGCATGGCCTTCCACGAAAAGGAGGCAAGTGAGTCGATCGTGAAATTCTCCGGCGCGGCGAGCGGGGTCGGCGTCTCGGCAGAGCTGGTATCGGATCCGCCGCCACAGCCGACCAAGACCAGTGTGGTACAGCCGAGTGCGAGTGCGGTTCGCACGGCGCGCTTGGCCAGAGGGCCCCTTTGGTGTGCTCTTTTCTTGGGAAGTGTCAAGACGTTGTTCTGCATACTGCTCTTTCTTTGGAGTGTGAGTTTGGATTCGCGTACCCGTGGCGGGCTGTGGGAAGGGGATTCAATTCATTCGAAGGTGTTTCCCCGTTGGCTTGAGTCAGATAAATCTGCAATCTGGCTATCAAAAATAATAGCTGTCAGCGATTGATTGGTAAGCGCGATGGCACAGTTTGATACAAATATGCGAAGCCGCTGAGCTATCAAACACAGTTCTCGCCCAGGTACAGCGCAGCACCGGCAGCTGCGCTGTTCACGCATTCACCCGGGAGAGCGACTGCTAGCCCGCGCAAGGAACAAACAAGCGTCTACACGGGCCCACGGTACACTTTGCGCCTTCTGAAACAGCTTCCCGCACCCCTTTCCACGCCCTCCATTCATGGCCCTTACGACGGCGGCCCAGGCCCGCACCAGCTTTGACCTCAAGAGCGCCTCGCTGCCCGTGGTGGCCGTGTTGCTCAAGACCACCGACGCAGCGCAGTTTGCGGCCGATCTGGCCGAGCGCGTGGCCGATGCCCCGGGCTTTTTCGACAACGACCCGGTGCTGATCGATCTGGCCCCCGTGCGCGAGGCCGAAGCGCCCATCGACTTTGTCGCCATCGTGGCCGCGCTGCGCCGCCACAGCACCCTGCCCGTGGCCGTGCGCGGCGGCAGCCCCGCCCAGATGGAGGCTGCGCGCACTGCGGGCCTGGCGGCCGCGCCCGACGCGCCCCCCGTGCGTGCCGAGGCGCCCGCGCCGGTGCAGGAAGTGGTGCGCGAGGTGATCCGCGAGGTCGAGGTGGAAGTGGTGCGTGAAGTCCCGGTGCAGGTGCCCATGCCCGGCCCCGGCACCGTGGTGGTGGACAAGCCCTTGCGTTCCGGCCAGCAGGTGTACGCGCGTGGCGCCGACCTGGTGGTGATGGCCGTGGTGAGTTTTGGCGCCGAGGTGATCGCCGACGGCAACATCCACGTCTATGCCCCGCTGCGTGGCCGTGCGATTGCCGGCGCGCGGGGCAACACCGAAGCCCGCATTTTTTCGACCTGCCTGGAGCCGCAACTGGTCTCCATCGCAGGCATCTACCGCACCACCGAGACCGAGCTGCCCGCCGACGTGCGTGGCAAACCCGCCCAGGTGCGGCTGGAAGGCGAGAAGCTCCTTATCGAGCCGCTGGCCTGAGCCTCCATTTCATTCGTATCAACCCCACAGAGAATCAGCAACACATGGCCAAAATCGTCGTCGTGACCTCCGGCAAGGGTGGCGTGGGCAAGACCACCACCAGCGCCAGCTTCGCATCCGGCCTCGCCCTGCGCGGCCACAAGACCGCTGTGATCGACTTTGACGTCGGCTTGCGCAACCTGGACCTCATCATGGGCTGCGAACGCCGCGTGGTGTATGACCTGATCAACGTGATCCAGGGCGAGGCCAACCTGAACCAGGCCCTCATCAAGGACAAGCAGTGCGACAACCTGTTCGTGCTGGCCGCCAGCCAGACGCGCGACAAGGATGCGCTGACGCAAGACGGCGTGGAGAAGATCCTCAAGGACCTGGCCGAGATGGGTTTTGAGTACATCGTGTGCGACTCGCCCGCTGGCATCGAAAGCGGCGCGCTCATGGCCATGCACTTTGCCGACGAGGCGCTGCTGGTGACCAACCCCGAGGTGTCCAGCGTGCGCGACTCCGACCGCATCCTGGGCATGCTGGGCAGCAAGACCAAGCGTGCGATTGAAGGCGGCGAGCCCATCAAAGAGCACCTGCTCATCACGCGCTATAACCCCAGCCGCGTGGAAGACGGCCAGATGCTGAGCCTGGAAGACATCCAGGACATCCTGCGCATCAAGCTGATCGGCGTGATCCCGGAATCGGAAGTGGTGCTGCAGTCGTCCAACCAGGGCACGCCCGCGATCCATTCGCAGGGCAGCGATGTGAGCGAGGCCTACAAGGATGTGATCGACCGGTTTCTGGGTGCCACCGACAAGCCGCTGCGCTTCATCGAGGCGGAAAAGCCCGGTTTCTTCAAACGCCTGTTCGGGAGCAAATAAGCCATGGCTTCTTTCCTCTCCTTCCTGCTCGGCGAAAAGAAAAAGACGGCCAGTGTGGCCAAGGAGCGCCTGCAGATCATCCTGGCGCACGAACGCAACGGTCGCAATGCCTCCGAGCCCGACTACCTGCCCGCGCTGCAGCGCGAACTGGTGGCTGTGATCTCGAAGTACGTGAAGATCAACCCCGACGACCTCAAGGTGCACCTGGAGCGCCAGGACAACCTCGAAGTGCTCGAAGTCAAGATCGAGCTGCCGGACACGGTGCGTTAAAGCGCGGCGCGTCAAGCGCCGTGCGAAAGGCCCTGCCATGCTGTCCCATGTGTTCATCGGCGTGAACGACTTTGACCGGGCTGTGGCGTTCTACAGCCCCGTGCTGGAGCGCCTCGGGCTGGTGCTGCGTTTTACAGAGCCCGCCCGCCCCTGGGCCGGGTGGCAGACCCCCGGGGTCGCCCGCCCGCTGTTCCTCGTCGGCCGGCCCTTTGACGGTCGGCCCGCCGCGCCGGGCAACGGTGCCATGAACGCGCTGCTGGCTGCCGACCGTGCCACGGTGGACGCCGTGCACGCGCTGGCCCTGCAGCATGGCGGCCGCTGCGAAGGCCCGCCCGGCCTGCGGCCCGAGTACCACGCGAACTATTACGGGGCGTATTTCCGCGACCCTGAGGGCAACAAGCTCTGCGTCTGTTGTCACGGCGACGCCTGAGCCTGCCCGGCAGCTGTTGTCAGCGCGCGTGTTTGGCGAACTTGCCCGCAAATGCCTGCGCAATGCTCAGCCCGCGCTGTCCGGGGACCAGCGTGGCGGTCTGCCCGGCGGCGATGGTGCCGGGCTGCTCCACCGCCAGGTAGTAGCCACAGCAGCCTGCCACCGCCATGGCACGGCCTGCCTGGGCAAAGCCCATGATGGTTGTGAACTTGAAACAGGGCTCGCGCGGGGCCGTCACGCGCAGCACGCAGTCGGGGAAATGCCATTCATCGCCCACAAACACCTCGTGCTCCAGTGGGCCGTCGATGGTGAGGTTCTCGCCCAGGAAACCCGGCGGCAGTGCCTCATCGAACAGACTCACCCCACGCTCGCGGCGCTGGGCCTGCCAGAACGCGTAGTGCGCGGCAGGGTAGGCGTACACCGCCTTGGACAGGCCGCCGTGCACGCTCAGGTCGGCCTGCTCGTCCCCTGCCAGGCCCAGCGGGCCCACGGCCACGGGGCCGGTGGCGGGCGCTTTGCCGATGGCGCTGAGGATGGAACGCTCGCCCATCTTCAGGCGCCGGGCTGTGCCGATGTTCACGTGGCGCACCACCACGGGGGCGGTGGTCACAGCGGGTGCTCGGTGTAGAACTTGCCGCCGTGGTACAGCAGCGGCGATGCGCCTGCGCGGTGCTCGCAGCGCTCCACCTCGCCCACGAAGATGGTGTGGTCGCCCTCCTTGTACTGGCTGCGGTTGAAGCACTCGAAGGTGGCGGCGGCACCGGCCAGCAACGGGGCGCCGCTGATGCCGGGGCGGTGCTCCAGCCCGGCCCAGCGGTCGATGCCGCGTGTGGCAAACCGCTCGGCCAGCGTTCGTTGGTCTGCGGCCAGCACATGGATGGCGTAGTGCGAGCCATCGGCAAAGGCGGGCATGGAGCTGGCGCCGTGCGACAGGCTCCACAGCACCAGCGGGGGCTCCAGCGACACCGAATTGAACGAGCTGGCCGTGAGCCCCACCAGCTCACCCGCCGCGTTGCGGGCGGTGACGATGGTCACGCCCGTGGCAAACATGCCCAGCGCATTGCGGAACTCGCGCGTGGAAAAGCTCGGAGGCAGGGCGAGGGCGGGGCGGGGGGGCGAGGGGTTCACGAAGGGCGGCGCCCGCAGGGGCAGCAATGGGGCAATGGAAGGGAACAACTATTATCAGGCGGCTCCCACCACCGCGCTGTTGCGGGGTTTACTGGTTCCACCGCATGGCCGTCCTTCCTACCTTCACCACCCTGGGCTCGGGCCCCACCGTGCTCATGCTGCACGACGCCGACGGCGACCACCTCACGTTTGCCCCGCAGGTGGAGACCCTGGCCACCGCCGGTTACCGTGCCGTGGCCTGGGACATGCCCGGCTATGGCCGCAGTGCCCCCGTGGATCCCTACACCTTCAAGGCGCTCGCGCAGCGCTGTCTGGCCTTGATCGACGCGCTGCAGGGCGGCCCCGTGGCACTGGTGGGCCATGGCATGGGCGCCATGGTGGCGCTGGAGGCTGCTGTGCGCGACCCGTCCAAGGTGCGCCGCCTGGTGCTGTGTGCGGGTGGGCCCGCGCTGGATGCACAGGCGGTCCAGGACTGGGTGGCGCCCCGCCTGCATGCGCTCACGGCACTGGACGCCGGTGGCAGCATGGAGCAGCTGGCGCAGACGCTGGTGCCCCAGTTCATCGGTACCGGCGCATTGCCCGAAGGCGTGCGGCTGGCCAGCCATGCGCTGGCCCAGGTCTACCCGGGGGCCTATCGGCGTGCGCTGGCGGCCCTGCCCACGTTCGACCGGGGCGCCGCCGCCCTGGCGCAGCTGACCATGCCCGCCCTGCTGGTCGGTGGCGACCTGGACCGCTGCACGCCGCCGGTGGCCCTGGAAGCCCTGGCCCAGGTGCTGCCCGATGCGGCAACGCTGCGGCTGCCCCATGTCGGGCACTGGCCGCAGCTGGAGGACCCCGAGGGGTTTGACGCTGCGCTGCTGGACTTTCTGGCCCGGCGCCGCTGGCTGCACTGACCGGCGGGTGGCTGCCGCCCGGGCAGGGACCGGCCGCTGCGTGCTGGCATGATCGCCGCCTCGGATGTGACCCCTATGCTGTTTGCCCTCAAGAAAATCCTGTCTGCACTGCTGATGCCGCCGGTGTTCAGCATCCTGCTCGCGTTTGTGGGCCTGTGGCTCGCGCGTTACCACCGCCGCACGGGCATGGCCGTGGTGGTGCTGTCGCTGTTGTCTGCGCTGGCGCTGTCGTGGCCGCCCGTGGCCGATGCGCTGGTGCGCAGCCTGGAGCGCCACCCCGCCGTGGCGCCCAAACAGCTGCCTCAGGCGCAGGTCCAGGCCATTGTGGTGCTGGGCGGCGGGGCCGACACCGTGGCCCCTGAGTACGGGGTGGACGTGCTCAGCCGGGGCGCCCGCGAGCGGGTGCGCTACGCCGTCTACCTGCAGCAGCAGACGGGGCTGCCCATCCTGGCCACGGGTGGCTCGACGGGGGGCATGCGCGCCGAGGCGCTGGTGATGAAGGACGTGGTGGAGCGCGAGTTCAAGGGCCGGGTGCGCTGGACCGAGGTGGAATCGCTCGACACCCGCAGCAACGCCGAAAAATCGGCCGTGCAGCTCAAGGCGGCGGGTATCGAGCGCATTGCGCTGGTGACCCATGCCTGGCATATGGTGCGCGCAACGCGCGACTTTGAGCGCGCCGGGCTGCAGGTGCTGCCAGCTCCCATGGGCTTCAAGGGCGGTCAGGCGCACAAGCTGTACCGGCTGCTGCCCCGGGCCTCTGCGCTGGCCGACAGCAGCCTGGCGCTGCATGAATGGCTGGGCATCCTGGCCCAGCACTGGTCGCTCGATCGCTGACGCGATCAGGCTGCGGCAGGCGCCGTCAGAAAGCGGCTGGCCGCCGCCACGGCCTGCGCATCATTCTGCACCGCTCCCGGTGGCCCGCCCTTGCCCCACAGTGCGCCGCCCCAGGTCATCGACAGAAACTGCGCGCACAGCGCCACCGAGTCGATCATGGGCTGGGCCTTGCTGCGGTCGCCGCTGGTGGTGATGAGTGCCAGCGTCTTCGCGCCCATGGGTTCCTTGAAGGCCAAGCCGGGCACGCGCATCCAGGCGCTCCAGTGGTCCAGGTAGGTCTTGAGCGGCGAGGGGATGCTGTACCAGTAGACCGGGGCCACAAAAACGATGTGTGTGGCCGCCAGGGTGGCGTCGAGCAGGGTTTTCATGTCGCCCTCGGGCGGCGCGTAGGTGCCGGAGGTGTGGCGCTGGTCCACAAAAGGCGGCAGGTCCATGCGGGCCAGGTGGTGCCAGGTTTGTGGGGTACCCGCTGGCAGTGCGGCGGCGGCTTGCCGGGCCAGCCATTCGGTGTTGCCGACATGGCCCGGTTCGCGGGTGGAAGTGGTGAGGAACAGGTAGTGAGCAGCGGTGGGTGTGGTCATGGCGCCATCGTAGCGCTGGCCTGCACGGGCTGCAGGTACGCCAGGCACAGCGCGACCAGTGCATCCTCAAACTCTGCGCTGTCCAGCAGCGGCGACTGCTCCAGCGACGCAGCCCGCACCGCCCCCATGAAGGCGCGCGTGAGCACGAACAGCTGCGCGGCCGACGGCGCTTGCAGATGGTGCTCGTCGGCCATGCGCTGCAGGTGCAGGGCGATGCGTTCGCTGCTGCCCCGCACCGACACCAGCATGGTCGCGCGGTAGTCCTGCTTCCACGACAGGCGGGCGAGGGCCCGCAGCTCCTGCGGCCCGCCGCCAAACGCCTGCAGGTAGTGGCGCACATAGCGGCGCACCTGCTGCTCGGGGGGGCAGCCCTCGGTGCGCGCCTGGGCCAGCAGCGCATCCAGCTCCAGCATCACGCGGTCGCAGTGCTGGTCCAGCATGGCCACCAGGATGGCCTCCTTGCTCGGAAAGTACTGGTAGAGCGAGCCCACGGACACACCCGCCAGTTCGGCAATGCGGTTGGTGGTCAGGGCGCCCTCGCCTTGCGTGGCCACGATGCGGGCCACGGCTTCAAAGATGGCATCCACCGTGAACTGAGAGCGTTCCTGCCGGGGCGTGCGCCTGGGGGATGAAACGGCTTTGGACATGGGCAAACCTGAGCGCAATGCGAGTAGCCGGCAAGGCCGGGGCTGCCTATTCTGCCGCCATCCAACCACCCAACCCACCACCTGGAGAACCCCGCCATGAACGACACCAGCCAACTCGCCTTGGGCGCCACTGCCCTGGGACTTGCCGGCACCTGGGTGTGGCGCCAGCGCCCGGCCCTGCGCACCCTGCACCGGGGCAGTGCCCTGGCGCTGGCGCTGTTCCTGGTGGCGCATGTGCTCGGCCATTTGGCGGGCCTGGCGGGGGTGGCCGCGCACCAGGGGGTGCTGGAGGTGCTGCGCAGTGTCTACCGGCAGCCCGTGGTCGAAGGGTTGCTGCTGGCGGGCGTGCTGTTCCAGGCGGTCAGCGGCCTCACCTTGCTGTGGCGTGGCTGGCGCCAGTGCCGAGGTGCTGTGGCGTGGGCGCAGGCGGTGTCGGGGGGCTATCTGTCACTGTTCCTGCTGATCCATGTGACGGCGGTGCTGGTGGCGCGCCTGTATGGGGTGGATACCAACCTGCAGTTTGCGGCGGCGGGCATGCACCGGCCACCCTGGCAGTGGTTCTTCGGGCCGTACTACTTTCTGGCGGTGCTGGCGCTGTGCACCCATGTGGGCTGTGCGCTCTACTGGAACCTGCCCCCCAGGCTGCGCGCCCCGGTTCTGGCGGCGGCCCTGGTGGTGGGGGTGTTGCTGGCGGCCACATTGGTGGTGATGCTGGCGGGGGTGCCTCCGGTGCATGGCGCCGGTGGCTGGCTGACGGGGGCCACCCTGCCACCGGAGTGAAACCGTGCGCTCATGGCGCAGCGTGTTTGCCGATCAGGCCGCCTTGGCCGTCAAGGTGCGATGGCCCTGTTCCATGCCGCAGAACCCGAAGTTCATTGCTGGCACCTGGCCGCTGATCAGCTCGGCCAGCGCCTTGCCCGAGCCTGCACCGTGCGTCCAACCCAGCGTGCCATGGCCTGCGTTCACCCATAGCTTGCCCACGCGCGTGCGGCCGATGAACGGGATGTTGGTGGGCGTGGCCGGGCGCAGGCCGGTCCAGTACTGGGGGTTGCCGCCTTCCTCTGGGGTGCGGGTGTCGCACACGCCGGGCAGGATGGCTTCGATGCGGCGCGAAAGCATGTGGCAGCGGGCGCGGGCCAGGGAGCTGTCGAGTGTCAGGTCCCAGCCGTTGAGCTCGATGGTGCCCGCCACGCGCAGGAAGTTGCCCAGGCGGCTCATGGCGATCTTCTTGCCGTCGTCGATGGTGGAGACCATGGGCGCGCCCTCGGGCTTGAGCAGCGGGAAGGTCGCGCTGTAGCCCTTGCCGGGGTAGATGGGCAGATCCACGCCCACGCTGCGCAGCAGCGGCGCGCTGTAGGAACCGCAGGCCACCACGACGGCATCGGCCTTCAATATAAAGTCTTTTTTGCCTCCACCGCCCGGCTGGCGTGCCATGACAGCTACAGAATCAATAGCATTGCCGATCTTGTTCAGGCGCAGCACATCGTGGCCGTACAGGAACTGCGCGCCCCGTGCCGCGCAGCGGCGCGCCAGCTCTTGCGTGAAGACACGGGCATCGCCGCTTTCGTCGGTGCTGGTGTAGGTGCCGCCAGTGATCTTGTCGCCGTAGGCCTTGAAGGCGGGCTCGATCTTGAGCAGCTCGTCGCGGCTCACCAGGCGGCGCTGCACGCCATGCTTGCGCATCAGCTCCACGGCGTGGCCTGCGGCGTCGAACGATTTCTGGTCGGTGTAGAAGTGGGCAATGCCGCGTTCGAGCCGGTTGTATTCAATTCCGGTGGTGCTCACCAGATCCTTCAGCGCCGCATGGCTGTAGGCGCCCAGCGCCACGATCTGGGCCACATTGCGCTCGAACGCCACGTCGTTGCACTGCGCGAGGAACTGCAGGCCCCAGCGCCATTGCTGCCAGTCCATCTGCGGGCGAAACAGCAGCGGCGCCTCCTTGTCGAACATCCACTTGAGCGCCTTGAGCGGCGCCTCGCGGTTGGCCCAGGGCTCGCAGTAGCTCACCGAGATCTGCGCCGCGTTGGCAAAGCTGGTTTCGAGCGCCGCATCGGGCTGGCGGTCGATCACGATGACTTCGTGACCGCGTTCCAGCAGGTGCCAGGCCGTGCTGATGCCGATGATGCCGGCGCCGAGAACAATGGTTTTCATATGCGGAATGCCTTGTGAGCCTTTGCGTGCCACACGCCCCAGTGCGGGACACGATGGGGCGCAGTGTGCGCGACATTGCATTCAACTAAAAGCAAAATTAAACTTACTCCAAAAACATCAGAGTGCCTAATAAAGTGCGCACTCTGGCACCGCCTTGTTGGAGACCCCTGCCATGAGCACCTACGACCCCGCCGCCCTGGAATGCCTTGCCGCCATCGTTGAAGAGGGTGGCTTCGAGCGCGCTGCGCAGCGCCTCAACGTCACGCAGTCGGCCGTGTCGCAGCGCCTGCGCGCGCTCGAAGCGCAGGTGGGCTCGGTGCTCATCGTGCGCAGCCGGCCATTGCGGCCCACGTCGGCGGGGCAACTCTTGCTCAAGCACACGAAGCAGATGCGCCTCTTGCGCGCCGACCTGGAGCGCGATCTGCAGGAGCTGGCGCCCAGCGCGCCTGGCGGTACGCGCGAGGACGAGCGCATCTCGATTGCCATCAACGCGGACAGCATTGCCACCTGGGCCATGGGCGCGCTGCACGACCTGGTGCGCGAGCGCCTGCCGCTCGAAATCATCGTAGACGACCAGGACTTCACCCAGGAATGGCTGCGCTCGGGCCAGGTGCTGGGCTGCGTGACCACGCTCAAGCAGGCGCTGCGCGGCTGCAAGATGGTGCCGCTCGGGGCCATGCACTATGTGGCCGTGGCCTCGGCCAGCTATGCCGAGCAGCATCTGCCGCAAGGGCTCACGCCGCACAACTTCCGCGACGTGTCGTTCCTGTCGTTCAACCGCAAGGACGACATGGCGGCCGAGTTTGTGGCGCGCGCCTTCGGGCTCAAGCGCGTGGCGCTCAACCACCTGTTCGTGCCCGGCTCCGAGGCCCAGATGCGTGCCGTGGCCGCAGGCTGGGCTGTGGGCGTGGTGCCCGAGTTGCTGGCGCGGGGCGCGATTGCCGACGGCAGCATGGTGGACCTGGCGCCCGGTCGGTCCCTGCCCATCCAGCTCTACTGGCATTGCTGGAACCTGGAGTCCGAGCTGCTCGATGCGCTGTCGGCCGCGCTGACCGGTGCCGCCGCCCAGTCGCTTGTGTCCTGAACGCACCTGCGTGCACTCCCTCAGCGCACGGTGGAAGGCACACTTTGTGCTGGTTAAAACGTGAACGGCGTAGTTGCATTGCAACTTAGTCATTTATTTTTTTACCGCAATGTATAAAATATAGGCCATGCAAACCCAGCCCCCCAAAGTCTCGTTCAAGGAGCAGATGCACCAGGCGCGCGAGGAGGCCATCCTCCAGTCGGCCTGCCGTCTGCTGGGCGAAAAGGCCTTTGACGCCATGACCATGGACGATGTCGCCAATGCCGTGGGCATTGCGAAGGCCAGCCTGTACAAGCACTTCTGCAGCAAGGAAGAGCTGTGCAGCGCCGCCATGGTGCAGATCCTGGGGCGTGTGCAGACCTACCTGGCAGGCCTGCCCGCTGAGATGCCACCGCTGGACAAGCTGCGAGCCCTGGTGCGCTGGTCGCTGGAGCGCCTGCTGACCAACGAGATGCCACTGCTGCCCAGCCGCAACTCCACGCTGCGCGCGGTGCTGATGGCCAACAAGGACTACCTCAACGGCCTGGTGGGCGTGAGTGACCAGATCGGCGAATGGATCACCGAGGCCCAGGCCCAGGGCGGGATCAGCCCCAGCCTGCCGCCCATCGTGGTGCTGTACACCCTCTATGCCCGCGCCTGCGACCCGGTGGTGAGTTTTCTCAAGGAAAGCGGCCAGTATTCGGACGCGGAGATCGTGGACCTGGTGGTGCGTACCTGTTTTGACGGGTTGGCGGCGCGGTAGCCCACCTCTGGTCTCGCTCGACAAAAAGAAAGCCCGGCATGCCGGGCTTTCTTGCGTGTGGGGGCAACCCCGGGGATCACTTGGGCAGGATCACCTTGTCCACCACGTGGATCACGCCATTGCTGGTGAACACATCGGCGGCCGTGATGTTGCTGGTGCGCATGTTCTGGTCAGTGATCACGAGGCGGGAGTTGATGGTGAACGTCTGGCCCTGCACGGTGGTGATGGCAGTGTTCGCGGGCACTTCGGCCTTGAGCACGCGTGCGGGCACCACATGGTAGGTCAGCACTTTGGTCAGCAACGCGGTATTGGCCAGCAGCTCGGCCTTGCTCACGCCCAGCTCGGTCAACAGGGCGGCAAAGGCGGCATTGGTGGGGGCAAACACCGTGAACGGGCCGGTGCCCTGCAAGGTGGTCACCAGCCCTGCAGCCACCACGGCCTCGACCAGGATGCTGAAGTCCGGCAGGGCCGAAGCCGTGGCGACGATGTCCTTGTCGGCGGGCAGCAGCACCTTGTCCACCAGATGCACCACGCCGTTGCTGGCCTGGATGTCGGTGCTGGTGATGGTGCTCATGCGGTTGCGGCCGTCGGTGATCTTGAGGCCGTTGTTCGACTCGATCTTGAAGAAGCCGCCCGACACCGGTGTGATGGCCTTGCCCAGCGGCACATCGGCCCGCATTACCTTGCTGCCCAGCACGTGGTAGGTCAGCACGGCGGTCAACAGCGGCTTGTTGGCCAGCAGCGCTTCCTTGGTCACGCCCAGCTCGGTCAGCAGCGCCGCAAAGGCGGCGTTGGTGGGGGCAAACACGGTGAGCGTGCCGGTGCTCAGGGTGTTGGCCAGCCCGGCAGCCGTGACGGCCTCGACCAGGATGCTCAGGTCGGGGGTGTTCTGCGCCAGTTCGACGATGTTGCGCTGGGGCTCGTCATCGCTGCCCCCACAGGCTTGCAGCAGGGTGGTGCCCGCGCCCAGGGCGGCGGCCATCAGCACGGTGCGGCGGTTGAATGCGGTGTTCATGGGTCGCTCCTCTCGGTATCGATGGAAATGACACGCCAGGATGGGCGCGGAGCGAATGTATAACCAATCGGTGCAAAAGTAAACCAATCAGTTATTTGTAGACCAATTGGTATTTGCTGGGCAAAAAAATGCCCTGCGCAGGCAGGGCGGAGACAGCGGGACGGGAGAGCTCCCGGCGAGGGAGCCCGGCCAGTCGCTCAGCGCACGATCAAAAGAGGCACCTTGCAGTGGGCCAGCACCTGGGTGGTGACCGAGCCCATCACCAGCGTGGCAATGGCGCCATGGCCATGCGAGCCCATGACCAGCAGATCGAACTTGCCAGTGTCGGCCACCTTGGCAATGGTTTCGCCCACGGTGCCCACCTTGACGCTGCGCTTGGCATCCACGCCATGGCGGCCCAGGAACTTGCAGACGGGCGCGAGGATTTTTTCGGCCTCTTCGGCGTGGTAGGCGTCCACCACTTCCTTGCCCAGGGCCGCGCGGGCGCGGGCGGGCAGCGGGGCCTGCACGGTCAGTACGGTGTAGGTGTGGGTGCCGCCCAGCAGTTCTTCGTGGGTGGCCAGGTAGGCCAGCATTTTCTTGGTGTAGGCGCTGCCATCGACAGCAAGCAGGATGTTCATGGTGTTCTCCGAGAAGGGATAAGGCAGACTACTCTGCGCAGGTGCCTGTTGTCTTGACCTGGGTCATGCTTTTTTGTCCGGCGCGTGGCGAATTCACAAGAACCGCGCGTTGGATCATACGGTGACCGTCCAGCAAGGCCGGAAGGTGGCCTGTTCCCCCTTGCGGGCATAGCCCAACGGGTTGGCGACCACGCGGCACTTCCAGGCAGAACCATCACCGTGCGCGCCTTCCACGAGGTAGTCGCTGGGCGCGTGCAGGTGGCCATGCAGCCACAGCTGCGCATGGGGCAGCAGGTGGTCCAGAGCGTTGCAGAAGCCTGCCGTGCCGGGCACCAGGCCATAGCGCGGGTCGGCACTTTTCAGGCTGGGCGCAAAGTGGGTGACTGCTACCGTCGGCCCATCAAACGGCTGCTGCAGTGCGGCGGCCAGCCACTCCTGGCAGGCCAGGGCCTGCTCGCGCAGGGGTTCGGCCAGGAACGGCTCGCCATGCCGCGTGCCGCCGGTCTTGCGCAGGTAGAAATTGGCGGCGCGGAAGGCCTTGTCGCGCAGCTTCAGCCGCCGGGCCAGGTCAGTGCAGCCCTCGCGGTCGGCCAGGGCGTCAAAGTCGCTCCAGAGCGTGGTGCCCACGAAGCGGACGCCCTGCAGCACCATGGTTTCGCGCTCCAGCCAGACGATGCCCAGGCGGTCGCAGGTCTGGCGCAGGCGCAAGTGCGCGGCGTCGAAGTCCTGCGCGTCGTATTCGTGGTTGCCGGGCACAAACAGCACGGGCGTGGGCCAGCCCGCGTGCTGGGGCAGCGGAGAAAAGCGCGCCAGGCCAAAGTCGTCGTCGGCCAACTGCGAGCCGGGCTGGTAGGAGCCCACATCCCCCGCCAGCACCAGCAAGTCGGCACCGGGGGCGGGTTCGGGAACAAAGTGGGGATGGGCCTCCAGGTGGAGGTCGGACAGGAGCTGGATGTTCATGCAGCACACAGTCTACGGGCTCTCCTGCTCCGGGAAGGTGCGCCGCGCAGAGCGCGCAAGTGCATGCAGCAGCCAGGTCATGGCCGCCTGCTGCGGGCCCCGGCGCCGCCATAGCGCGTCCACGTGCACCGGGGGCACATCCAGCGGCAAAGCCCTTTGCACCAGCTTGTCGGCAATGCCGGTCACGGGCACAAAGTGGCGTGGCAGCACGGTGAGCAGATCCGAGCCCGACACCACCCGCCCCGCCGTGAAGAACTGGTTCACGGTGATCACCACCTTGCGCTCGCGCCCCAGCGAGGCGAGGGCCTCGTCAATGAAACCAAAGGGGCGGCCCGAAAAGCTGACCAGCATGTGGCGCGCCTGGCAGTAGGCGTCCAGCGTCAGGGGGGCATCCGCCAGCGGATGGCCCTGGCGCATCACGCACACATATTCGCCGTCGTAGAGGCGGCGGCTCTCAAACGCCACCACGCCGCCCGACTGGGCGCGGGCCGTCAGATCGGCCAGTGCAGCCGGGAAGTAGCCCACGGCCATGTCGGCGGCTTCTTCGTCCAGCAGACGGCGCGGGTCGCGCGTGGTCAGTGGCAGCACGCGGATGGCAATGCCGGGCGCTTCGCGCTCGATGATCTCGACCAGGGCAGGCACCAGCGTGGCAGCCGTGGCATCGGCCATGGCCAGCACAAAGGTGGATTCGGCGGTGGCTGGGTCGAAAAGGCCTGGCGCCAGGGACTCCTGCAGATGGGCCAGCGCCTCACGCACTGGGGGCCACAGTGCCAGCGCCCGGGGCGTGGGCTCAACCCCCTGGCCGCTGCGCACCAGCAGCTCATCCCCCAACACCTCGCGCAAGCGTCGCATGGCGTTGCTCACGGCGGGCTGGGTGACCGAGAGCTTGTGCGCCGCGCGGGTGAGGCTGCGCTCCGCCATCACTTCGTCGAAAACGCGCAGCAGGTTCAGGTCCAGGGTGCGGAAGTTCAGGGGCGTCATGGTTGGTCATCACCATTGTGAATATCCATGATTCAAAATATAAACTTGAACATGCAAAGGGTAAACCCTAATATCACCCCATCGACCGGCAATCTCGCCACAAGCGTTAGAAAAGGGAAACCGAAATGACCGCCTTTGCACACGTTGAATACCCCACCGAACACCCCGGCGTTGTCCGCGCCGAAAACGCCGCTGCAGCCCTGAAGGGCGCTGCTGCCCGCTTTGATGGCGCCCGCGGCGCTGCCTCCCTCCTGCTCGCGGCCGTGGTGTCCGCACTGCTGGTGGTGGCCAACCAGGTGATCGACACCTGGAGCGAAGGCCACCTGCTGGCCGCCTGGATGGTGCTGTGGCTGGTGGCGTTTGCCGCCTTGGCCCTGCTCACCGCCCCCGCACGCCGCGCTGGCGTTGCCCTGCGCGCTGGTGTGCAGGCATGGGCCGAGAGCCGCCGCCGCGCCGCCGAAGACGAGCGCACCTGGCAAGTCGCCATGAAGGACCCCCGCATCATGGCCGAACTGAACCACGCCATGGGCATCCCCACGGTGGAAGACATCCGCAAGTACTACTGACCACCGAACCTGCCGCACTGGTGGGCGGCGAGGAAGCAATTCATTGAAAGCCGTGGCCTGCCACGGCTTTTTTTATGCCTTTTTCCTGGCGACTGGGGCTTGTCGTGCCCCGCAAGCCAGGCGCAAAAAAGCCGCTCTGCCAGAAAGCAGAGCGGCTTTGAAGGGAAAGCTTCTCAGGTACTAGTACAGCAATATCAGGCCGCCAGGCGCTTTTCCAGAGCGGCCTTGGTGTCCAGCAGGGCCTGTGGTAGGTGGTACGCCAGCTGCTGGAAGTGCGCATCGTGCAGCTTGAACTCCTCGGCCCAGGCGGCCTTGTCGATGCTGGTCACGGCGTCGAACTTCTGGGCGCTGAAGTCCAGGCCCGTCCAGTTGATTTCGGCGTACTGCGGGGCCACACCGAACATGGTTTCCTGGCCCTGGGCCTGGCCTTCGATGCGGTCGATCATCCACTTGAGTACACGCATGTTGTCGCCATAACCGGGCCAGACAAACTTGCCCGCCTCGTCCTTGCGGAACCAGTTCACGCAGAACACCTTGGGCAGCGCCTTGCCAGTGGTGGCAATCTTGCCTTCCATGTTCAGCCAATGCTGGAAGTAGTCGCTCATGTTGTAGCCGCAGAAAGGCAGCATGGCGAACGGGTCGCGGCGCACCACGCCCTGGGCGCCGAAGGCGGCAGCGGTGGTTTCGGAACCCATGGTGGCGGCCATGTACACGCCTTCCGTCCAGGTGCGGGCTTCCGTCACCAGCGGCACGGTGGTGGAGCGGCGGCCGCCGAAGATGAAGGCATCGATGGCCACGCCGTTGGCGTCATCCCACTGGGTGTCCAGCGCGGGGTTGTTGGTGGCGGCCACGGTAAAGCGCGAGTTGGGGTGGGCCGCCTTGGCGCCGGTTTCCTTGGCGATCTGGGGCGTCCAGTCCTTGCCTTGCCAGTCGATGAGGTGGTCGGGCAGCTTGCCCGTGTCCTTTTCCATGCCTTCCCACCACACGTCGCCGTCGTCCGTCAGGGCCACGTTGGTGAAGATCACGTCCTTGTCCAGGCTGCGCATGCAGTTGGGGTTGGTGTGCATGTTGGTGCCGGGGGCCACGCCGAAGTAGCCGGCTTCGGGGTTGATGGCGTACATCTTGCCGTCGGCATGGGGCTTGATCCAGGCGATGTCGTCACCGATGGTGGTGACCTTCCAGCCCGCAAAGCCCGCCTCGGGCGGCACCAGCATCGAGAAGTTGGTCTTGCCGCAGGCGCTGGGGAAGGCCGCTGCCACGTGGTACTTCTTGCCTTCGGGGTTGGTCACGCCCAGGATGAGCATGTGTTCGGCCAGCCAGCCCTGGTCGCGGCCCATGGTGGACGCGATGCGCAGTGCCAGGCACTTCTTGCCCAGCAGCGCGTTGCCGCCGTAGCCCGAGCCATACGACCAGATTTCGCGCGTTTCGGGGTAATGGACGATGTACTTGACCTTGGGGTTGCAAGGCCAGCTGGTGGTGTCCTTTTCGCCCTCAGCCAGCGGCGCGCCCACGGTGTGCATGCAGGGCACGAACTCGCCTTCCACGCCCAGCACGTCGTACACGGCCTTGCCCATGCGGGTCATCAGGCGCTGGTTCACGGCCACATAGGCGCTGTCGGTCAGTTCCACGCCGATGTGGGCAATGTGGCTGCCCAGCGGGCCCATGCTGAAGGGCACCACGTACATGGTGCGGCCCTTCATGCAGCCGTCAAACAGGGGCTGCAGCGTGGCGCGCATCTCGGCGGGGGCCATCCAGTTGTTGGTGGGGCCGGCGTCTTCCTTGGCGGCCGAGCAGATGTAGGTGCGGTCTTCCACGCGCGCCACGTCCGATGGGTCAGACCAGGCCAGGAAGCTGCCCGGGCGCTTGGCGGGGTTGAGCTTCTTGAAGGTGCCAGCATCGACCAGCTGCTGGCACAGGCGGTCGTACTCTTCCTTCGTGCCGTCGCACCAGTAGATGCTCTCGGGCTTGCACAGGGCGGCCATATCGGCCACCCAGGCGAGCAGCCGGGCGTTTTTGACGTAGGACGGGGCGTTGAGATTCAGGCCCTGCATGGTGGGTGCGTTCATCGGGGGAGCTTCCTAAGTTGAAAAACAGTTTTTTCAAAGGAAGCGGACCGGGCGGAACGCGGCAAGGCCTGGCGCAGTTGCGGTGCTGAGCGCTGCCTTTGAAAAAACGGCTTTCGTGCTCAGTCGGCGGGCGGGAGCGTGTGTCAGCCCCACGGGTGGAGGCTAGTTCCACGGATTCCGCGGGTCGGCTGGGATGTCAATTTTATGAATCTGCCGCCGGTTTGTCTGTCAGACAGGGGCCAAAAGCATGCAAAAAAAGCATGAGGTTATGCGTCTAGGGCCCGTGTCGCTCACGGGCCGACCGGGCTGCCTTTCCACCGCTCGTAGCCACTCTTGCGCAGCGCGCAGGCCGGGCAGGTGCCACAGCCATAGCCCCAGGCATGCAGCGTGTCGCGCACGCCGTGGTAGCAGGTGTGCGAGTCGTTCACGATCAGATCGACCAGCGCCTGCCCACCCAGCGACCGGGCCAGCTCCCAGGTCTCGGCCTTGTCCAGCCACATGAGTGGGGTATCGAAGGTGAAGCGCTGTCCCATGCCCAGCGACACCGCGACCTGCAGCGCTTTGAGCGTGTCGTCGCGGCAATCGGGGTAGCCCGAAAAGTCGGTCTCGCACATGCCGCCCACGAGGGTGTGCAGACCCCGCCGGTAGCCCACGGCGGCGGCCAGCTGAAAGAACAGCAGGTTGCGCCCCGGCACAAAGGTGTTGGGCAGGCCGGCGGCGGTCATCTGGATCTCGGCGTCGCTGGTCAGCGCGGTGTCGCTGATGTGGCCCAGCACCGCCAGATCCAGCATGTGGTCGTCACCCAAGCGGGCGTTCCACTGTGGAAACCGCGCGCGCAGCGATGACAGCACTGTCTGCCGCGCCTGCAGTTCGATGTGGTGGCGCTGGCCGTAGTCGAAGCCGATGGTTTCCACATGGGCGAAGTTTTCCAGCGCCCAGGCCAGGCAGGTGGTGGAGTCCTGGCCTCCAGAAAAAAGAACAAGCGCGTGTCCGGGTCGCATGGGGGGCTCCTGGTCTAAGGGGGAACGGGGAAGGCGGGGGCAAAAAAAAGCCCCGCAGCGCGGGGCGTTTGGCAGCCTTGCGTGCGGATCAGGCCATGAACACGGCAATGAAGGCCAGCAGGAAAATCAGCACGCCACCGACCACGGGGAGCACCAGGGGCATCATGGGCACAACGTTTTCCACGGGATCGTGCGCTGCGGTCTGAGGGGCGTGAGAAGTGTTGTGGTCGGACATGGTGGGGCTCCAGATGCTGAAAACTTGCGCAATTCTAGCCGCCCGCATGCCAGGGCGGCCAGCAGGCCATATAGGGGTCACATCAACGCGGCCTCCATGCCTGCCGCGCGCAGCCGCGCCAGCACCTCGTCCACATGGGCCTTGCTGCGGGTTTGCAACACCAGTTCAATCTCGACGTTCTGCGCGGCCAGCATGGTGAAGGCGCGCTGGTGGTGCACCTCGCCGATGTTGGCGCCCGCGTCGGCCACGGTGGCTGTGATGCGCGCCAGCACCCCCGGCACGTCGCGTGCGCTGACCTTGATGCGTGCGAGGCGGCCAGACCGCACCATGCCGCGCTCGATGATGGCTGCCAGCAGCAGCGGGTCGATGTTGCCGCCACACAGCACCAGGCCCACGCGCTTGCCCCGGAAGCGCTCGGGGTAGCGCACCAGCGCCGCCAGGCCAGCAGCCCCTGCGCCTTCGACCAGCGTCTTTTCAATCTCCAGCAGCATCAGCACGGCCTGCTCGATGTCGCCTTCGTCCACCAGCACCAGGTCGTCCACCAGGCGCTTGACGATCTCCTGAGTGATCTTGCCCGGCGTGCCCACCGCAATACCTTCGGCGATGGTCGAGGTGCCCTGCGGGTGGTGCGTGCCCTGCACCGCGTTGACCATGGCCGGGAAGCGCGCGGTCTGCACGCCCACGATCTCGATGCCTGGCTTGATCGCCTTGGCGGCCGTGGCCACGCCCGAGATCAGCCCGCCGCCGCCCACGGCGATCACCAGCGTGTCCAGGTCGGGCACGGCCTGCAGCATCTCCAGGCCCAGCGTGCCCTGGCCCGCAGCCACGCCCTCGTCGTCGTAGGGGTGGACAAAGGTCAGGCCCTGCGCATCGGCCAGCGCGTAGGCGTGGGCGCGGGCTTCTTCCAGCGTGTCGCCGTGCAGCACCACCTCGGCGCCAAAGCCGCGCGTGCGCTCCACCTTCACGGCGGGCGTAAAGCGCGGCATCACGATCACTGCGCGCAGGCCCAGGCGCTGCGCGTGGTAGGCCACGCCCTGCGCATGGTTGCCCGCGCTCATGGCCACCACGCCCCGGGCGCGTTCGTCCTCAGACAGCAGCGTGAGCCGGTTGCAGGCGCCACGTTCCTTGAACGAAGCGGTGAACTGCAGGTTCTCGAACTTGAGGAACACCTGCGCGCCCACGATCTGCGAGAGTGTCTTGGATTCGACACAGGGGGTGTCCAGCACCTGGCCTTGTAGGCGGGTGGCGGCGTCGCGGATGTCTTGAAGGGTCAGCATGGCGCCATTGTGGCGCAGCGCTGGGTGCACGGCTCGGTTGCAGAGCAGAAATAGCCTCCTCCGCGCGCTGCTGTTTAAATGATTGCTATCAAATCAGGAGTTTCTGATCGAGGCATGATGGCGCAGTTACCCGCCCTTGCAGGCAGTTTTCAGCTGCGGCCTGCCCTTTACTGTGTGCAAACCCGCAGCACCTCCGCCCCATACGCCTCCAGCTTCTTCGCCCCCATGCCGCTGATGCCCTGCAGGTCGTCCAGCGACGCGGGGTTGCGCTCGGCAATCGCCGCCAGTGTGGCGTCGTGGAAGATCACATACGCGGGCAGGTTGTGCTCCCGCGCCACCTCGGCGCGCCAGGACTTGAGGTTGATGAAGCGCACCTGCGCATCCGGGCCCAGATTCGCGGCAGCGGCCGGTGGGGCGCTGCCTGTGCCTTTGCGGGTGCGTGCGCGCTTGGCGGGTGCGGCGGCGGTGGATTCGCGCAGCTGCACCGGCACCTCGCCCCTGAGCACGGCGCGCGAGCCTTCGGTGAGGCTCAGGGTGTCAAAGCTGTGGCCGCTCTCCAGCATCACCTTGTGCAGGCCCACGGCGCCCGTGGCCAGCAGCTGGCGCAGCACGCCGCGCAGCTGCGCTTCGGAATACTCCTTGCCCACGCCAAAGGTCGAGAGCTTGTCGTGCCCGAACTGCTGGACTTTTTCGGTGTCCTTGCCGCGCACGATGTCCATGATGTGGCCTGTGCCAAAGGTCAGGCCGCTGGCTGCGTGCACGCGGTAGATGGTGGACAGCAGCTTGCGTGCGGCGTCCGTGCCGTCCCATACCGCCGGAGGGTTCAGGCAGTTGTCGCAGTTGCCGCACGGCGTGGACTGCTCGCCAAAGTAGGCCAGCAGCCGCACCCGGCGGCAGTCGGTGGCCTCGGCCAGCGCCAGCAGGGCGTCGAGCTTGCCGCGCAGCGCCTGCTTGAACTCCTCGCCCGCCGGGCTTTCGTCGATCATGCGGCGCTGGTTGACCACGTCGTTCAGGCCATAGGCCATCCAGGCGTCGGCGTTGAGCCCGTCGCGGCCTGCGCGGCCGGTCTCCTGGTAGTAGCCCTCGATGTTCTTGGGCATGTCCACATGCGCCACAAAGCGCACGTCGGGCTTGTCGATGCCCATGCCGAACGCGATGGTGGCCACCATCACGATGCCTTCTTCGCGCAGAAAGCGGTCCTGGTTCTTCTGGCGCACCTTGGTGTCCAGCCCCGCGTGGTAGGGCAGGGCCGTGAGGCCCGCGTCGCTCAGCGTGGCCGCCAGTTCTTCCACCCGCTTGCGCGACTGGCAATACACCACGCCCGCCTCGCCCGCATGCTCGCGCTCAATGAAGCGCAGCAACTGTGTGGTGGCGTCCTTCTTCTCGACAATCGTGTAGCGGATGTTGGGCCGGTCAAAGCTGCTGACGAACAGGCGAGCGTCCTGCAGCTGCAGCCGCTCGACGATGTCCTCGCGCGTGAGCGCATCGGCCGTGGCCGTGAGTGCGATGCGCGGCACCTGCGGGTAGCGCTCGTGCAGCAGCGTGAGCGCCCGGTACTCTGGGCGGAAGTCGTGGCCCCACTGGCTCACGCAATGCGCCTCGTCAATCGCAAACAGGCTCAGGTGGCCGCCCTCGTACAGGCTGTCGAGCAGGCCGAGGAAACGTGGCGTGTTCAGCCGCTCGGGCGCGGCATACAGCAGCGTGATCTCGCCCGTCTGCAGGCGAAACTCCACGTCCTGCGCCTCGTCGTAGCTCAGCGTGGAGTTGAGGAACGCCGCCTCCACCCCCGCCTCGTGCAGTGCGCCCACCTGGTCGTGCATCAGCGCGATCAGCGGCGAGATCACGATGCTCACCCCGCGTCCCTGCTGCTGGCGCACGATGGCGGGCACCTGGTAGCACAGGCTCTTGCCGCCGCCGGTGGGCATCAGCACCAGTGCGTCGCCGCCATTGCTCACATGCGTGACGATCTCTGCCTGCGCGCCCCGGAAGGCCTTGTAACCGAAAACTTCGTGCAGAACGGCGGAGCAGGCCGACAGTGTCTCGCCCGGGGCAGAAATTTCGATCACATTCATCCCCGGTATTGTCCATGAGCGCCGATGCGCTCCAGCGCACGCGCTGCCGCATCAATGGCTTCGGGCGGGAGGGCCGCAAAGCCCAGACGCCAGCCTGCGATGGCAGGCGCCGTGTGGTACAGCGCGCTCAGGCTGGGGGTGGCAATGCCCAGGGCTGCCGCCTGGCGGGTGTACGCCTGCTCGCTTCCTTCGGGAAGGCGCACGGCCATCTGCAGGCCGCCCCGGCTGTCCATAGGGGTGGCCCAGGGCAGGTGGCTGTGCAGCGCCTGCAGCAGCACGTCGCGGCGGCTGCGGTAAAGCTGCCGCATCAGCCGCAGGTGGGCCGCAAAGTGGCCCTGGTCCATGAAATCTGCCGCTACCGCCTGCATGGGCTGCGCGGGGTGGCCATCGTAGATGGTGCGCGCCGTCACCAGCGGAGTGACGAGTGCCTCCGGCAGCACCATGTAGGCCAGCCGCACCGACGGAAACAGTGATTTGGAGAAGGTGCCGATGTAGACCACCTGGCCTTGGTCGTCCAGCCCCTGCAGCGCTGGGGTGGGCTGGTGGTCGTACAGAAATTCGCTGTCGTAGTCATCCTCGACCAGCCAGGCCCCGGTGGCCCGGGCGTGGGCAATGAAGGCCAGCCGCCGCGCCAGCGACATGGCCTGGCCCGTGGGGAACTGGTGCGAGGGCGTCAGGTAGATCAGCCGGGGGGCAGGGCGCGCCGGGTCCAGCGTGGCGCCTTCGCCGTCCAGGGGCATGTCCACCAGGCGGGCCCCGCTGGCGCTGAAGGCCGTGCGGGCGCCCGCGTAGCCCGGGTCTTCCATCCACACCGCATCGCCGTCGTCCAGCAGCGTGGCCGACAGCAGCTGCAGCGCCTGCTGCGAACTCGTGAGCACCAGCACCTGCCCCGCGTGGCAACGCACCCCGCGCGACTGGCCGAGGTAGCGCGCAATGGCCTCGCGCAGCGCGGGCAGGCCCTGGGGGTCGCCATAGAACATCAACGCCGCCGCGTCCTGCCGCAGGCGCCGCTGCAGCAGCTGGCGCCACAGGCCGGTGGGAAAGGCCTGCAGGTCCGGGCTGCCCGCCACAAAGGCGCGCGGGCGCTCGGGCTCGTGGCAGCCCCCGGTGTCCACCATGCGCTGGCCCCGGGCCGACAGCCGCAGCGCGCCCGCAGCGCCCGCCGGGCGGAGGGCGCCACTGGCCTGGCGCGGCGCAGCGGCCTCCATGTCGATGGCCACAAAACTGCCCTGGCCCACCTGGCGGCGCAGGTAGCCCTCGGTTTCCAGCTGGGCATAGGCTGCCTCCACCGTCACGCGCGACAGGCCCAGGTCCTGTGCGAGGTGGCGGCTGGACGGCAGCCGCTCGCCCAGCACGGCCTGGCCGCTGCGCACTGCCTCGCGCAGGGCGGCGCACAGGCGTGCCCGCCGTCCGCCGTCGGTCTGGGTTTCCATCAGCGCCAACAAAAGACGGGGTTTGATCGTGGCCATGGAAACAGATTGGTCTTATGTGAATTGAGAAATTGGCCTCATTTATAAGGCCAAAGCGGCGCACACTGGCAGCCATCGGCACATCACCACTGCATCACTCAAGGAGCCCCATGACCCACCCCGCCCCCACCTCCAGCGTTCTGGCCTTTCCCGCCCCCACCCCCGCGCAGTCGTGCGATTACATGGCCGCCAAGCTCAGCTTCCATGCCGATGCCTGGGACGTGGCCGAAGACCTGCGCAACGGCATCGATGCCATCGTGGTGATCGACACCCGCTCGCCCGCGCACTACGAACAAGGCCATGTGCCTGGCGCCGTGAGTTTTCCCCACCGCACCATGGACGCGGACAGCACGGGCCACCTGGACCGCAGCAAGGTCTACGTGACCTATTGCGACGGCATCGGCTGCAACGGCTCGACCAAGGGCGCCTACAAGCTCGCGCGCCTGGGCTTCACTGTCAAGGAGATGCTGGGCGGCCTGGACTTCTGGATCCGCGATGGCCAGCCCGTGGCCACCGGCCCCGAACGCGGCACCATGCCCGCCGCCCGGCCCGCCATCGAGTGCGCATGTTGACCGCCACGGCTACCAGCCCGCCCCCTGCGGGCTGGGCCCTGCGCCCCGCGCTGGCGGCCGATGCCGAAGTGCTGGCCCGCCTGTGCGCTGCGCATGCGGCCTACGAGCAGATTCCGCACTGCGCCGACGGCCACGCCGAGCGGCTTGCGCACGGGCTCGAAGCCGGGCGGCTGAACGCCTGGCTGGGTTTTCTCCATGGGTGCGCCGTGGGCTACGCCAGTGCCACCCTGGACTACGCCACCCTGGCGGCGCAGCCCTTTCTGCACCTGGACTGCCTGTACCTGGACCCGCCGGCACGGAGCCTGGGGCTGGGCCGCGCATTGCTGGACGCTGCCGTGTGCCGCGCGCGCTCTCTGGGCTGCGCGCAGCTGCAGTGGCAAACCCCCGTGTGGAACGAAGGCGCGATCCGCTTTTATGACCGGCTGGGGGCCACGCGGCTGGCCAAGCAACGTTACACCCTGGTTTGTGGCGAGGTTGTGCCGAAGGCGCCGAAACCCCTGGCGAGCCCGGCTGCTGAGCGGGTTTCTACAATCGGGGGATGAAAACGCCTGCCTACACGCGCGCCGCGCAACTGCCCGACATCCTCGCCCAACGCATCGTCATCCTCGACGGCGCCATGGGCACCATGATCCAGCGCTTCAAGCTGGGCGAGGCGCAGTACCGGGGCGAGGGCTACACCGGGCCCGATGGCGCGGGCGACCGGTTCAAGGACTTTGCATACGACGTGAAGGGCAACAACGAGCTGCTCAGCATCACCCGCCCCGACGTGATCCGCGACATCCACGAGCGGTATCTGGCGGCCGGGGCCGACCTGATTGAGACCAACACCTTCGGCGCAACCACCGTGGCGCAGGAGGACTACCACATGGCCGAGCTGGCGCGCGAGATGAACCTGCGCTCCGCCCAATTGGCGCGCGCTGCCTGCGACAAGTATTCCACGCCCGACAAGCCCCGCTTCGTGGCCGGCGCTCTGGGCCCCACGCCCAAGACCGCCAGCATCAGCCCCGACGTGAATGACCCCGGTGCGCGCAACATCGACTTTGAAACCCTGCGCGCTGCCTACTACGAGCAGACCGAAGCGCTGGTCGAAGGCGGCGCCGACGTGCTGCTGGTCGAGACCATCTTCGACACGCTCAATGCCAAAGCCGCGCTGTTCGCGATTGATGAGTTCTTTGAAAAGAGCGGCGAGCGCCTGCCCCTCATCATCAGCGGTACCGTGACCGATGCCTCCGGCCGCATCCTGAGTGGGCAGACGGTGACGGCCTTCTGGCACAGCGTGCGCCACTCGCGCCCCCTGGCCATCGGCCTCAATTGCGCGCTGGGCGCCACGCTGATGCGCCCCTACATCCAGGAGCTGAACCGCGTGGCCGAGGACACCTTCATCAGCTGCTACCCCAACGCCGGCCTGCCCAACCCCATGAGCGACACCGGCTTTGACGAAACGCCCGAGATCACCAGCCGCCTGGTGCACGAGTTCGCGGCCGAGGGGCTGGTCAACATCCTGGGCGGCTGCTGCGGCACCACGCCGGACCATATCGGCGCCATTGCCAAGGCGGTGGCCGATGTGCCCACGCGCAAGATGTTTTACCCTGCAGAAGCCTGAGAATTTGAGAAAAATTGGCCGCTTGCGCGCGACCATCAAGCGCTTGTAGCTACTAAATATGTAGCAATTAATGCGCCACCGCCCTGCGGTAGCGCATTGCGTGCCGCCGGAAGCTGCGGCACCCTTGCGCCTTTCCGCTGAAGTCTTTTCCGTACCCTCTGTCAGCCCCGGTCTGTTTGCCATGTCCGTTATCGCCACCTTGCCCGACACCCCCTCTGCGGAGGCTGCCGAGAAAGCCGCCGCCCACGCCGCGCTCAAGCTCGAAAAGCGCCTGGTGCGCCAAGTGGCCCAGGCCATTGGCGACTTTGGCCTCATCGAAGACGGCGACAAAGTCATGGTGTGCGTCTCTGGCGGCAAGGACAGTTATGGAATGCTGGACGTGCTGCGCATGCTGCAACAGCGCAACGGCCACAAGTTCGAGCTGATCGCCGTCAATCTGGACCAGAAGCAGCCCGGCTTTCCGGCCCATGTGCTGCCCGAGTATTTGACCCAGGTGGGCGTGCCCTTCCACATCGAAACGCAGGACACCTACAGCGTCGTCAAGGAGCACATCCCCGAGGGCAAGACCATGTGCAGCCTGTGCAGCCGCCTGCGCCGGGGCATCCTCTACCGCGTGGCTGACGAGCTGGGCTGCACAAAAATCGCGCTGGGCCACCACCGCGACGACATGCTGCAGACCTTCTTTTTGAACATGTTCTTCGGCGGCAAGCTCAAGGGCATGCCACCCAAAGTGCAAAGCGACCGGGGCGACCACCTCATCATCCGCCCGCTGGCCTATGTGGCCGAGGACGACCTCACGCGCTGGGCCGAGATTCGCAACTTCCCCATCATCCCTTGCACCCTGTGCGGCAGCCAGGAGAACCTGCAGCGCAAGCAGATCGGCCAGATGCTGCGCGACTGGCAGCAGCTCTACCCGGGCCGCATCGAGAACATGGCCGTGGCGCTGCGCAACCTGGTGCCCTCGCACTTCATGGACACGCGCCAGTTCGACTTCAAGGGCCTGGTGCCCAACGGCGTGCAGGATGCCGATGGCGACAAGGCGTTTGATGCCGAAGAGTTTCCAGCACAGGCCGTGGGCATGCTGGGCGGCCTGCCCCTGATGCCCCGCTGACCTGACACCGACGTTTTTTAGATTGGGCCACCCCATGACCACGCTCAAAGCCCCCGAACTCCTCCTGCCCGCAGGCTCGCTCGACAAGATGCGCGCTGCCTACGACTTTGGCGCCGACGCGGTGTACGCCGGGCAGCCGCGCTATTCCCTGCGCGCGCGCAACAACGAGTTCAAGCTGGAGCAGATCCGCCAAGGCATTACAGAAGCCCACGCACGCGGCAAGAAGTTCTTCGTCACCAGCAACCTGATTGCGCACAACGACAAGATCCGCACCTACCTGCGCGACATCGAGCCCGTGATCGATTGCAAGCCCGACGCCCTCATCATGGCCGACGCGGGCCTGATCATGATGGTCAAGGAAAAATGGCCCGAGCAGGTGGTGCACCTCTCGGTGCAGGCCAACACCACCAACTGGGCGGCGGTGAAGTTCTGGCAGAAGATGGGTGTGGAGCGCATCATCCTCTCGCGCGAACTCAGCCTGGACGAGATCGAAAAAATCCGCCAGGAATGCCCCGACATGGAGCTGGAAGTGTTCGTGCACGGCGCGCTGTGCATCGCGTACTCGGGCCGTTGCCTGCTCAGCGGCTACTTCAACCACCGCGACCCCAACCAGGGCACCTGCACCAACGCCTGCCGCTGGAACTACGCCACACACGACGCCGACATCGACCCCACCACGGGCGAAGCCATTGCGCAGAAGATGGAAGGCGACTTCAACTTCGAGGCCGCGCAGCAGAAGGCCGAGCAATCGTTCTCCACCACCGGCAGCGGCCAGCGCCACCCCAAGGCCGACAAGGTCTACCTGATCGAAGAAGCAGGCCGCCCCGGCCAGCTCATGCCCATCATGGAGGACGAGCACGGCACCTACATCATGAACAGCAAGGACCTGCGCGCGGTGGAGCACGTGGCCCGCCTGACGCAGATCGGTGTCGATTCGCTCAAGATCGAAGGCCGCACCAAGAGCCTGTACTACGTGGCCCGCACCGCCCAGGTGTACCGCCGCGCCATCGACGATGCCGTGGCCGGCCGCCCGTTCAACCCCGAGCTGCTGATCGAGCTGGAAGGCCTGTCCAACCGCGGCTACACCGGCGGCCTGCTGGAGCGCCGCCCCAGCAACGACTACCAGAACTACCTCAGCGGCCACTCGGCAACCCAGCGCAGCCAGTACGTGGGCGAGGTGCTGGGAGCTGAAGGTCAGTCGGGAGTGGGCCTGCAAGGCGACTGGGTGCAGGTCGAAACCAAGAACCACTTTGCCGTGGGCGATTTGATTGAAGTGGTGCACCCCAGCGGCAACACCACGTTGCGCCTGCAAGAGATGCGCAACGTGGAAGGCCAGCCCGTGCAGGTCGCCCAGGGCAGCCCGGTGCGCGTGTGGATTCCGCTGCCCGCACGCTACAGCGGCGCGCTGCTGGCGCGCGTGATCGAATCGCAACCCCCTGCTGCAGCGGCCGAGCCCGCCTTGGCGGTGTGATGTTTCAAAGGGGCCACGCATGAAGACGCTGTTGCACGCCTCGCAACTCCGCCGGGTGGCTACCGCCGTTTTGCTGGCGGCGGCCCTGGCGGGCTCCGCCACCGCCCAGGCTCCGGCTGTGGCGCCCGCCAAGCAGCGCTATGTGCAGGGCTCCTGGGTCAACCTGCGCGAGTCGGCCCAGTCACAGGCGCGCGTGGTGGCCCAGGTGCCTGCCAACACCGTGCTGCAACAGCTCACCGAGCGCGACGGTTGGTGCGCCGTGCTCTATGCAGGCGACGCGCGCCTGGGCCCGCCATTGCCTGAGCCATTGCAAGCCCATGTGGCCTGCAACCTGCTGGCCGACCAGCCCCTGACCCTGGCCCAGGCGGGCAAGGACGCTGCCCGCGCCTTCTGGGTGGCGCCGTCGGCCAATCGTATGCGGGCCTACGGCAACGCCCTGCCACGCCCGCCCGCGCTGCAACTGCCCGCGCTGGCCAAAAGCCACACGCCCGAGATGCCCGTGCAGTACCCCCAGCGCCCCGAATGGGAGGCTGCCAAAAAACTCATGCGCGCTGGTGTACTGCTGCGGCCCGAGCAGGAGATTGACCGGGGTCGCCCCGTCAACCCGCTGGACGGTGTGAAGCTGGCCACCCGCGCCGTGGACCACATCCCCGCCGTGGCGCCCCTGGCCGCCCCGCCCACGCTGCCTGTCATTGCCCCGTCGTACTTCCGCAGCCACACCAGCGTGGCCCTGCTGCACGAGACCGAGGCCGATGGCATCGCGGCCGTGGCGGGCAGCCGCATTGCCGTAGAGTCCACCGCCGGGCCCCATGGCAGCTTCAACCGCCACATGGGGCCTGAGATCGAGTTCGTGACCGGCTTCTGGGACGTGGGCGGTGCCGATCTGGTCTTTGCCCCGGCGCTCACGCTGTACGCCATCACGCACCAGGGCCTGGTGGGCGCCCGCACCTTGGGCCGGCGTTATTGGGACATCAGCAATGCCGACCACTATTGCGGCGGCCACTATCCAGTCAAAGGCTTTGACGACCCGCGCAACGATGAGACCACCGCCGTGCGCGGCTATGCCAAGGTGTCAGAGTCGGCCGACGTGCTGGTGCGCCTGGTGGTGCCCGGCAAGCTGCCGCCCGATGCGGTGAAGGTAAAGACCCGGCGCTACGCCACCAGCTGGATGCAGCCCGCCGACCCGCCCATCCGGGACAAGCCCCAGCGCAAGAACACCGCCGTGCTGGTGCACGAGATCGACCTGGACCGCGACGGCGTGGTGGACATTCTGCGCATCGACACGCCTTCGCCCGGTGGCATGAGTTTTGAGCCCATCTTTGAATGGCGCTGGTACCTCAACATCAACGGCCAGTGGTTCCGGGCCGGGCATTGGGTGGATCAGGAGTGCACCTGAGCGGCCCCTGAGGAGGGGCGCTGTGGCCTGCAACCTGCCAACGGCCCGAGCAGGTCCCCCGCCCCCGGTGGTTTTGGGTAGCATCGTTTCGGAGATCGCCCATGGGGTTTGCCAGCCAGCGCCTGGCACGCAGCCCCGACCCCCACGAAAGGCCCGCCCATGTCCGTTGAGTCCCATCCCCCCTGCGTGCGGGAGTTGCGCCAGGTTTTGTTGTGGCCGCTGCGCCTGATGCCGGTGCGGGGCTCTGAGGGGCGGCACGCCAAGCCCTGGGAGGTGCTGGCGGACATGGGCGAGGCCTCGCCCTGGCGCGAGGTGGTGGATGAATTCACGGGCGACAGCCAGCGGTTTCACGAGCGGCATTACAACGAGTTCGTGACCTTTTTGCCCTATGTGCAGCGCTTCCTGTACGGCGAGGGGCGCAGCCAGAAAGGTGGCAGCGCCACGGGCTCGCCGATGCGGGTGTTCCGGCGCAGCGATGTCAGCGCCGTGCGGGCGGTGCTGCACCCCGGCGCGGTGCCGATCACGCTCGACATCGTCCATGTGGACTTGTATTTTTTTCTTGACCTGGACCTGGTGCTGCTCAATGTCGAGGTCAGCGCCCGCGACCTGGCGCTGCCCCAGGCGCAGGAGCTGCTGTACCGCTTTGGCCGGGGCTACCCCGCCGGTTGGGACGCGGACGGCCACGCCCAGCACTGCCTGTTCAGCGCCGAGTGGCTGGACCCCGCCGGGCAGGTGCTGGCCCGGTCCGACGCCAACCAGCGCGACCTCTTCATGGCCCATGTCAGCAGCCACCGCGCCCCGCGCATCGCGGCCCATTGGGCCTGGCTGCTGGAGCCGCTGGTGAGCGATCATTCCGAGCGCAGCGGCCCCCTGCGCTACCGGCAGATCGAGTACTACCGCATGCCGCAACTGGCGTTTCTGGCGCTGGACGACCCGCGCGCCTTGAGCCGCAGCGACTTTGTGCGCCTGGGGCTGGTGACCGGCGCGGCCCGTCCAGGCGACGACCCTTGTCTGCCTTATGCCGAAGAGCACCTGGCCGACTTTGAACAACGGTTCTGCTACGACCGCTTCTGGAGCAGCAGCGGCGCCGCCCCCTACACGCGCTATCTGTGCAGCGGCCATTCGCTGCTGGTGCTGGGCGACGCCAACAGCCCGTTTTTTGTCTGCCGCGACCGGGGTGTGCTCGCGCAGTTCCGGCACCAGCATTTTTTGCTGTTCCTGATTGCGCATTTCCAGAAAGCGGCGCTGCTGATGTTCTCGGACAGGCTGGCCGAGGCCCTGAAAAACCTGGACATTGCCGACGCTGCCAGCGTGCGCCGCTTCAAGCGCACCATCCGCGACAGCTTTGCCAGTTTTCTGCGCTTCACGCACCGGTACTGGTTCCACGAGGTGTCCGAGCAGGCCCAGGTGCGCGCGCTGTTCCGCATGTGCTCCAGCCACTTGGGGCTCGACCCGCTCTACACCGAGGTCAAGGAGCGGATCGGCGAGATGAACCAGTACCTGGACGCGGACAGCCTGCGCCGCCAGGCCAACACCGTGGTGCGGCTGACGGTGGTGACCATCTTTGGCCTGATCGGCACCGTGACCACGGGCTTTCTGGGCATGAACCTGCTGGCCGAGGCCGATGCGCCGGCGGGGCAGAAGCTGGGGATTTTTGCCCTCGTGTTTGTGTTCACCACCGCGCTCACGGTCTACACCATGGTCAAGTCCAAGCGCCTGTCGGACTTTCTGGACGTGCTCTCGGACGAGCGTGCCAGCGCCTGGCAAAAAGTCAGGGCGCTGGGGCTGGTGTGGCGGCGCACGGGGGAGTGATACAGCTTCGCCTTCAACCGCATCACGTCGTTGGTTCGCCTTGCCGTGCTACAGCACTGTCTGCGGCTTCCCGCCTGGTTATGCGGTCGAATGCAAATCCGTAGGACGCGCCCGCGCTTCACCGCGCCCCCGGCTGCCGCAGCAGCGCCGCCAGCACCAGCGCCTCGGCCACCACCTCCAGCGCCTCTTCCAGCGTTGCCAGCCACTGCGGCAGCGCTGGCAGCCAGGGCCTGTGGAGCTGCAGCGCGGGCCACTGGTCCACGGCAATCGCCGCCAGACCCACGGCAAACCCGGCCCACAGCAGGCAGCGGGTGCTGCGGTGGCCCAGGGCCTGGTGCAGCCACACCAGCATGGCCCCACCCACCACGGCCACTGCCAGCATCGGCGCCTCGCGCACGGGGCCCCAGCGGCAGGCATCTGTCCATTCGTGGCAGCGGAACTTCCACAGCTCGTGCAGCATGAACTGCTCGTCCACCGCGAGCACTGCAAACGCCAGCGCCAGGCACACGCCCAGCCGCCAGGGTAGGCAGCGCTCGGCCGTCAGGCGCAGCGCGGTGGTGCACAGCGTCAGCAGCAAGGCGCTGGAGAGCCAGGCCGCGGGCGAGTGGTCGGAGCGAAAGGCGCGCTCCCAGCCCGGCGCAAACAACCAGGCGGCCAGCAGCAGATAGCCCAGCACCGCACACAGCAGGGCGCTGGCCACCCACCGGTGGGGCGGGGGCAGGGCGCTGCGGGAGGGGGCGGGAACAGGTTCTGAAGGCATGGGGGGCGGAGCGGGCGTGAGGGGTGCCCGGATTTTGAGTCAAAAACGGCCTCTGCGCGCGATGGATATGCCTTGTAAGCTATGTAAATAATAGCAATTGCAGCGCACATGCAGTGCAAGCGCTGCACAGGCGCCAGGACTGGTCATGCGCAGGGAATGGCGACAGAATCCGGCATCCTCCCGCTTGCCCTGTATGGCCCTCCCCATCGACCCTTCGCGCAGCGCCTTGCCCCCCGTGGCCCAGTTTCTGGCCGAGGCCGCGCTGCAGCGGCAGACGGCGCTGCTGGGGCTGGACAAGAAGCCCGGCGTGGCCCCTGCGCCGCTGCCCCCGGCCGATGCCAGTGCGCCGCCGCCCACGGCCATGTCGCCCAGCCCGGCGGCCGGGCCTTTGCCGGTACCGGCCGACAAGGCCAGCATCTCGCCCCAGGCGCGCGAGCAGCTGGGGGCCGGGTTTGAGCCCCGGCGCGAAGCGGCAGGCCCCGGTGCGGGTGCCGTGGGGGCTGCGCCAGGCACGCGGCCAGGGCTGGCTGCGCGCGGGCCCCAGCCACCCGCGCCGCTGCCCGTGGGGGCACCCGCCCCCGCAGCGGGTGCGGCCCCCGTGCGGGGCGCAGACTGGCCTGCCACCGGCCTCGGCGCACCGCAGATGGGCATGGTGCGTGCGCTGGTGGAGCAGCTCACGGCAGGCAGTGGCGCCCCGCAGCGGGTGGTGGCCGCGCAGCCCTGGCCCGTGGGGCTGGCGCAGGACCTGGAGCGTGGGGCGCTGGATGCAGACACACCGCCGCTGCAGACCTGGCTGGTGCGCCAGGGCGCGGTGCTGACGCCCGAAGGGCCGCGCAGTTTTGCGCTGACCTTGCGCGTGCCGGTCCCCTGGATCGCATCGCAGCCGCCAGCGCCCACGCCTGCATCTGCGCAGGGGGCTGCGGGCCCCTCGGCGGCCATGCCGCTGCAGGTGCCGTTTGCAGGCCCCGCGCAGGCGCTGCAGTCGGGCGTGCTGGCCTTGGTGCTGCAAGGGGCCGACGCTGCTGCGCCGCGCACCAGTGCGCTGCTGGTGCTGGACTTTCAGCCCCAGCTGGCGGCCACCGTCTATGGCCGCGACATGCTGCAGCAGGCCACGGGCCGCCTCGACCCGTGGACGCAGATGGCCGTGCTGCAGGCCAGCGGCCAGGTGCCCCGCGAGGAAGACCGCGCGCGCAACGGCGCATCGGGTTTGTGCGAAACGGTGGGCTGCCCCTATGCGGCGCGGGCAGCCTGTGTGCAGCCGTTCTGCCTGGCGATGCGGGGTGTGCTGCCGCCCGAGCCGGTGGGGCCGGTGCCCAGTGCCTGATGTACGGAACCGCGAAATTGAAGTTGGGGGGGCGCCGCACACCGGTCTTTGCGCAGGGCCATTTGCAACCGGCGGCCCGTGCGAGGTCAAATCCTGCAACCCTGTCTGTCTTGTGAATCGAACGGAGAATCGGATCCATGCGCGTGCTTCCCCTCTCCCCGTCCAACCCCGCCTTCCCTGCGGATTTTGTGCCGCTGGGTGGCACGCCCCGTGACTGCGATGACTGCGGCAAGGCCGTGGGCCTGGGCTTTCAGTTTGACTATGCCTACCAGCCCATCGTGGACGTAGGGCGCCGCGTGGTCTTTGCGCATGAAGCGCTGGTGCGGGGCCCCAACGGCGAGAGCGCTGCGACCGTGCTGTCGCAGGTCAACGACCACAACCGCTACCGCTTCGACCAGGCCTGCCGGGTCAAGGCCATCAAGGGCGCGGCCGAGCTGGGACTGACGCAGCCGGTGTCGATCAACTTCCTGCCCAATGCGATCTACAAGCCCGAGGTGTGCATCCGCACCACGCTGGAGGCGGCCCGGGCCCATGGTTTTCCACTGTCTCAGATCGTCTTCGAAGTGACCGAGGGCGAGCGCATCGAGGACGGCCCCTGGTTTGCCCAGATCCTGCGCGAGTACAAGCGCTGCGGATTCCAGACCGCCATTGACGACTTTGGCGCCGGTTTTGCAGGCTTGAAGCTGCTGTCGGATTTTCAGCCCGACATCATCAAGATCGACATGGACCTGATCCGCAACGTCGATACCAACCGCGCCCGCCAGGCCATCGTGCGCAACCTGGTGCGACTGTGCGAAGACATGGGCATCCAGGTCGTGGCCGAGGGCATCGAGACACCCGCAGAGCGTGATTTCCTGTTCGACGCGGGCATCCGTCTGATGCAGGGCTATCTGTTTGCCAAACCGGCCTTTCGCTCGGTGGCCACGGTGGACGCCTTGGCGCTCGACATCCCGCCCCGCTGAGCGTCCGGGGGCGCGGCGCCTACCCTGCCACCACGCGGTTGCGCCCGGACCTTTTGGCGGCGTACAGCGCGGCGTCTGCCCGCGCATACAGGCTGCAGGCGGTCTCGGCAGTGCGCAGGCTGGCGGCGCCAATGCTGATGGTGGTGGGCTGGCTCAGCCAGCTTGCCTGGGCCACTGCGGCGCGCATGCGCTGGGCCACCTCGTGGGCGCCTTGCGCGTCGGTGTGGGGCAGGATCACCGCAAATTCTTCGCCGCCCACCCGCGCCACGATGTCGATGATCCGCACGCAGCCGCTGAGCACCTTGGCGATGGAGCGCAGCACCTTGTCCCCGGCGTCGTGGCCGAAGCTGTCATTGATCTGCTTGAAATGGTCCACGTCCAGCACCAGCAGGCTCAGGGGTGACCGCGTGCGTTCGACGGCGGCGATTTCCAGCCCCAGGCTGTCGTCAAAAGCACGCCGGTTGCGCAAGCCGGTGAGCGGGTCGGTCCGGGCCAGCTCGTGGAGTGCCTGGTTCAGCTCGTCCACTTTGCGCAGCTGCTGCACCAGCTGCTGGTTGAGCGCCTTGGCGTCGTGCAATGCGCGCCGCAGCCGGATTTCGCGCATGGCCGAGTGCGCCAGCTCCTGCAAGATGTCGATGTCCTGCTCGGTCCACTGCTTGGCCTTGAAATCCACCGCGCAAAAGCTGCCCAGCACCTGGCCTGCCTCGGTTTTCAGGGGAATGCCCGCATAGGCCCGCACCCCCAGGGACGCCACGGTGGGCACGTCGCGGAACACCGGCAGCTGCGTGGCGTCTTCCAGCACCAGGGGCCCGTCGGACACCAGGGAATAGTGGCAGAAGGTGCGCCCGGTGAGTTGCCGCAGGGTGCTCAATGGCGCGTCCATGCCGAACGTGCTTTTGTAGAAGTCGCGGTGCGCATCCAGCAACGAGACGAAGGCGACGGGCGCCCCGGTGATCTTGGCGGCCAGCCGGGTCAGCCGGTCAAAGCTCTCTTCCGCAATGCTGTCCAGCAAGCCGGTGTCCTGCACCGCTGCCAGCCGCTCGGGATTAAGGAGCGCCGCCTGGATGCGGGCGTTGTCAGCGGGTGGGGGCGGCGGCCATTCCGTCATGGGTGTGGTGCGGGGAACCGGTTTGGGTTGCAGGTCCGCTGGAAGGTACACGATCCCCGCAGGCGGCGGCGCCCCTGCACGCAAAGACCCTCCACCCAGGCTTTGCGCAGGATCAGCGCATGCCGGTGTGGCCCCGAATCTCGGCGTGGCGCGAGCGCGTGATGGGGTATGCCAGCAGCAGCGGAATCGCCAGCACCAGGCACAGCCCGGGCAGCACGCCGGTCATCAGGGTGATGCCCTGCAGCGCATCGGCCGACTGTGCCACGTTGGGCACATAGCCCGTCACGTCCAGCATGCCCGCCACCAGCACCGTCGCGAGTGTGCGCGCGAGTTTGTCCATCAGGCCGTAGAGCCCGTAGTACATGCCGGTCTGACGCTCGCCCGCCTGCATGTGGCCGTGGTCGATGGTGTCGGGCACCATGGCAAAAGGCACGATCCAGTGCGCGCCCATGCCAATGCCCACCACCACCAGGATCGCGGTCATCATGTGCCGGTCACCGGGCTTGACCCAGTACAGCGCGAGCAGCCCGGCTGCGCACAAGACCAGCCCGAGGATGTAGGCCCGGTTCTTCTCCCAGCGGTCTACCACGACCTTCCACACAAACAGCGACAGCCCCACCACCCCGAGCAGGATGCCCATGAAGCGGGGCAGGTCGCCCTTGTCGCCCTGCAGCTGGTAGATCACGAAGTAGGCCAGCGAGGCCTGCACCAGCGTGAGGCCCAGGCGCACCAGGGTGGCGGCACTCATCAGCAGCAGAAAAGGGCGGTTGTGCAGCGTGGTGCCCAGCGTGGCGCGCACGCTGGCCCACAGGGGCGCTGCGTGGGCCTCGGCAGCTGCGGGGGCACTGGTTGCGGGTTCGCGCACGCGCCAGGCCACCACGGCCACGGCCATGCCGGCCACCAGGCCAAACACGGCGCCCGCCAGCGCGTAGCCCGTGCGCGCATCGGGCGCGGCGCGCACCAGCACGGGCATGAGCACGCTGCCCGCAAAAAAGCCCAGCAGTGCACCCATCGACGCAAAGGCCGTGAGGCTGGTGCGCTCGTCGTAGTCCTGCGTCATGTTGGCGGCCATGGCCTGGTAGGGCAGCTGCACCAGGGTCATCAGCGTGTCGAACACGGTGTAGGTAATGGCGATCCACAGGAAGGCGGCCACGGGCGAGAGGCCTGGCGGCACCATCCACACAGCCGCAGCCGCCAGCCCCAGCGGGATGGCGCCGTAGATCAGGTACACGCGGTGGCGGCCATGGCGCGATCGGGTGCGGTCGGTCATCCAGCCAAACAGCGGGTCGTTGATGGTGTCCCAGACCTTGCCCACCAGCAGCGCCGCGCCCGCCACGGCAGGCGGTACCAGGGCCACGTCGGTATAGAAAATCATGAGCAGAAAACTCATGGCGGCAATCAGCATCTGCAGGCCGACATTGCCCACGGCGTAGCCGAGTTTGGTGCCCAGGCTCAGGCGGTTCGCGGAGAGACTCATGGGTGCGCGGCAGCGGGTTGGCCGGGGATCTGGTCAGCGACCGCAGGGGCCGGTGTGCGGGGCGGTGTGGCTTCCAGCATCAGGCGCACCTCGCGGCGCAGCATCTTGTTGAGGAAGCTGCGCGGAATCTCGGGCACCACCCGCACATCGTCGGGCTGCATCTGCACCGGCAGGTGCTGCACGAGGAATTCCGCCAGGTCATGCTCCAGCGGCTGCGTGCTGCGGTCGCTGCGCCAGCTTTGCCGCAGGCTCACCACCAGCACGGCGGCACTGCCGTGCTGCACCAGGCAGGCCTCCTTCACGGCGGGGTGGCAATGCGCCACCTCCTCGATCTCGCGCGGGTTGAGCGCGTGGCCATTGCGCGTCACGCGGTCGGCGCTGCGGCCCAGCACATGCAGGTAGCCTGCGGCGTCGAAATAACCCACATCGCCCATCACCACCCAGCCATCGCGCAGGGTTTCGCTGGTCTTTTCGGGGTCCAGCCAGTAGCCCTCAAACCGCACGGGTGTCATCACGGTGATCAGGCCCATCTGGCCCGGGGGCAGCGGCGCAAACTGATCGTCGCGGATCACCACCTCCACCCCCGGCATCACACGGCCCACGGTAGAGAGGATGTCGTTGCCCAGCGGGTTGCCCTGCGCGTCCACATGCTCGTGGGGCAGCAGCCAGGTGATGGGGGGCAGGGCCTCCAGGCAACCGTAGCCCTGCTGGAAGATGGGCCCGAAGCGGCGGATGGCCTCGGCGATCTTGGGCGCGGGCATCATCTCGGAGCCATAGGGCACATGGGTCAGGGACGACAGGTCGTAGCGGTCCAGTGTGGGCTCGTCCAGCAGGTCGATGATGGCCGAGGGCGAGAGGAAAGCGCGCGATACGCGGTGCTTCTGGATCAGCCCTGCCAGCGTGGTGGCGCGGAAGTCTTCGGGCATCATGAGTGCCGCACCTGCCAGCAGCGTGGGCAGCACCAGGCCCGAGCCCGGGCCGGTGAGCGGCAGGCCCAGCATGTTCACGTCCGGCCCGTTGGCGGGCGGCTTGAAGTCGATGGCGCGCGAGATCAGGCGCACGCTGTCCAGGTACTTGCGGTTGCTGTAGCCGATGGACTTGGGCAGGCCCGTGGTGCCAGAGGTCATGTGCAGCGCGAATACATCGTCCTCGTGCACATCGGCCGTGCCCGCTGCGGGCGCATGCTGTGCCAGGGCCTGTTCGTATTCGTCGCCCAGCGCCAGCGTGCGCAGACCGGGCAGCTGTTCGCGCACGGCCTGCAGGATGGGGGCGCTCAGCAGCGGGTCGTGGATGAACACCGTGGGCTTGACGCGGCCCATGGTGGTGAGCGCCGCGTCAGCGGGCAGGTGTTTGTGGAAGCTGGCAAAGATGGTGCCGTTCTCGAAGGTGGCCAGCCGGGTTTCGTACTGCTCGCCCGTCTCGGGCAGCCAGGTGAAGACCACATCGCCCTTCTTCACCCCCTGCGCCTGCATCCAGGCCTGCAGGCGGTACACGCGGTCCTGCAGCTGGGCGTAGGTGAGGGTGCCGCGCCGGTCAATCAGCGCAGGCTTGTGGGCATGGCGCCGGTAGGCCAGGCGCGCCACCGAGCGCGCGGTGCGCAGGCGGTTGAGCAGAAAACGCGCAACAAGGCTGCGCAAGGATGGGAAAGCCATCGGAGTCTCCCTGGAGAGGGCTTGTTGAAACTGTGTCCAGGAAGTTTTTCACGCCGAGGCGTGTCAAGAGATGACCATTTGTATGTGTACGTATCTTTGTGTTTCGGATTCGCCTGCGCGGTCGTTCTGGCTCCCCAAACGGCAGGCATGCATCGGGGTCCGCGTCGCCGCAGCACAACAAATTGCAGTTCGGCCGCCGGATGCCTGGCGATGTACCGGCCAGAAAAAAACCGCCAGGGCTGGATCGCAGCGGCTGGCGGTGGGTGTGACGGCCCGCCCCGGGTAGGAGCGGGCCGAAGGTGCGGGCGATGGCTTATGGGTACAGGCCACGCATTTCGCGGGCGTGCAGGATGCGCTGGCAGGCCACGATGAAGGTGGCGGTGCGCAGGCTCACCTTGTGCTCTTGCGCCACCTGCCAGATGCCCGCAAAGGCCTCTTGCATGATGCGCACCAGGCGGGCGTTGATCTCGTCCTCGCTCCAGAAGAAGCTGGAGAAGTCCTGCACCCACTCAAAGTAGCTCACCGTCACGCCGCCGGCGTTGGCGATCACGTCGGGCAGCACCAGCACGCCCTTGTCGTGCAGGATGTCGTCGGCCTCGGTGGTCGTGGGGCCGTTGGCGCCTTCGATCACGAGCTTGGCCTTGATCTGGCCCGCGTTGTCCTTGGTGATCTGGCCTTCGAGGGCGGCGGGGATCAGGATCTCGCAATCCACGCCCCAGAACTCCTCGGCCTTCATCACGTCGGCACCCGCAAAGCCGCCCACGCCACCGCGTGCCTTCACATGTGCCAGCAGTGCGGGCACATCCACGCCCTTGCTGTTGAAGATGGTGCCGGTGTGGTCTTGCACAGCCACCACCTTGGCGCCTGCTTCGGCAAACAGCTTGGCAGCAATGCCGCCCACATTGCCAAAGCCTTGCACGGCCACGCGGGCGCCGTCCAGATGCAGGCCGGTCAGCTTGGCGGCCTCCACGCCCACGGTGAACACACCCCGGCCGGTGGCTTCGACGCGGCCCAGCGAGCCGCCCAGGTCCACGGGCTTGCCGGTGACCACGCCGGTGGCGGTGGCGCCCACGTTCATCGAGTACGTGTCCATCATCCAGGCCATGACCTGGCCGTTGGTGTTCACGTCGGGGGCGGGGATGTCCTTGGAGGGGCCGATCAGCAGGCCGATTTCGCTGGTGTAGCGGCGCGTCAGGCGCTCCAGCTCACCCATCGACAGCTTCTTGGGGTCCACGCGGATGCCGCCCTTGGCACCGCCGTAAGGCACGTTCACCGCCGCGTTCTTCACCGACATCCAGGCCGACAGGGCCATCACTTCCGACAGCGTCACGTCCTGGTGGAAGCGCACGCCGCCCTTGCCGGGGCCCCGGCTCAGGTTGTGCTGCACGCGGTAGCCTTCGTAGTGGGCGATGGTGCCGTTGTCCAGCTCGATCGGCACATCCACGATCAGGATGCGCTTGGGGCGCTTGAGCGTTTCCACCCAACGCGCCAGGCTGCCCAGGTAAGGGGTGACGCGGTCCACCTGCTGCAGGTAGTTGCCCCAGGGGCCGAGGTGGTCGGCCTGCAGGTACGAGGGCAGGGAGTGGGTGGTGCTGGCAGCGCCAGTGGATGAAGACATGGTGAATTCCTTGTGGGATCAGTTCAAGCCGCGAAGCTTATGCCTGTGTCCGCACGCTGTCTAAGGCCGGAGTGTTTCAGTGCTATGCAAATCGTGCATAACCATCGGAAAGCGCCTGTTTATGCGGCACTGCAGCAAGAATGAGGGCTGCAGCGCAGGCTCAAAAGCGCGTTTCGCGACCTGCCGTCCGGATCTGCCCGGGCCCCGGCGCGCAGGGCTACTCGACGGTGAAATGCGCCAGCGCTGGGTCGCCCGTCGGGTAGCGCAGGTCCAGGTTCTGCAGCACCGCACGCAGCACCGTGGCAACCATCAGGTTGCGGTGCGTCTTGGAGTCGGCGGGCACGATGGTCCAGGGCGCCCAGGGCGTGTGGGTGGCGGCCAGCAGCGTGTTGTAGGCACGGCGGTAGTCGGCCCACTGCTTGCGTGCGTCGATGTCGCCCATGCTGAACTTCCAGTGCTTGGCGGGGTCGTCCAGCCGCTCCTGCAGGCGCTCGCGCTGCTCGTCCTTGCCGATGTGCAGCAAGAACTTCAGCACGATGGTGCCCGTCTCGCTGAGCATGCGCTCGAAGTCGTTGATGTGCGCCAGCCGCTGCTGGTGCTGTTCGGGCGTGATCCAGCCATTGACCACAGGCACCAGCACATCTTCGTAATGGCTGCGGTTGAACACGGTGATGTCGCCCGCCTGCGGCACCTGCTGGTGGATGCGCCAGAGGTAGTCGTGGGCGCGCTCGGTCTCGGTGGGGGCCTTCCAGCCCACGGCGTGCACGCCCAGGGCGCTCATGCGGCCGAACACGCCCCGGATGGTGCCGTCCTTGCCCGCCGTGTCGGTGCCCTGCAGCACCACCAGCAGCTTGTAGCGCTTGTCGGCGTAGAACAGGTTCTGCAGCGCATCCAGCTCCACCGCCAGTTCTTCCACCGCGGCCTTGTCGCGGGCCTTGTCGCCCAGCGAGAACGGTTTGGCGCCGGGGTCGATGTCGTCCAGCGACATGTGCTTGCCCGGCGGTTGCCAGGGCTGCAGGCGCTGCAAGAGGGAGGACGGGGCGGCGGCAAAAGGTGAAGGCATGGGCGGGCTCCTGGCAGGGCGGCGCAATGCGCCGGAATGTCAAAGATACCCGCTGTGCGCCGGTGCCTGCTGCCACTGGTCGTGCAGGCCGTCCACCCGCACCACCGCCAGGCGCGCGAGGTCTTCGTCCGTCAGGCCATCGATGCAGCCCACGTTCACGCCATACATCTCGCCCATGGGCGTGTCGGTGCCGTGGCCAAACACGCGCACGCCGCAGTGGCGGCAGAAGTAATGGTGGTTCTTGTGGGTGCCGAAGGTGTAGCGCGTGAGGTCGTCCTGCCCCCGCACGATGCGAAAGCCACCCGGCAAGGCCACCGCAGGCCAGAAGCGGGTGCGGCGGCAGATGCTGCAGTTGCAGCGGTAGGTGGGCTGGGCCAGGTCCAGCGTGGCTTCGACGGCAACGGCGCCGCAGTGGCAGGTGGCGGTATGGGTGGTGGGCATGGGTTCACTCCTGGCCGTGGTGGCCGGTAGACATGATCGCAAAGGATGGCCCGGCGGTCATCGTTGGGATGAACGATGTAGGTGCCCTCGTATTCGCCGACCCCTGTGGCCTTCAACCATGCGCCATGCGGTAGGCCAGCGGTGTCTGCCCCGTGGCCTGCTGGAACGCGCGGTGCAGGCCCGCCTCGCTCGCAAAGCCCAGATCTTCGGCAATGCGCTTGAGCGGCAGGGGCGTGTCACACAGCGCCTCGCCCACCTGGCGCAGCTTGATGCGCCGCATCCACAGCGCGGCCGACAGCCCCGTGTGCGCTTGCACCCGGCGTGCCAGCGTGCGGGGCGACAGGGCCAGTGCATCGGCCAGCGCGGGCAGGCGCAGCGCGGTGGCGGGGCAACGCTGCACCCACAGCAGCGCGCGGCGCAGGGTGGGATCGGTCACAGCCATCAGGTCATGGCCTGCAAACGCAGGGTGGGTGGTGCGGGGGCGCGGCAGCATCAGCAGCGACTGTAGGTCGCCCAGTGCGGCGGCATCGAGCCGCTGGGCCAGCGCGTGCAGCATCAGCGGCAGGTGGCCGTTGGCGCCTGCGGCGGTGGTGGCGGGGCCGTCTTCCACCAGCGGCTCGTCAAAGCGCCAGTGCACGGCGCCAAACTGCTGCTCCAGCGCCGCGCGCAGCCACCAGGTGGCTGTGGCGCCGCGCCCGCGCAAGCGGCCACTGGCGGCGGCCAGCGCCACACCGGCGCAGTAGCTCCATACCCGGGAGCGGCGGGGCAGGGCGCGCAACGCCGCCACGGCGGGTGCCAACTGCTGCTGCAGCGCAGGGGCCTGCCAGCCGTCGGGTGACGACAACCACAGGCCAGGCACCAGCACCGCATCCACCTCGGCCTGCGCCAGCGTCACGCCGGGCGTGAGGGCCGGGCCCTGCCAGGTGGGCACGGGCTGCAGATCCACCCCCGCCCAGCAGGTGGTGACCACGGCGCGCTGCGCGCGCAGGTTGGCGGCACGTGCGAGGTCGGCCGTGGCAAACAGGCCGGCGGGCATGCAGCCGGGGTAGAGCAGCAGCGCCAGGCGCAGGGGGGGCGGGGGGGATGAGGGCATGGCAGTCGCTTCAGCGCAGGTGGCCTGAAATGGAAAGAAGTTGTCAAAACCAGCCATTTTCTCTGCACCCCAGAATCCCAACAATCCATGGCATTCCCACCGCCCCTGGAGCCCCGCCATGCAGATCACCCAGTTGCGCAACGCCACCGTGTTGCTTGAATTCACTCCCGCCGAGGGCCGCCCGGTGGTCCTGCTGGTGGACCCCATGCTCGCGCCCCGGGGCAGCCTGCCCGCACTGCGCTACCTGGGCGCGGGGCGCCAGCGCAACCCCATCGTGGAACTGCCCGCAGGCACGGACGCGTTGCTGCAGCGCGTGACCCACGCCCTCATCACCCATTGCCAGCGTGGCCACTTCGATCACCTGGACCGCATGGGCAAGCACTTTCTGCGCGAGCGGCAGATCCCCGTGCTGTGCATGCCGCGAGATGCCGGCTACCTCGCGCAGCGGGGCCTGCAGGTGCACCCGCTGGCGGGGCCGGGGCGCCAGCCGCTGGTGCTGGGCGGCCACATCACGCCCATCCCCTGTGTGCACGGCACCGGCTGGGTGGGCCGCCTGATGGAGCATGGCCACGGCTACCTGCTGGAGTTGCCGGGCGAGCCCAGCGTCTACTTGGCGGGCGACACCATGCTCACTCCTACCGTGCGCGACTGCCTGGCACGCCTGCAGCCCGATGTAGCCGTGCTGCCCGCCGGTGGCGCGCGTTTTGACCTGGGGGCAGAAATCCTCATGGACGCGGCCGACATGGCCGAAGCCGCGCGATTGACCCCCGGGGCGCTGGTGGTGAACCACCTGGAAGCGCTGGACCATTGCCCCACTAAGCGCGCAGCGGTGCGCCAGCGGGCGCTGGACGGCGGCTGGGCCCACCGCCTGTGGGTGCCGGAGGACGGCGAGTGCCGGGAGTACCAGGCTGTGACGGCGCAAGTTGCTATGTAAGTAATAGCTTGTGAGGCAATGTGGACGGGCGGAAAGGCCGTTTTTGACACCAGTTTGTTGCCCTGAACGCCTCACCGGGCCGCGCCCTGCGGCGTGGCGCTGTCGCGCATCAGCGCCACAAACCGCGCCGCGCCCAGGCCCAGCGGCCGTTCCTTGGACCACACCACATCCACCCACAGCGCCGTGCCGTTGCTGAGGTTTTCAAACGGCATCTCCACCAGCGTGCCCGCCGCGATGCGCGGCTGCACCAGCGCGCGCGGCTGCCAGCCCCAGCCCAGGCCAGCCTCGATCAGGCCCAGCGCGGCCAGGTGGTTGTCGGTGCGCCAGTGGTGGCGGGCAAACACAAAACGCGGGTCGGTCTGCCCCAGGTCGCGGCTGGCCACCACGATCTGGCGCGTGGTGGTGAGGTGCTCCTCGCGCAGCATGGCGCCCGCGGGCGGCTCGCCGCGTGCCTGGGCGGCCGCACGGGCCCCGGCCAGCACGGGGTGATCGGGAGCGATCACGGCCACCAGGGTTTCGGTGCCCACCTCCTGAAACCCCTCGCGCCCGTCGATGCTGGGCCGTTCAAACACCAGCGCCAACTGGGCTCGCCCGCTGTGCAGCAGCGCCAGCGCGTCCACCTGCGGCGCGGCCAGCACCTCGACCTGCAGCAGCGGGTATTCGTGCGCCAGCGCCGCCAGCGGCCCCCGCCAGCGCGCGGCCAGCAGCTCGGGGGCGATGGCCAGGGTCAGGCGCTCTTCCAGCCCCTGGGTCAGCGCCAGTGCCTGGGCGTTGAGCTGCTGCAGCTGCTGGGCCAGCAGCCGCGCCTGGGGCTCCAGCGCACGGGCCGCCGCCGTGGGCCGGGGCTCGCGGCCGCTGCGGTCAAACAGCTGGATGTCCAGCTCGGCCTCCAGGTGCGCCATCGTCATGCTCACGGCCGACGGCACGCGCGACAGCGCCCGCGCAGCGGCCGAAAACGAGCCCTGGTCGAGCACGGTCAGAAACACCTGCACGCTGTCGGAATTGAAGGCCATGGTCGTTTGATCTATCAGTAAAACTGAAATAAGCTGACTTTATGTGTCAGTGCGGCGAATATAAAGTACCCGCCATGGACAAGACCCCCACTCTTTTTGGCCTGCAAGGCGTCAAGCGCCGCGTGATTTACGTGACCCTGTACGAGCTGATCGCCATCGGCGCCGCCACGGTGGGCCTGGCGCTGCTCACGGGCCAGGGCGCGGGGCATTCGAGCGTGGTGGCGGTGGCGGCGTCGGTGATCGCCATCGTCTGGAACATCGTCTTCAACTGGGCGTTCGAGCGCTGGGAGGCGCGCCAGCCCGTGCGCGGCCGCAGCGTGGCGCGGCGCGTGGCGCACGCCATCGGGTTCGAGGGTGGCCTGGTTTTCACGCTGGTGCCGCTGTTTGCCTGGTGGTTCGGCGTGAGCCTGTGGCACGCGTTTGTGATGGACCTGGGGCTCATCGTGTTCTTCCTTTGCTACACCTTTGTTTTCAACTGGGTGTTTGACCACCTGTTCGGCCTGCCCGCATCGGCCATGGCGGCGTCATAGCAAGAGTCCAAGACGCGCTTCTTCAAACAATGTCAACCGCCGTGCGCCGGCGGGCAGGGGCGCTCAGCCGCCACCCATAATCGGCCCCATGAGAGGGCCGTTTTTGTTGCTGCTGCTGCGGGGATTGCTGGGTCGGTGGGCTGGCGTGGCAGTGTTCTGCTGCATGCTGGCAGGCTGTGCCAGCAACGCTCCCACGCCGCGCGGCGAGGTGAAGGGGGCGCCCACCCATGCGGCCGAACTGGCCCAGTCCGACGCCAACCGCATGGCCACCCTGGCCATGCAGGAGAACCTGGACGGCCTGCTGCGCCTGGCCGACAAGCTCTACCGCCGCAACCCCGCCGAATGGCGCAAGGGCAGCGCCACCAGCCGCGAGCAGGCGCTGGAGCAACTGCGCACCGCCGTGCTGCAGCGCCAGCCCTGGGCCCCACTGCAGGGCCGCCGTGACATCGCCGCCATGGCGCTGGCCCTGGCGCCCGAGTTTGCAGGCGACCGCGTGGCGGCCTTCATCCACGCCACGGCCGACATGGTCATCACGGCCCACGGCGGCAAAACGGAGTTCTTCTTGCTTGATGGCGTGGACGCCCAGCACCTCTACAACGCCGCGCGCAACGTCGAGACCGCCGCCTGGCTGCTCGCGCAGCGTCGCAATGCCCAGGGCCAGCCGCTGCTGCTGGCCGACGAGATCGGCGCCCAGGGCCGCAACCTGAGCTTCGAGCGTGAGTTCGGAAAGATCATTGCGCGGCTGGACCTGCTGGCCACTTTCACCACCGAAAAGTACCGCCGCGCCGCCATCAGCTATGTGCAGGGCATTGTGGGCGGTACCTTTTTGCAATTCCTGCCCGTGCGCTGAGGCGGCGAACGCCTGCTTGTATCACCCGGTAAAATCCGCACCTGCCCAAGGAGCGTTGCAGCGGCCTCTCACCACGACGGGGCCGTCAGGCTTGGGTACCCAAAAGCTGTAAAGCCCCACCGCAACGACGCTCACCTGTTTTTCTGCTGTCCCTGCACAGGTGAGTCCTATGTCCGCGTCTGCCCCGTCCCTGCCCCCCATGAAGCTGTCCGGCCTGGAGCCTGTCTCCATTGGCGAGGGCACGCTGTTCGTCAACATCGGCGAGCGCACCAACGTCACCGGCTCCAAGGCGTTTGCGCGCATGATCCTGAACGGCCAGTACGAAGAGGCCCTGGCCGTGGCGCGCCAGCAGGTGGAAAACGGCGCGCAGGTCATCGACATCAACATGGACGAGGCCATGCTCGACAGCAAGGCCGCCATGGTGCGGTTTCTGCAGCTTATCGCCTCCGAGCCAGACATCGCGCGTGTGCCCATCATGGTGGACAGCTCCAAGTGGGACGTGATCGAGGCCGGGCTGCGCTGCATCCAGGGCAAGGGCATCGTCAACTCCATCAGCATGAAAGAGGGCGTGGAGAAGTTCAAGCACGAGGCGCGCCTCGTCAAGCGCTACGGCGCTGCCGCAGTGGTGATGGCGTTTGACGAGGTGGGCCAGGCGGACACTTATGCCCGCAAGATCGAGATCTGCGAACGCGCCTACCGCGTGTTGGTGGATGAGGTGGGCTTCCCGCCCGAAGACATCATCTTCGACCCCAACATCTTCGCGGTGGCCACCGGCATTGAAGAGCACAACAACTACGCGGTCGATTTCATCGAGGCCACGCGCTGGATCAAGCAGAACCTGCCGGGCGCCAAGGTGTCGGGCGGTGTGTCCAACGTGTCGTTCAGCTTCCGTGGCAACGACCCTGTGCGCGAGGCCATCCACACCGTGTTCCTGTACCACGCCATCAAGGCCGGCATGGACATGGGCATCGTCAACGCTGGCCAGCTTGCCATCTACGACGAGCTGCCGGAGGCGTTGCGTGAGGCGGTCGAGGACGTGATCCTCAACCGGCGTCCGGACGCCACCGAGCGGCTGCTCGATCTGGCCCCGAAGTACAAGGGTGACGGCGGCGGAACCGAGAACCAGGCCGATCTGGAATGGCGCGGCTGGCCGGTCGAGCAGCGCATCGAACATGCGCTGATCAAAGGCATCGCCGACTTCATCGACGAGGACACCGAGGCGGCGCGTCAGGCGCTGGGGCGTCCGCTGGAGGTGATCGAAGGCCCACTGATGCGCGGCATGAACCTCGTCGGCGACCTGTTCGGCGAGGGCAAGATGTTCCTGCCGCAGGTGGTGAAATCGGCGCGGGTGATGAAGAAGGCGGTGGCCTATCTCCAACCCTTCCTGGAGGCTGAAAAGACCGCGAGCGGCGCCGAGGCGTGCAGCCACGGCAAGTTCCTCATCGCCACGGTCAAGGGCGACGTGCACGACATCGGCAAGAACATCGTCGCCGTGGTCTTGCAGTGCAACAGCTATGAGGTCATCGACCTCGGGGTCATGGTGCCGGCCGAGACCATCCTTCAGCGCGCGCGCGAGGTCGGTGCTGATGTCATCGGGCTCTCAGGACTCATCACGCCTTCGCTCGATGAGATGGTTCATGTGGCCAAGGAGATGCAGCGCCAGGGCATGAATGTGCCCCTGCTGATCGGCGGGGCGACAACCTCCAAGTTGCACACCGCGCTCAAGATCGCGCCGCAGCGTGAGGCGCCGGTCGTGTATGTGCCCGACGCCTCACGCGCGGTCGGTGTCGTCGCCAGTCTGTTGAGCGACACGCAACGTCTGGCCTATGTCGCCGCGCTGCGCGCTGAATACGAGCGATTACGCCAGGAACGCGAAGCGCGCGGCACGGCGCGTAAGTCGAT
>OGCL01000265.1_pt1 | contig 59715 bp, 49 predicted proteins | sample 1570041 | NCBI WGS metagenome assembly OGCL01 (sample SAMN06266162, study PRJEB24511) | hot springs metagenome | isolation source: Hot spring water | place: South Africa: Limpopo | collected 2015-06-22
CCAGCTTCAGCATGCCTAGCCAATCGAACGGCAAGCGCGGCATGACAAGCGCCGGAAAACCAAATCCAGCCAAGCCCTAGGGGTTTTTTACAGTACTTAACAAACTCTGCGCCGGAACTGCTAAAAGTCAAGAAATATCTGGGCTTCGTACGGCGAATGCCGAGTGCGATCAGGCACAGGGGTAGCAGCCGAAGAGGCATTCGATGAGTGTGATTCTGATTCTCAGCTGCATAATTGCAAGAGCGTTAGGTGGCTGGGTACGTGGCAAACATCTAGAACCGAGATCGTAAACACGATGCGTGAATCGGCAATAGCACGCCTATGCCACCCCATCGAGCTCTCCCGCCGTTCTCAAGACGGTAACAATGCCCGCCTATTGTGATGCGGGCCAATTTGCGCTGCAAAACCCCGCTACGGTTAGGAGTTAGATCCTTATCCACAAAAGCTGTGGATAAGACTGTGAGCAAATTTTGGATGGCTGGCGCAAACGCCCGTCTGGCGCGGATCGCAAACAGATCGGCGAGATTTTGTTCAGCTCGCCTTACCCCTTATAAATCAGTCACTTATTGGGCTGCGCCAACGCGTCGCATCGGCCGGTTAGGCAGTCGCGCCGAAGCGGTAGCCATATGTGCATAATTGTTCTTGTCAACAGCTTTTTAAGACGGATTTTGGTCGTTCTGCCGTTCGCGACCTACGGCAGCCTGGCGAATCGAGCGATAGGGGCGAAAAGATAGCTTGGCCCCTAGTCGTGTCCCACTACTCGCAACAGCTCCATTATCTCGGCATCCTCGACACCCTACGACATGCAGTTTCAGCGAGCGAGCCATATCCACGATGGTGCACGTGAAGAGATACCGGTCAACGTCTCCCGCAATTCCCGTCACGAAAGACCGGTCCAGCTTGACGACGTCGATGGGGGATCGGCGAGATAGGACCGGCGCCGCGTAGCCGGTACCGAAGTCGTCGCCCGCACGCCGGACGCCTTGCGCCTGCGCCTTCCGTTACCGGGCGGGATGCCTTAGCGTCGTCTATCAGGGCGCCCTCGGTCACTTCGAGTTCCAACCAGCTTGCGTGGAAACCGGTGCGCGCCTGCGCAGGCTGGGGTCAGCTCTACCAACGCTGAAGTACGCAATTGCAGCGGCAACAGTTTACCGACCGCGCCAGAGCCCTTCCCTGCTTGGGGTTGCGAGCCGATGTTCGCGCTAAGCATAAGGTCCGCGGCGGTATGCCCCTCTCAGGGAAAAGGCGGATCCCGATCGAGGCGCCCGAGTGAGAAGTATTGGAACCGTCGACCAGCGGGGGCCTCGATGCAGGGCGGTCAGGTCCATTCTAGTTCCAAGGCGGTGCTGCGGGCCAAGATCACGGACTCGTCGCCGCCGAAACGCGCGACCAGGTTCCCGCGGGCGGCACGGCGGTAATTCGCTGGGCAGCTTCGTATAGATCGAATCCCCAGCAAAACCCGAGAAAAGAGGGTTCCCATTTAGTCGAGACGATTGCCTAAATCACCGACTCATTAACGTCAGCGGCAGACGTCATAACGCGGACGGTACAAACCCTGTGTTACATTGCCCGCTTCATTTCATAGTCAGGTTTAACGTTACGCCTGGTTACTCTGAGCGACCTGACGTGTCCGCTATCGCAACGGGAAACGAAAAATGTGCCGGTTCGAAGCATTCCTGCGTCGGCCAAATCGTACATCCGGCGCACTTGTAGCCAGGCCCCGAGACAAATTCCCCAACGCCCTCATTCACCAGGCAGATTGACGTGAAAGCACTTGAGCGCTTGGAAAGCGGTATAGATGGTCTAGACGCCATTACCCACGGCGGTTTCGTCGCCGGGGCCGCTTATTTAATTCAAGGACGACCGGGTTCGGGCAAGACCATCTTCGCTAACCAGGTCGCCTTCCATCACACGGCCCAAGGCGGAAAAGTCATTTTCGCCTCGCTCCTTTCAGAGCCGCACGACCGCCTCTTCCAGTACCTGTCGACGCTCAGTTTCTTCAACTCAGCCGAGATAGGCGCAGGCATGCTGTACGTCAGCGCCTTCGACACACTCGAGAACGAGGGGCTCGACGAGGTCCTGAAGCTGCTTCGCCGCGAGATCATCCGGCACAAGGCCACCCTTCTGGTCCTCGACGGGCTGATGAACGTCCGTAGCCGCTCGGACACCCCACTGAACACGAAGAAGTTTGTCGCCGAGCTTCAGGTACACGCCAGTTTTGCCGGTTGCACCACGCTGCTTTTGACCAGTGCAGAGATTGATCATGGCAGCCCGGAGCTGACGATGGTTGATGGCGTGTTCTCCCTCAAGGAAGAACGGGTCGGCATGCGCTCCTATCGCCGGCTCGGCGTGCACAAGTACCGGGGCTCGGACTATGTTTCCGGGGAGCACGAGTACGAGATCACTAGCAATGGAATTGCCATTTATCCTCGAATCGAAGCACTGTTGAGCCAGCCAACTGCCCCACTCTCACTCGGCGAGCGAATGCTACCAACCGGCATTGGGGGCCTGGATGAAGCCTTGGGTGGCGGGTTCATCGAGCGCAGCGCAACGCTGGTCATTGGTCCCTCCGGTGCAGGCAAGACGACTTTTGCGCTCAATTTCCTTGCCGGCGCGGCACCGGACGAACATGGGGCTTTCTTCGGTTTCGTCGAGTCGCCCGAACAACTGCTCAGGAAATCAGGTCAGCTTGAGCTCGGGCTTGAAAAGCCGGTTGAGCAAGGGCGTCTCGACTTTCACTGGCAACCAACGACACAGTTCATTCCTGATCGGATGGCGTTGGATATGCTCGCCCGGATCAGACACAAGCAGCTTTCTCGCATCGTAATTGACACATTGGCCGCGCTGACACGCCCCAGCTTGCAGCAAGGCCGACAATTGGAATTCGTCAGCGCTCTGGTGAACGAGGCGCGCGCACTGGGTACCACGATGGTGGCAACGTGGGAGCTCAATTTCTTCGCTGCGAATGCCCCCGTGGCGCCTCCGGCAGAGCTTTGCAGCCTGTTCGATAACGTCATTCTGGCCGGCTTCACCGAGGGGCCAGGCACCAGCGAGCCAACTCTGAGGATCATAAAACGCCGCAACGGCCCCTATGAGCGCACCACGCTGTCCGCCCAGATCGGACTGGGTGGTTACTCATTGACGTCGAACGGCACACACACACCGCAAGATCGCTAGCGGTCGATAAGGTTTTTATCCATGACAACGGTCTTGGTAGTCGATGATGAATACTTGATTGTCGAGGTCCTGACCCTTGCGCTTGAAGACGTAGGCTTCATGGTCACGCAAGCAAGCAATGGCAAGAAGGCACTGGACGCCTTGCATCGCGAAGGACTATCGCTGGTTGTATGCGATTTCATGATGCCTTTGATGAATGGCTTGGAGCTGGCCGAGGAGATTCGCCGACACGCTGAGTGGTCACATATTCCGATCGTGCTCATGAGCGGCGGCCACGCTGGGCTGGCCAGCCAGGCCCCAGGACTTTTCGATCATATTCTGCAAAAACCCTTCGATGTCACCAAGTTCATCGACATCGTGATCGACCTGATTGGGGAACCCAAGTCCGGGGCACCGGCCGGCGGCTCAGACAGCCGACGCTGATCTCCGCTGTGATCGGATAGCTGCCGCTCAAGATCAGTTGCCAAGTGGTGGCTCAGGCTCAAGCCAGCTCAATGCGATTTCGGCCATTGGACTTTGCGCAATAATCGCCTCGTCCGTCCGCCGGAACGTGCGTTCCGCGCCTTCGTCTTCGCGCCTGAGCACCATCCCACGCTGGCCGTGACGCCAATGGCATTCGAGCCGCATACGAATGGCCCATCGAGCAAGACGCTATGAGTTCGAACTCGATCTGCCAAGACCTGCGGTTCTTCGGCGCGATTGACCAGCAGAGTCACGGCGAACTATGAGACGCACGCGGCTGAACCTTTTCATCGAGCCCGAACACGCCGGTCGTCTCGACGAGCTCGCACCCAAGAAAGGTGTATCGAACGCCTCCCTCGTCGCCGCGGCACTGGCCCGCTGTCTGAGCAGCGCTTCAACCGAGCAGCACCAACGGGTTTGCGTCGATTCGCGTGTATGACCTTAAGTACACGTTCGGTCGCAGGCTTCGCGCCGTCGGCGTGACGGAGGAAGACAGGAAGGACCTGTTGGGCCACAAAAAGGCAGCATCACCAGCCACTCCTGGAGGCCGAACTGGGCAAGCTGATCGATGAGGCCAACAAGATATCGGCGACCGATTCGAGGGGACCGGCGCTGACGATACTGAGGAGGAAGGCAGGATGAAAAGTCCCGCAAAAGTCCGTGACACAAAAAAGCCTGGTCATCACTGACCAGGCTCTAATGTAGGGATTTGTTGGTCGGGACGGAGTGATTCGAACACTCGACCCCTTGCACCCCATGCGGGTTATCGAACACCTATCTTCTTGTTTTTAAATACTTTTTCAACGGCGTCCTACTGCAATCAACGCCCTACGATGTTCAACGATGCTCAACGGGTCCCCGCAAGACTCCCACCACAGGATCTGCTCCCAGCCGAGGCCTCTACTTCTGTTTACACGCAGGGTGTGAAGCCTGCCCTGAGCCCTTGCGACCGCTAGTCGCCGATTTCTTAACTAATCGGTCAACAAGCCGATAGCGCACCATTGCCGTGCACCGCTTCGGACAGGCTGTCTCAAGGTTCAGGATCCATGCTCTCTTTGCGTTCCATCAAAGCTCGTTACACAGCCGCCTTCATCGGCTTCGTTCTTCTGGTCATGCTGCTCACGATGCTGGGCATCAAGCGCTTCGTTACCCCACAGCTTATGGAGGCAGGCGAAACCATCGTCATGTCGCAGGTCACCGAGATCGGCGAACACATCTCGATGGAACTGGCCCGTGTCGAGGCGCAGGCACGCAGTATCACCCAGACGGTGCCGATGCTCGCCAGTGACGAGATCGATCGAGTCCTGCCGGCTCTCGTGGACCAGTACGGCGACATCAAGGTTTTCGGTGGTGGGATCTGGCCACTTCCCGAAGTCCGCACGCCGGGTCGCGCCAAGCACAGCACCTTCTATCACCGCGATGCGTCCGGGAAACTGATCGTCAATACCCACTGGAACTCGGCCGAATCGCGCAACTACTTCGAGGAGCCTTGGCACCGAGGCGGCATGCAGGCACCGCGCGGCAAATGTGTCTGGGCCGCGGCCTACCAGGATGACGCCAGTGCCGAGCCGCGCACGAACTGCGCCATGACCATCTATAAGGACGGCACGCCCTGGGGTGTCTCGACGATCGACCTGACCCTTGGCTTCTTCAACCGTCTGGTGGCCGAGAAGCAGGACGAGATCGGCGGCGAGGTCATGATCGTCGAGGCCGACGGCAAGATCCTCAGCAACCAGCCGCAGCTTGGCTCGGACATGGTGCTGCGCAACGTGTCGGAACTGGCCAGCCAATCGCCGTTCATCGCGACGGTGCAAAAGGCTCTCACCAGCCCGACGCAAGCCTTGCGCCGCGACCTGTACACCAGCAAGACCGGCGACGCGTTCAGTTTCTTCATGGAGCCAATCGAAGGTACGCCGTGGTTCCTCGCCGCAGCCCTGCCGACTGCCAAGCTCGAGGAACGAAGCGATGAGATGCTCGGGACGCTCGCCTTCCTGCAGATCCCCATGGTGATTGTCCTGCTTGCGCTGATGCTGGTTGCGATCAGCCAGCTAATGAAGCGACTTACGGTCCTAAAGATAAACATCGATTCCCTGTCCGCGGGCGACGCCGACCTGACCAAACGTATCGATATCAAGGGCGAGGACGAAGTCGACCAGGTAGGCCGCTCAGTCAACGGTTTCATCGGCTACTTGCAGAAGATGATGATCGATGTAAGCGATGCCACCACCCAGATCCAATCCGAGATCGCCCAGCTCAAGCAGCTATCGCGTTCGACCAATGAAGCGCTGAGCCGGCACGCTTCGGAAACGGACCAGGCCGTCACGGCCATCAACGAGATGAGCTCGACGGCTGAATCGGTTGCCCAGAGCGCCAGCGACACGGCGACCTTCACCCAGACGGCCAATCACAACGCAGTCTCCTCCAAGCTGGTGGTCGACGATGCATCGACCAGCGTACGCTCCCTTGTTAGCGAGGTGGAAAGCGCAACGGCGAAAGTGCAGGCGATGCAAGCCGACGCCCAGCGCATCAACGACGTATTGGGCGTCATCGGGGACATCGCGGGGCAGACCAACCTGCTTGCGCTGAATGCGGCCATCGAGGCGGCCCGAGCCGGCGAACAGGGACGTGGCTTCGCGGTCGTCGCCGACGAGGTTCGCGCGCTTGCAGCGCGCACCCAGCAGAGCACGTCCGAAATCAATGAAACGCTGCAACGACTGAAGGATGCGGTCGGTTCCGCCGTGCAGGCGATGGAACAGACCAAGGCCAGCTGCCAGGCGACCGCGGACAAAACCGCTCAGGTCACCGTTGGCCTTGATGAGATGACCAGTTCGGTCGTTCACATCAATGACCTGAGCACCCAGATCGCCACCGCAGCCGAAGAGCAGAGCGCCGTCGCCGAGGAGATCAACCGGAACATGGTCGCCGTGAGGCATGTTGTGGACGAGTTGGTCGAGAGCGGTGTGAGCGTCGACCGAAGCACCGAGTCCCTGCTTGGCACCAATGCCCGGCTGACGGCCCTGGTCAATCGATTCAGGGTGCGCTGATAGAGCGATCGCAAAAAAGGCCCCCGCTGGGGCCTTGCTGCAGGCAATTTACTACGACAGGGAGTTGCCCCCAACTCGCGCTTCTGCGTTCTAGCCTTGCAGCAGCCGCCGCATCCAGTCCAGCAGCACCGTTGGAAGCAGTTCCGCACGCGGCAGCAGTGCGTAGCGGCTCGCGCCGAAGATGCGAGGTAGGTAAGCACCGGCCTGGCGGTCGATCGTCAAGCAGAACGGCGACACGCCTTGCAGTGAGGCCTCGATCACCGCCTGCCGGCTGTCCTCGACGCCGTAGCGCCCGCCATAGGCATCGTCGTCACTGGGCTTGCCATCGGACAGCATGAGCAACAACCGATGCCCCGCCTGCTGCGTCATCAGGCTGGCGGTGGCGTGCCGGATGGCAGCACCACAGCGCGTGAAGTGCTCGGGTTCAAGTGCTGCAATCCGCAAGGCCACCGCTTCGTCGAATGCCTCATCGAAGTCCTTGACCCGACGCACGACCACACCCTCGCGACCCTGTCCGGAAAATGCCTGCACGGCGTAGGGCACCGCGAGGCTCTGCAGGGCAATGCAAACCAGCAGCAGTGCTTCGCGCTCAACATCGATTACCCGCCGGCCAGCCGCGATCCAGCTATCGGTCGACCCGCTGATATCGATCAGCAAGAGAATCGCCTGGTCTCGCTGTGCTGCCCGCTGCAGTCGATAAAGGCGGTCACCCAAGCCATGGCCGGCACGCTGGTCGGCGGCCGCCTCGACGTAGGCATCTAGATCGAGCTCATCGCCATCGGGCTGTTTACGCAGCCACAGACGCCGGGCCCGCAGTAGCTCGAAGCGCCGCTTGATACCCTGGATCAGCGCCTGGTGGGTTTCCAAAGTGTGCTCGACCCAGCTGCGACTCCCCTGCCCCGCCTGCCCCTCACGAACGCGCGCGCCCTGAATGACATAGCAGCCGGCGCGATAGTCCCACTCGGGGTAACAGCAGGCGCCACTGCCGGACGTTGCAGCGCCCGGCCCCTCTCTGTACGGACTATCGGGCGGATCGTCGGACAGCAGGACCTCAGCCGGCCGGCCCGGTGAGTTGACCAGGCACGCCTGCTTCAGCTCGCTGACCAGTTCGCCATACAGCTGTGCATCGTCGTCCTCGTCCCGATCGATCGGCCGCTGCAGGCCCATGGGATCCTCGGCATGCGGGTGTGGCTCGTCGAGCTGCACCATGAGTGGACCCCGCTCGTCCTCGCGCTGCTCATCGTCACCCGCCTTGCGCACCTCGGGCCGTCGCTGCAGGCGGGTGCTACGGGCAGGTTGATCCCTTGACTGCTGCGCGGTCGGGCCCGGTGCCGGCACAACGGGTAGCGGCTCGAGCAGCCCGCCCAGCCACCAATCAACATATAGCGGCTCGCGGATGGCGCTGCCCGGTTCGGGCAACTGCCAGTACTCCAGAAGCTCCTTGGCCAAGCTCAGCGACTCACCGGGCTCTGTCGTGCAGGCGAAGCCAGGTGCTTGCCCGGCCAGCAACCGTCGGGCGCGGGCATCCAGCGACCGCAGCGGTGCGGCGATGGATGCCGAGGGAGGACGCCGCACCAGGCATTCGGCACGCAACGCCGTGATCGCGCCGGCAAATCCGGGTAGCTCGGCCAACACGTGACGCTCGCAGGCGTGCGCCTCGATGAGCCGGTAGAGCGCGCCGGCCAGCGGTGTCAGGTCGCGCCAGCCCACCGACGCACTGCCGCGATGAATGCGCGCCGCCTGCAGCAGCGCCATCGCCTTGTACAGCGTGAAAGCACGGTTATGATCGGCAATGCCGAGGCTCTGTGGCAGCCAGATGCTCGCGCCATCGGTTGCCGGCATCGCGTCGCGCTGCATGGGCTGACCACGACCATACCAGCGTGCGAGCCAGGTTGGGCGTGCCGGCGTCTGCGCCACCCGAAGCCGAACACTATGTCCGAGAAAGGCTGATACCAAAAGGTCGAGCCGCTCGCTCACCTGTGCGATTGACAATATAGGTGGCGAGCAAGCCGGTGGCCGATGACGGCGCCACAACCGCTGGGCAAACACGGTGGCATGCCGCGCGGCATCGGTGATGACCTCTTCGGCCTCGGCCATGGCTATACGAAGGAGCCGTCGACCAGGTCGCGCATCGCACCGACCAGTGACTCGTCATCCGAGAGCGGCGCAACGATGGCCGCCCGGCACGCCTGGCGAACATCGATTCCCTGTGCGCATAGGGCGCCTGCCGCTACCAGCAGGCGGGTGCTGGGCACCTCTACCAGGCCACGGTCGCGCAAGGCGCGCAGGCGGCCAGCAAGGGCTACCAGCGAACGCGCCGTTGCCGCATCGACACCACTCTCGTACTGCACGATCTGCGCTTCTATGTCCGATTCCGGGAAATCCAGGTCCATCGCCACGAACCGCTGCCGCGTACTGGGCTTGAGGTCCTTGAGCATCCGCTGATAGCCCGGGTTGTAGGAAATCACCAGCTGGAAGCCGGACGGCGCGCTGAGCAGCTCGCCAGTCTTGTCGATCGGCAGCAGTCGCCTGTGGTCGGTTAGCGCATGCAGCACCACGACGGTGTCCTGCCTTGCCTCGACGATCTCGTCCAGGTAGCAGATGGCGCCTTCGCGTACCGCCCGGGTCAACGGGCCGTCCTGCCAAGCCGTGCCATCGTGACGGATTAGAAAGCGGCCGATCAGGTCGCTGGCCGACAGGTCGTCATGGCAGGCGATGGTGATCAGAGGGCGCTGCAGGCGCCAGGCCATGTGCTCGACCAAGCGGGTCTTGCCGCAACCCGTCGGCCCCTTGAGCATCACCGCTAAGCCACGGGCATGGCAGTGCTCGAACAGTGTGACCTCGTTGCCGCTGGGCAGGTAGAACGGTGCCGGACTGGCTTGCAGCTGCGCAGCATTCTCAGGAAGGCTCACGTTGAATGAACCTCCGTTCCGCTGACGGCTGGTTCGCTCGCCACCATGCGCGGCGCATGCCGGAAGAAGTCAAATATGAATAGGGCCACGCCCGCGGTGAACAGCGAGGCGGTTGCGATCAGCATGACGAAGTGGATCTGGATCTTAAGCTGCGCATCCAGATAGCCCATTCCCATGATCCGCTCCAGGTAGACCTGCGCAATCCCCGCGGTGGCGAACGACAGCGTCATGCCGAACATGCCGCTGATCTGCAGCCAGAATGCCCAGTAGCCCAAACTGCTGCCCTGCTCGCGCCGTCCCGACGTCAGCGCAGGCAGCGTGTAGGTGATCATCGCCAGGACGATCATCGCGTAGGCGCCGTAGAACGCTGCGTGACCATGCATCGCGGTGATCAGCGTGCCGTGAGTCCACTTGTTGACGCTCGGCCAGGTGTGCGCCAAGCCAAGCAAGCCCGCGCCGAACAGCGAGAACACCGCACTGCCGATTGTCCAGTGCAAGGCCAGGGTGTTGGGGTGGGCAAGTCCCGAACGGCGAATCGCGCCGTAGGCATAGGCGGCCATGCCTACCAGCGCCAGGGGCTCAAGCGCACTGAACAGCCCGCCGATGGGTAGCCAGTAGCTGGGCACGCCAACCCAGTAGTAATGGTGCGCGGTGCCGAGAATACCTGCGATGAAGACCAGCCCGACGATGACGTAAAGCCATTTCTCCATGACCTCGCGATCGGCACCGGACAGGCGGATCAGCAGATAGGCCAGGAAACCACCCATGATCATCATCCACACACCCTCGACCCACAGGTGGATGGTCCACCAGCGGTAGAAGATCGACACCGTGTAGTTCTCGTAATGCAGCAGCGCCGGTAAGTACAGCAGCGCTGCGCTGACGAAGCCAATCATTAGCACGGCCTCGGTGGTGGTGAAGCGCCGAGCCTTGCGAATCGTCATCCCTACGTTATAGAGGAAGATAAGCATGCAGATGACGATCACGATCTTGTGCGGCAGCGGCTGTTCCAGCAGCTTGTTGCCGGTGCCGTAGCGGAACAGGTAGCCGATGATCGCGGTGACGCCCATCAGCGTCCAGAGGATCAGTTGCAGGTAGGCCAGCCTGGTGCTGTGCAGCTCGGCACGTGACTCTTCCGGAATCATCCAGTAAGTGGCGCCCATGAAGCCCGTCAGCACCCACACGATAAGCAGGTTGGTGTGTATGACCTTGGTGACGTCGAACGGCAGGATATACAGCAGCGGATCGGGCCCGATGTACTTGGTCGCCGAGAGCAGACCGAAAACCAGCTGCAGCCCGAACAGCACCATCGCAACGGCGAAATACCAATAGGCGACCGATTGAGACTGATAGCGCATCGTAGTTTCCCCTTGAGCGGTCGTGAGTCGGGCCAGGCAGGGCCTGGCCGTGCAGGTCACTTGAGCGTTTCGAGAAATGCCGTTAGCTGGTCAATCTGTTCCGGCGTCAGGCTCTTGTCGTAACCGGTGGGCATGAAGGACGTCCCGTCCGCCGAGTACATCGCGCCAGGCACGATGTGCGCGCTGGGCGACACGATCGATTCATGGATATAGCCGCGGGCGTCTTTCGCCTGCCCCTGGTAGTCAGGCGACTCCACGATCCGTGCCGCACGTGTGGCGATCCCGGCAAGTGTCGGCCCTGCCATGTCCGCCCCGGGCGCAGTGGAGTGGCAGGCGTTGCAGGCCGGTACGGCCGTGCGGAACACCTTCTCGCCGAGTGCGCGCTCGTCGTCATCGGCCGCCACTGGCCGCGCTCCGGGCGGTGCATCGTCACGACCAGCGCTGCCTTGCGCCAGGGTGTCGGCGCCGGGTACGAAACTGCCGGTCACGAGTATCGGACGAGGTGGCCACCCCTGATTGTCGACCTTGCTCACCCAGTCGAGAAAGGCGATCAGATCGCTGATCTCCTCCTCGGACAGGTCCTGCCTGGGCATCAACCGGCGATGGATCTTCTCGTCGTAGAACTTCGAGGGGTCCCGCATGTAGGCCTTGAGGTAAGGCTCGCCCCGATGCTGGGTGATCTTCGTAAGATCCGGGGCGTAGTAGGCCCCCTCCCCGAACAGCGTGTGGCAGTTGATGCAGTTGTACTTGTGCCATACATCCATGCCGTGTTTGACCTGCGGCGTGATGTTCTGGGCGTTGGTCAGCTCCGGGAATTGGCGGTGGCTGTCGAGGGTGAGCCCGAGAAACACGAGCGCGGCCACCCCAGTTGCTGCTATGGCAAAAAGCCTCGCTTGACGATTGTTCATGGCGCCCCCTCAGACGTTGATGCCGGTCCAGTGTATGAACGTCATCGAGAACGCGTAGAGCATGGCCCCAAACATCAGTAGCAGCACGACGGCACTCAGGAGTTTCAACGGGCGATAAAGCTTGCGAGCCTGCATGGCGCCTCCTCAGGACAGATATCGGTGGGACTCAATGTCCGGAATGCGGGTCGATCGGCTCCGGGCTGGAGAAGATCGACGAGTCGCCCTCGCCGGTCACGGTCAGTACGCCTGCCAGCCCCTTTTCGGCCCGAGAAAGCGCGTGATCGACTAGCGTGTACTTGCCTGGGTAATCGGCAACGAACTCGACCATTGTGGCCCCGCCTGCAGGCACCAGCGTTGTCTGCACGTCGGTCAAAGGCGCACTGGTGAGCGACCCCTGGTCGTACACCCGGTCGAAAATCTCCCCGATGACGTGGAAGCTGGAGATAAGGTTCGGCCCACCGACGCCAAAGAAGATGCGCACGCTATCGCCGGCCTTGACCGTCATCTGATGGGTTTTGGTCAGCGCGTCGAGCGCGCCATTGAACATCATGAATTGCGGCGTCTCGCGCAGCAGCATGTCCAGCGAGAACTCATGCAGCCCGCGCTCGCCCCGCGGACTTGCGGTATAGAGCTCGCCCTGCATCACATAGAACTCGTGGTCGACAGGCGCGAGCCCACCCTCGGGCTCCACCAGGATCAGCCCATACATCCCATTGGTGATGTGCTGAGCGACCATCGGCGTTGCGCAGTGATAGACGTACAGCCCTGGTTGGAGCGCCTTGAACGTGAACGAGCGCGTCTGCCCGGGGGCCGCCTGGGTCACGGCTGCGCCGCCGCCGGGGCCGGTCACCGCATGCAGATCGATGGAATGGATGTGGTTGCTGTCGGGCTCGTTCGTCAGGTTCAGCGTGACGGTATCGCCTTCGCGGATACGCATCATCGGCCCGGGCACTGTGCCGTTGAATGTCCAGAAACGGTAACTGCTGCCGTCGCTCAGGCGACCCTCCTCCTCGGTGGTGCGCAGATCGATCGTCAGGTTCTTCGGTTCCCGCTTGCCGACCGGCTCACCCACTTTCGAGGGGTCCATGGTCAGGTCCTTGCCCTGCTGGGCGACTGGGTCGGGGCCATCACCGACGATTAACCGCCCGACCATGCCGGCAGCCTTGTGCCCCGGCAGGCTGCAGTAGTACTCGAAATTCCCGTTGCGCGTCGCCCGAAACACGACGGCCGTCGCTGCGCCTTTGCCGGAAACTTCACTGGAACTGGTATCGAACTCCGGAACGACAATATCGTGTACCGCCCCGTCGCCATTGACGAGGTTAATTTGAACTACCGCGCCCTCCGGAACTTTGATATCCGGATTGACCTGGCCACGCGTCGCGCCTGACTCGCTTACATATACAAGCTTGCCGTCGGCGATATCCGTCCTAAGCGTGATCGTCACATCCGGTCGATATGAAACATCGGAAGATGCTTTCTGCGCCCACGTTTGAGGAACGAAAAACAGCGAAACGGTTAATGAAGCAATTGCCAGCAACGAGCGCATCTGCGTGCTCCTCATACCCTTTAAGGACGCAGTCTAGACAGAGCGCTTCGCTTTTCCAGAATCCTTCCAACAATAATAAGCTCAATAAAATTTAATTGAGAATTCAACTTTTCTTGATTAAACGAAGGATTAACTCTGCGGCACGCTGGAATTGACCATGATCAATAAAAAATCCCGATTGATCCGCGCCGAGTCTAATACCTGCGCCCCCAAAACTGCGTTTTTTACAGAATTGCTTCCGGCCGCTGACTTTTTGGCAGCCTAAAAATATTTAACTAAGCGATGAACGGCAGCAAATAACCCGTTACATCTTGTCGTCACGTCGCAACGGTTCGCAGTCAGCACGTCTTTCGAAGCGCAGTGCTTTAGCCGACTGCTTCGGTCGACTTTCACCGCTGATGCGGAACGTACGACCTAGCTCGCGGGACTGTGCTCCCGCAGGTCGCTGGATAGTCAATCGAGGCACACCATACCGGGCAGGATCGTCCAGGCTTCTGTCGATTCGCCCCAAGTCCGTCGAGGTAGCCGATCGGACAACTGCCCGGCTGGCAGTGTGCGGGCGACTTGGCGACGGGCAGTGCGCGTAATCGAATCGCCAGCTTGCCCGCGGTGATGGGTTCTACCTGGCGCTTCCCTATACCTGAGCGCCGCCCAGACGTCCTCTGCGCGGAGTGAATCCTGGAGGGTTCGGGCTTTGTGGCCACAACCGTCGACCCTAACAATTTCCCCGCCGGTGCCCGGCTTCCTCGCGAGGCAAATTGTTCGGTCCTTGCGGTCCTTCTCTGCGTTACGGCTGCAGGCAGTGCGGCCCGCCCTCTCCCACCGACCGGATCACAACGAGGACGCGATAGGCGCGGCCCTCAATCCGAAAGGAGAAACACCATGGCCAACATCGGCACCTTCACCACCCTCAACGACGGCTTCACCGGCACGCTGCATACCCTGACGCTCAAAGCGAAGATCGCTTTCGTGCCCAACGACAAGAGCACAGCCAATGCGCCCGATTATCGAATCCTCTCCTCGGGCGGGGTCGAGATCGGGGCTGCCTGGAAGAAGCTCAGCCAGAACGATCGCCCCTACCTGTCGGTCACGCTCGATGATCCGGCTTTCCCCGCCACCGTATACGCGCGACTGCTGGAGGAATCCGAAGGCTCCCACGTGCTGATGTGGAGCCGAAGCAAAACCGAATGATGAGAAGGCGCCCTGGCAATACAGGGCGCCTTTTTGTGAGCCAGTTCCGCATGCGCTGGACCATATGCGCTACGGTTTGCGCGGGGTGTAACGACCCCGCACTGCTGGCTCTTTACGGCCTAGTAAAGAGCATTGGGCGCCCGAAGGGGCGCTTTTTTTTGCCCGCGCTTTGGACGACTTCGGTCACAGCCTCTAGTAAGAACAACGTTCAGATCCGCCGAAGCGGGTTCCGCGCAAGCACATGTGGCGTGTGCTGCGCAGAACTAACGGCGGGTAGGCACATTGCCCATCCGGCCCATCGATCGCAATCATCAACGACTCGAGCGTCTCACGGCTGCGAGGAACGTCCACGTAACAGCAGGCCTCCGATTTCTTGCACGACGACACCTGTGCATCGGGCACCGCCATCCCATTCGCTTCGATCGAAATGCGAGGTTCTTTTCCATTCCAGCAGCCGGCAGACAAGCCTGGACCACGAACGACAATGCTCGTCTTGGCGGGATTGCCAACCGAGTCGCCTGGCAAAATCGGGACGAGGAAGAGCGAATGAGTTGACCCTTCCGCGCTCTTCTGGATTTCCACGGTCACAGTCGAACTGCAGGTTTGCTGTGCCCAAACCATATACGGCGACTCGAAAGTACTGCCGTGAAGCGTTACCGGCTTGTCCACCCTCACCCACTCCCGGTCCCCATTCGCCACCCAATGTCGTCCGGCACGGTAGTCGAGGCATCCGCCCAATGAAACGGCTATGAGCATCAACAGTAGGCCCAGCCGTATCGTCTCGCCCGTTTTCATTGCTGCGGCCTCCGTTCCGTCAGTTTCGCGCGCCAGGCTGGCTTGTTCGTCAGCTGCATTAGGTGCGGCCAATCGAGGTCGGCATTGGCCGATGAGGGGCGCAATGCCTGCGCGCTCAGCTTGCAGCGCTGCCTGTCATATCGTGCCAGAGAGTTGATGGGCGGACTTGCTGTTTCCTTCACCTTGTCACGGTGTGCTCGCCGTCAAGGGCTTCATCCGCGTCGCGTTTTCGCGGCTGGCGCCGGCTTCGCCCCCTGACTGCTTGCGCTGCACCGTGCCGGGTCGGTTCCGGGCAATCTCGCCCGAGCAACCGGAGCACCGACATGTCGAACGTCATTTCTTCCGCCGAATCCATTCTGCTGGTTCGAGACGATGCGGGCCGTTATGTACCGGCATCCCCTGAACAGATCCTCGACGCCGCTCGGCGAGCCATCGACGTGAAGATGAAGCGAGGCGCAGCATTCACGTCGCCGGACATCGTCAAGAACTTCCTGCAGGCCAAGCTTGCTGGCTTCGAACACGAAATGTTCGCTGCCCTTTTCCTGGATAACCGGCATCGGCTGATCGAGTACGTCGAACTGTTTCGCGGCACGGTCGACACGGCCTCGGTGTACCCCCGCGAAGTGGTGAAGGAGGCCCTGCGCCTCAACGCAGCGGCAATAATCTTTTCGCACAATCATCCAAGCGGACATCCCGAGCCTAGCGAAGCGGACAAGGCACTTACCAGACGCCTAAAGCAGGCGCTCGACCTCGTTGATGTGCGCACCCTCGACCATGTGATCGTGGCTGGCCATGCGTCGACGTCGCTGGCCGAGTGCGGGCTCGTCTAATCAACAAGGGGGCGCAAGCCCCCTCTCTCAACGGGTCGAGGCTACGCAGTTGTGAGACGCGGACGCGCCTGCGGGACGGCGGAACTGCTTGCTGCACGCAAGCTCGCGCAGCCGGCGAGAGTCGAGGATCTGAACTTCCCGTCCGTGTGTTTCGAGCACGTCCTCGGCGCGAAGATCGGCAAGGGCTCGGGAGACCGATTCGACCGCGAGTCCAAGATGATTCGCTATCTCGACCCGGGACATGGGTAAATGGAACCGGTTGGCCGCCAGGCGACGCTCGGCCAATGCGCTTGCGTACCAAGCCACGAAGCTCGCCACCCGTGTGTCGGCCCGGGGCGTGGCGAGCTGAAGCCGGGCACAGCGAATGCTATTCAGTTCCTTGCTAAGTGCCCGGCGCAAGAAGCGGACGAGGCCGCCATTGCCTTCGCTCGATTGGAGCAGTAATTCCTTGGGGAACGCACACAAAGCAGTACGCTGCACTGCTCGAGCGCTCGTCTGGTACTCGTCCTCATGAAGTGCTGACGCCCCGACCAGATCACCCCCCAGGCTGAAGAAAAGTATCTGTTCGACCCCATAGTGGTTCGGGCTCGTCGTGCCAATCGTCCCGGACCGAACCACATAAAGGCTGGTTGCCTGTTGGCCTGCTTCGAACAGGATCTGTCCCTTCGCCAACGTCAACGTACGCAACCGAGTTTGATCGGTAGGAAGATCGTCAACGGCAAGCACGGATGGCAGACAGATGCCGGACATGACGCACTGTTGGCACGGGAGAGCGTGACCCGCGGACACGGTGGTCACAAGCGCGTCGGCGCGTTGCGCGTTGTTGTAGTGAAGAACACCGTCCATTCTCCTGGCCAATTCGGAGGCCAAGAGCGTGCCTTACGGGAAGAATCAAAACCAATGAATAGCGTTGCGCTTTAAGTGCAATTATTTTGTTCTAAATAAGCTTCGCGTCTTGGTGTAGCAGGACGAGCGAGCAAGCCGACGAAAGACACGCGAATGAAAATACCTTTCAGGGAAGACACCGCACGAGCCTTTGAGCGCCGCAGGCGACAGTTCAGCCTCGCATCGACGCTCGTTGTGCTGACTGGCTTTGCAGTACTCGCTTACACCACTCATGAAAGCGAGGCGTTCGGCATCGTGGAGGCCGGGGTGGCGTTTGGAATCGGCTTACTGGTGTACCTGTTAAGGGTTTGGCTCTGGCGGTGCCCCACCTGCAGCGCGCCCCTGGAGATGGGTGGCCTGCACGTTTCTGACCTACGCCGATCCCATCGGATCGCATGCAAGCGATGCGGGGCAACGTATCCTTGAACATCTCGCGGGGCGACTCCAAGGCGTTGAAAAGCCAGCGAGACGCCCCCAATTTAGTCGCCGATCACCTTCCATTCTGCGAGACGTTCATGAACACACCCATAATGGTTCTTTGCGCCGTGCTAAGCGTCGGCGTGGTCGGCGCAGGCGTCGTGCTTGACCTGCGCGCCGCCGATCGAGATCGTGCAGCCAGAACAACCGACTACAACAACCCCAACACCCTGCTCACCCTTCGTCACTCGCGCCCGGACACGAAGGGTACCAAGCACAAGGCGTAATGCTTGCACTCGCTCCCGCTTCGCCCGAAGGCAGTTACGAACGGCTGGCAGGCATTGCTTGGATGCCAACGGTCGTAATGCGGCCCAGCATCTCCTCGCGTACCGTAAGCAAGGCAGAGCCGGACATGAGCTCGGCGCCCTGGGCTGCACGGCCGTCTAGGGCATGCTTCATTACGTGGTCGAGCGTTTGCTCCGACTCGGCTTCCAGTTCGATGCCATAGGAATTCCATACGTCCTCGACCTTGGTGCTGCCCTTGAGCCTAAGCTCAAGGCTCGGCAGGTCCGTTCTGGATGCCTCTACGGCCTGAGAGAATACGCAGTCAACGAATGGCTGGTTGTTCGGCTTGAGCACCACGAACAGATGATCACCCGCCTCCAGGCGCGTCGAGCCTCGTGGTGGGATCACGGCCGAGCCGCGCGTGATCATTGCGACGACCACGCCTTCGGGCAACGCCATTTGAGAGATCAGCCGGCCTGCCGCCCGTGCATCGTCGCCCAGTGTGTATTCGACAATTTCTGCATCAACATCCTGCAAGGAGGAGATCTCCAGCGTCGCGGCCGGCGAGGCCGGCGGTTTCTCGGTCAGCCCAAGCCGGCGTGCGACCAAGGGCAGCGTTGACCCCTGCACCGTGGCCGAAAGCAGAACCACGAAAAACACGACGTTGAATATCAGGGGCGCGTTTGGGAGTCCGAACAGCAGCGGGAAGATGGCGAGGATAATCGGAACCGAACCGCGTAAGCCTACCCAGGAAACCAGCGCCATCTCTCTACTGTTAAAACCGAAAATCGCAAGCAGTGGAGCGACCGCCAGTGGTCTGGCCAGCAGGACAAGCACCACCGCGATCACCAACCCTTCGAACCAGACATCGAGCAGCGATATTGGATCGACGAGCAAGCCAAGGACGACGAACATGGTGATCTGACTGAGCCATGCCAGCCCATCCATGAAGAGGTATGTGCTGCGCTGAAAAACAAACTTGTGGTTACCGATCATTACCCCAGCGACAAAGATCGCCAGAAAGCCGCTTCCCCCTAAGTTTGCCGAAACGCCATATGCGAGCAGGCCGCCGGCGGCTACGAGGACCGGATAGAGGCCGGTCGCGACCAGCTTGATCCGGCTTAGAAGCTTGAGCACCGACCATCCAACGCCAACGCCAACGATCGCGCCAACGCCCATCTGCAAGAGGAACATCTGCAGCAGGCCCCATCCTAACGGCATGCCGTTGACCAGAACCTCCAGCAGTCCAACCGTCAGGAAGATGGCCATTGGATCGTTCGACGCACTTTCGATCTCCAGTACCGACTTCAGACGACTGTTGATGTGCACGCCCGCGTTTCTTAGCAGCGAAAACACCGCTGCCGCATCCGTCGAGCCGATGATGGCGCCCAGGAGCATCCCTTCCAGCACGGGAAGGTCAAGCATCCATGCCGCGGCGAGCCCCGCAATCGCTGCTGTCGCCATCACGCCAACTGTCGCGAGCAGCGACGCTGGCTTCCAAACACTGCGGATCGAGGAAACCGGGGTCTGAAGGCCACCGTCGAAGAGGATAAGCGCCAGCGCCAAGGTCCCAAGCGCATGTGCCGCGACGGCATTATCAAAAACGATACCGCCGATACCGTTCTCTCCGGCGAGCATGCCGGTGATCAGGAACATGACGAGGACGGGTAGCCCAAGTCGGGCCGAAACCTTGCTCGACAGCACACCGAACAGGATCAGTACGGCAGCCAGCAAAAGGAGTTTGTCGATCGCAAACACTTGGGTTCCTCATGATTAGTTGCGCTCATCGCGAGCCCATGTCCGTGGGTTGGAGTGGTGCTCATGTCGCGTAATCAAAGCGGGCCGATAGGGAGTCGAGTGTGGATGCAGCGCTATCGCGCGCTGACTCGTTTCTTCGCTTATCCCCGGGCTCGGGCCTACGAAGCAGTCGCGAGGGGCAATATGCGTTCCAATATATCGGCGAGCGTTATCACCCCTTTCAGACGCCCGTCATGCATGACCACAGCAAACTGCACGCTAGATTTCCTCATGCGTGCGAGAGACTCATAGACCGGGGTTTTCGCGTCCAGGACGAAAACCCGGCGAGCGATTTCACGCGCTGGCCGCGAATCGGGCTCAAGCAGAGTGTCACGCAGGTGAACGACCAACGGCAGCTCGTCGCGGGTACCGAGGATCAGGATACGAAGGTGACCCGACCGTGCGGCGATGGCACGTACCTCCGACACGGACGCCTCAAATCTGACATGTACCGGGGCGGCGTCACGCGTCACCAGCTCGTCGATTGGCAAGCTGCCGAGATCGATAAGACTGGAAATCTGCTGCTGTAGGCCTGGCTGGAGAGTTCCGACCTCGGCAGAATGCTCGACGAGTTTGCGAATGGTGGCAATGTCCTGCCCGCCCACCGCGGCGCTCTCGACAGGCTCGACGCCGGAGGCCTTGACCAGTCGGTTGGCAATTGAATTGACCCACCTCATCAGTGGTCGCAAAGGCCAGATGTAGCCACGCGATATGAGCCCCACGGCAAGCGCCGAACGTTCCGGGTGCGCAATCGCCCAGGATTTGGGTGCCATCTCGCCAACAACCAGGTGCAGGAAAGTCACGAGGAAAAGCGCAAGCGCAAAGGACGCGCCACCGACCAACCAATCAGGCAGGCCAGCAACGATTAACAGCGGGCCGAGCCAATTGTCGACGGCGGGCTTGGTCACGGCCCCGAGCGCGAAGGTGCAGAACGTGATGCCGAGCTGCGCTCCTGCGAGCATCAGGGTCAGGTCATTCATGCCTCGCAACGCAGCTCGTGCGGAGCTGCTGGTCGGCGCCAGTTCCTCGAGACGGTGACGACGCGCACCCAGCAGCGCGAACTCGATGATGACGAATATTGCGCTAAGACCGATGAGGGCAATGGTCACCAAGGTGACGATCAGTGGGTCATTCATTGCGATCGCTCCTGCCCCATCGTCTCTACAAGGGTGACTCGCACCTGAGTCGGTACATAACGTTCTACACGCAGCACCTCGATCGCCAGCTGACGCTCCACGGACAGATCGGAAACAAGCTCTGAAGGAGCCTTAGGCAAGCTTATCGTCACGACGTCACCTTCGGATGGCAGTGCACCCAGCTCTGCGATCAACAGGCCGGCAATGGTTTCGACCTCCTCACGATGCAGGTCATGGCCTAATGCGCGTTCGACCTCGTCCAGATGTACGTCGCCATTCATGAGCCAGACGCCGTTACCGCCCGCTATCACCGGATCAGCGCTCACTTCATCATGTTCATCGGTGATTTCGCCGACGATTTCCTCAGCCAGATCCTCAAGCGTCAGGACGCCCACGAAACTGCCGTATTCATCGATTACGCAGGCCATCTGGTTGCCGCCTTGAATCAGTTCGGCAAGGGCATCGGGTAGCGCCATGAGGGTGGGAACAACCGTGGCCGGTCTCATTACCGTTTCAACGGTGTCTTCAGTCTCGCCAGCTGACAGCCGTAACAGGACATCCGTGAGGTGAATGACACCGACCGGTGTGTCCTCGTGGATGACCGGATAACGTGTGTGACCACGCGCCATGAGTTCACGCAGCTTGTGCAACGTCGTCTCGGGCGTCAGCCAGTCGACCTGTGACCGAGGAATCATGGCGTGTTCGACGTCCCGCTGGGGAAAGTCGAGAATACGGTCCAACATAAGCGAAAGCTCAACGGGAACGTCCCCGCTGTCACGCGAGTTGGAAATGATATGCGGCAGGTCCTCAGCCGTGACGCTCACGTCCAGATCATGCACGGGCTCTATGCGCAGCATGCGCAAGAAAAGGTTGGCGGACTTGTCAAAAAAGCCGATTAGCCAGCCGAATACCGTAAGGTAGATCTGAGTCGAGCGGGCAAGACCTCTGGCCAGGGGCTCGGCATTGGCGATTGCCAGGTTCTTCGGATAAAGCTCGCCAAATATCATCTGGATAATCGTGGCGGCTACCAGGGCGAGCAGCGTACCTACGGTCACACCAACCTCGGACGGAATGCCAACCCCGCCCAGCAGGACAGCGAGCGACTGCCCAACAAGCGGTTCTGCTACGAAACCGACTAGAAGTCCCGTCACGGTGATGCCCAATTGGGCACCGGACAACATGAAGCTGGTTCGCTTGGTAACGTCGAGAGCACGCTTGGCGGAGACGTTTCCGGCGGCCGCCAGTACTGCGAGCCGCGTACGGTCGACGGCCATGAAGGCGAATTCCTGGGCGACGAAGTAGCCGTTTGCCGCAATGATCGCCAGGATAACGAGGGTGCCAAACACAAGAGTGAGGGTCGGTTCGATCACCGGATCACCTCGACATATGGCGTTTCAGAAGAGCATCTACAACCGCTGGGGCTCGATGTGTCCACAATGGATCCGACGTGACTAGGGGACGCCATTATATTCCTTCGCTAGCCCCGGGCCACGTTGTTCATCGAAACGGGTAATGCGAACGCAGCCCCCGAATTCCGCGGGCACCAAGCACGGTAAATGGACTTTTCAACATTTGAATACAAATGCAATCACCGATTGGCCGGCGGTAGAGCCAAGCCAATCGGACCCTACCCGCTCAAAACGCATCGTGTCCGCTGCCGACAAAAAGGCTCCTGGCTGCGCAAAAGCTCACACCAACGTATCACCAGCAGACAATCATCTTGACCACAAGCGATTTTTGCTTGGACTACTGCGCCTGCATTGTTGTTAGCACATCACCGTCCAAGCCAACAGCCACAGCGGAATGCCCGCTACAGGAAAGACCACGGCAAGTCGGGCGTGATATGGCAGCAGCCATGCCAGCACGAGTGCCGCCAGCGAGATCGCTCCGAGCCAACCGACCGGCCCCATCGCCCAACCCCAGGCCCAGACGCAGCTGGCAAAACTGCCCACCAGCAAGGCGGCCCCTGTCATGCGCAATGCATGGCGCAGCACCGGCGAAGGCTCGCGCTTCCAGACCAGCTTGAAGTTGCGTTCCATGCCCTGACAAAGCCCGACCATGCCACCATAGGCGAGCAGCAGGCCAGCCACGAACGGCAGCATCATGGATGCATCTCCTTCGGTATCAGCGTTGCTCGTAGAGGCGCCGACTGCGCAGCATCGGCACGCAGACCGACCTTGCGCGCCAGCCATAGCAGGGTCGCGCCCATCGCCACGCAAGAGAGTTCCAGCCATAACCGCCTCGGGTCGGCCCACGGGACGCCGCCGGCGGTCACCATGTTCAGCAGCGGCAACGTCAAGCAGAGCAGCGCCAACAGCGCCAGCTGTTCGGACCAGCCGCGCAGCGTCGGTCGCCACAGCGCATGGGCCAGTGCGATCATCCAGATCAGGAAGAACACGCGCACCTCCCATTCGCCACGCTTGGCCAGTTGGACTGGCAACAGGCGATTGGCCCACAGCAGGCCGATACAGGCCAGGGAAAGGCCGGCCACCACGGCCAGGTTGAGCGACTCGACCAGGCGATGGAAACGCTGCGACGCGGCGCTCTGCTCGGCGTACTTGCGTCGGCGCTTGATGCAGAAGTGCAGCAAGCCGGTGGCGATCATGGCGCAGCTGACCATGCCGCAGAGAAAGTATAGCCAGCGCATCGGATATCCGCCGAATTGGGCGAAGTGCAGCCCAGCCATCACTCTTTGCGTGAGCAGGCTCGGGCGACTCTCGTCCGGCATGCGCAGCACGACGCCGCTGACGCCATCGAATGACATGCTGCGGCCTTTGGTCAGTTCGATTCGGTTACCCAGCACGGGGCGCACGTCGATGCGCGCATCGGGCCGCCCCGGATTCTGAATGGACAACCCGCCGACCGGGCCCATCGCGGCTTCGGCCTGTGCCAGGATCGGCCCGAGCGGCGCCAGGGGCACTGCGCTTGCCGACTGCGCAGTGACGTCGGAGCGCCCTGCCCTCATCTGACCCATTCCTGCATCAGGTCGCTGACCACGCCCGCCGAGAGGCACGCGCTCGCTCTGTTGCTCCACAGCACCGCCTCGCAGATCGCGGCTGGCCGCTTGCCGGTCGCCGTCATACAGCGTATCCACCGCAGCGGGCATATACAGCAGGTAGAAGATCACCAACCCGGTGTAGGTGATCATCAGATGAAAGGGCAGCAGCAGCACGCCACTGGCGTTGTGCGCATCCAACCAGGAACGCTGCCCCTTGCCGGGGCGGAAGGTGAAGAAATCCTTGAAGATCTTCTTGTGAATCACGATACCGCTGATCAGCGCCACCAGCATCGCCATGGCCGCCAGCCCGACCACCCAGATGCCGATATTGCGCGGCATGTTCAGGGTGAAGTGAAAGCGAAAGAAGAATCCGCCGCCGGCCGTCTCCCGCGCAGAGATCGGCTCGCCAGTAACCGGGTCGAGCAGTTGCCCGCCGCCGCGACGCTGCTCGCCGGTCGATACGCTGAGGTTCGACGAACGTTCGGTCGGCAGGTTGATATTCCAGCTCGACGCATCGGGGTGACGCGCCTGGAGATAACCGAGCGCGCGTTGCAGCGCGTCCTCTTGACCGCCCGTATAAGCTGGCACTTCCGGGCGCATCCAGCCGTCGATCTCCTTGTCGAAAACCGCCAGGGTGCCTGTGAGGAAGATAGCGAAAAGCGCCCAACCCAACAGCAGACCGCCCCAGGTGTGCAGCCAGGCCATGGACTGCGTGAAGCTCTGTTTCTTCATCCAATGCGCTCCAGCAGTTGCGGCCAGAAGCCAATCACGGCCAATGGCAGGGCCAGCAGTGCGCCGCAGCAGACCCGCCACAGATCACGCGCGGCAAATGCCCAGAGAATGGCGACGGTGTAGACGAGAAAGGCCGGCAGCGTCGCGACCACTAGCGCATCGGCCGGGGACAGCGGAAGTAGTCTCGCCAGCGCAGCGGTGAGCGCGTAGGTGAAGGCGTAGCCACCGAGAATGGCGAGGACGGAACGCATGGCGATGTCGCGCCACGCACTGTTTGATTGGGATACGGAACGGGTCACGACAGGCTCCCGAGGGAAACATCTGAAGTCATACAAAAACGCCCGACGCTGGCTGTTCGGCCGGTCGGGCAATGGGCGAAGCGTGGCGCCCATTGCAGCGCGCCACTCGTGTCCGGTGTCTAGAAGTCGACCGACATGCCTACGACCAGGCGGCGTCCATCGAGGATCACCTCATAGTCTTCATTGGCCACTTCCTTGTTCGCGACGTTGTACAGCCCGGCAGTCAGGTCGACGTTTCGGCTCAGCCCATACACCGCCCCGATGTCGACGAACCCGTAACCCGGTGTACCTTCGCTCATGCTGGTGCGGCTCAGGTAATCGGAGGTACGGCTGCGGTAGTTGTATTGCGACCAGAGGTTGAGCTTGTCCGTCACCTGCCAATCGAGGTTGGTGTTGAACATGTGCCGCGGCTGCTTGTTAAGGGGCTCACCCTTGAACTCCCCGCTCTTCTGTTCCGAATCGGTGAAGGTGTAGCTGCTCATCCAGCTCAGATCATCGGTGATGGCGTAGTCGAGCGTGAATTCGAGCCCCTGGATGACCGCCTTATCAATATTGCGGGTGGTGCTCAGGAAATAGAAATTATTGCCGCCGAAATCGCAGGCATAGTTGGCGACGTCATTGTTGTTGGCGGCGTTCGGACTGGTGCAGAAGCGATCTTCGGCGATCTTGTCCTTGTAGACCGTATGGAACAGCATCACGCTGGTACCCAGACCGATGGTTGGGTCATCGAAGACGAAGCCAACTTCATAGCTGGTACTGGTTTCGGGCTCCAGATCGGGGTTGCCGATGCTCAGCGCGCGCGGCAACGGCTGGCCATTGGAACCGACGTTCGGCGAGCCGCCGCCACCGGTCCGACCACCGAAGCCTTCGGTGGCCTGGGTCAACGTCGGCTGCTTGTAACCGGTCGAAACGCCACCTTTCAGGGTCAGCGTGGGCGTCAGGCTGTAGACGCCGTAAACCCTCGGCGAAAGGTGGCCGCCGAAGAACTCGTCATCGTTGTAGCGCAGCCCGGTGGTCAGCGCGAAGTCATCGGTGATGCCCCACTCCACTTCACCGTAGATCGCCGCGAGCCAGCGGTCGGCCTCATGCACGCCACCCGCAATGCCGTCGTTGAACAGCACGTTCTGGCCGTTGACGAACTCCTCGTCCTTGTACTGTGCGCCCAGCGTGATCGTGTGCGAACCCCAGAAATAGGTCCCCTGGGTATTGAAGATATTGACCGTCTCTTCCATCGACAGGTCTTGCACGCGCTCGGACACGTCGCGTTGCAGGTAACTGTTGAGCAGCCAGTCGCCATAGTTGCCTTCATGCGACAGCGTCCAGACCTCCTTCTCGAAACGGTTCGTGGTCGCCTCACCCTCGGGCAGGCTTGTCGTCACTGGGGAACTCTTGCCTGCGGTATGGCGAGATTTCTGCGTGACTTCGCGGTAGCCCAGGGTAAACCTGTCGGCCTCGGTAGGCGTCAGGAACAGGTCAGCACCGACATTTCTTTCACGGGCCTCCGGCTTGCTTTCACCCGCGTTGAAGGCTTCGCCACCGACATAGTCGCTTTCGTAGGTGTGGGTATAGGCACCGCTCAACTGCAGGCCCATCAGCCCGGGAATCAGCGCGCCGCCGGCAAACAGCTCGGTGTGGTACTCGTCTTCGTTGTAGTCGTTCTGGGAAAACATCTTCTGGCCGCGGACGGTGCCCGCCCATTCGCCGGAAGACTGACGCGTGATGATGTTGATCACACCGCCCATGGCCTCGGAGCCGTAAAGCGAAGACATCGGCCCGCGAATCACTTCGATACGCTCGATCATGGCAAGCGGCGGCAAGGCCAGCTGCTGCTTGCCGCCGGACGTACCGTTGGTTTGCGTCTGGCGCCCGGCAGAAATCGGGCGGCCGTCCACCAGGACCAGGGTGTACTCGCTGCCCATGCCGCGGATGGTGATGTCCTGCTGATTTCCACCGCCGGAAACGTAAACGCCAGGAACGTTTTTCATGGCATCGATAACGCTGGTGTAGGACTGCGCCTCAAGCTGCTCGCGCGTAATCACCGAAATGCTTGCCGGCGCCTGCGCGATGTTCTGCTCGTGGCCGGCCGCAGTCACCACCGTCGTGGGCTGCAGTTCTAGCGGGTCCTGCGCACACGCTGGCGTACTCATCCAGGCCGCAGCAATTGCACAAGCCAGCCGTTGTCGATTGAAAATGACCATTTACACCCGTCTCCCTGAGAAGCCATAACGTCTTCTGCGGTCCGTCAGATGGCCGCAGGCAAGGCGTGGCGGCGCACCAAGCCGCCATGCCGAGCGCAATGCTAGCCATTCTCATTTGAGAGTAAAGTTCATTTACAAACTATACAGTTCGCAATGTCAGATGCAGCCGCAGCCCGGGATCGAGGTTCTCTGCCCAGAGTTCACCGCCCTGCAGTTGCACCATGCGCCGGGCGATAGCCAATCCGAGACCAAAGCCATCCCCTCCAGGCCTCGCTGCATTCAGGCGAGTAAAGGGTCGAAAGATCATTTCCAGCTGATCTGGCGCCACGCCTGGCCCATCATCTTCGATCCAGAGGTGCCAGTGCTGTCCTTCCAGACGTCCCGCAAGGCGCACGCTCCCCTCGCGCGGCGAGTGACGGATCGCGTTGCGCAGAATGTTCTCCAGCGCCTGGGCCAGGCCATTGAGGTTGGCGCTGACCCGGCATCGCTCGGGAAGATGGCATGGCAGCCGCTCCGACGCCCAGCCGGATTCGAAACAGGCATCGTCACGCAATATGTCCCACAGTGCGCCGACATCAACCTCTTCGCGCGGTAGTGAGGGACGCTCGGTATCCAGCCAGACAAGCTCGAGAATGCCGCCGATCAGCTGCTCCATGCCCTTCACTTCCTGCGTCACCCGACGGCTGAGCGCGTCGGCACGACATTCACGATCGGCGGCCGCACGCAGGCGGCTGAGCGGTGCACGCAGCTCATGGGACAGGTCGCGTAGCAACTGACGCTGGAAAGACACTGCGCTCTGCAACCGCTCGGCCATGTGGTCCAGCGCCCGCGCCAGCTCGCCGAGCTCATCGCGACGGTCAATCAGCGCGCCCCCACGCATGCCGAGCTGGTCGGCCCGCAGCGCGTTGGCTTGTGCCTGCAACCGCTTCAAGGGACGGATCAACAACCGATAGATCAACCCGCACAGCACCAGCGCCAGTACCCCTGGCACGACGATATTGATGACCACCTGCAACAGGAACATCGAGGTGCTGGGCATCAGCCGCTCGGGCAACTGCAGGATCAGTTGCCCGCCATCCGGATGCTCCGGGAACGGAACACTCAGGTAAGGCGGCTCTGCGCTGCGGCGGCTGATCCGCCAGTCGATGCCCCGCACCATCTTCAGCCGCGCGTAGTCATCGAGGCCGAGCGGCTGCACGCTCAGTGAATCCATTTCGGGACTGACCACAACGGCCCAGGTGGCTTGCGCCTGGCGGAATGCCCCCTGCCAGCGATGCACAGCTTCGCGACCACCGTCGCGCCAGCTTCTCTCGGCGTCGGCGGCGAATTGGAGCAGTTGCACTCGCGTCTCGCTTGGCAGGTAGCTGCTGCGATCACGCACGTACTGCGTCCAGGACTGGCTCAGCCAGATCATCGACAAACAGAAGCCGATTTGCAGTAGCGCCAGGCGCCAGAACAATGAGTGACTTGGCGGTAGGCTCATCGTCCGCCTCGCGTCACCATGTAGCCGGTGCCCCAAGCCGTTTCCAGCTGTAGTGCCGTGCAACCGATTGCCTTCAGTTTGCGGCGCAGATGACTGACGTGCATATCCAGGCTGCGATCATGGCTTGAATAGTTACGGTGCAATGCCTGCTGATAAAGGTGTGCCTTGCTCAACGCCGTACCAGCGTGCTGCCACAGCATCGCAAGCACGCGGTACTCGCTGGGCGTCAGGCCAGCCCAGCATCCAGCGATTCCCACATCCCGCCTCTGCTCATCGAAATGCAGATGTTCGCAATCCAGTGCGGGCAGGCCATCGGAACGCTCGTATGCCACCCGGCGCAGCACCGCCTCGATGCGTACGCTCAGTTCAAGCAGGCTGAAAGGCTTGGGCAGATAGTCATCGGCACCCTGGCTGAAACCGGTGATGCGATCCTGCTCGTTGCCCAACGCGGACATCAGGATGACCGGCACGCGACGACGACGGCGCAACTGCTGCAGCACGTCCAGCCCAGTAGCGCCGGGCAGCATGATGTCCATAAGGATGAGATCGAAATGCTCAATCTGAGCCCGCGCGAGACCCGCCTCGCCATCCGCACAATGAGTGACCGAATAACCGATCGACTCCAGATGATCTACCAGGTGACGGGCGAATTCGGGGTCATCTTCGACGGCCAAAAGACGAGCTCCAGGAGCGGTTGTATCGGGCATCGGCTGAACGCGCAGAGAGAATGAGATCGATTATTATCCACGAACACCTATTGGCCGCCAGCCTGTTTTCCTCATGAACCAGCGCTTGGCGGCACAATGCCTGTATCATTGCTCGCCTTTGAATTCCGCTCGCAACAAACCTGACGGTAGCAATCCAATGGTCCGCGCCAATACGTTTCTGGAGAATGGCGAGTCATGTTTCGGCTGGATCTACAAAAACTCACACTGCTGCTGGCGCTCGTCGCGGGCCTGTTGACCTTCGCGAACAGCTTCTTAGCCGGGTACACCTCGCAGCGTGACCAGCTGTTCGAGCAGACCCTGGAAGCAAACCGGGCCTATGCACGCAAGCTCGCAGACACCACCGATCAGTTTTTCCTAAACAGCCGTCGCGAGCTGGCCTACGCGGCAGAAGTGCTTTCGACGCGCTTCGATGACCCTGCCGCGAGGGACAGCGAGACCGAACGACTCAAACTCAAGAGCGAGCAGTTCAGCCGAGCAGTTATCATCAGCGCCGACGGGCAGATCGTCTCGGCGTCACCTGAAAGCGCGAGCCTGGTGGGGCTCAAGGTCAACAGCGTGGGCGCGACGCGCGCGCTGAAAGAGCGGGTGCCGCTGATCAGCGAACCCTACGTCGCCACCGATGGCATCTACCTTATAGCGGTGACGCATCCCATATTCGCCCCCGATGGCCGTTACCTCGGCTTCATCAGCGCTTCACTTTTTCTACGCGAACGCAACGCGTTGCATGGCCTGCTGGGCGTGCATTACTACCGCGACGGCTCGTACCTGTACGTGGTGGACACCCAGGGCCGACTGATCTTCCATGAAGACGGCAAGCGGGTCGGCCAGAACGCATCGAGCAATGCGGTAGTTCGGCAGGTGCTGTCGGGCCAGGAGGGAAGCCAGCGCGTGGTCAATACGCTCGGCGTAGACATGCTTGCCGGCTTCGCGCCCATGCAGAGCACCGGATGGGGCATCATCGCCCAGCGCCCGACCGGCGCCATCGATGCAAAGCTCACGCAGCTGGCGCGGACCACGCTGCTCAATGCGGTGCCGTTCGCCCTGATCTCGCTCGCGGTGTTCTGGTGGCTGTCCAGACTCATCTCCAGACCCATTCGCGCCCTGGCCGATACCGCCGAACACTGGGGCGCACCGGAAGCCGCCGCTTGTATCTCGACCGTAAATTCCTGGTATTTCGAGGTCTCGCGATTGAAGGGAGCGATGCTCGCCGGGGTTTCCCTGCTTCAGCAGAAGATGGGTGCACTGGAAGCCGCGTCCATGACCGATCCGCTGACCGGTCTGCGTAACCGCCGGGGCCTGGAGCTGGCGCTCAAGCAGTTCGACCTGCTCGAGAAGCGCTACGCGGTGGTAGCGCTCGATATCGATCATTTCAAACGGGTCAATGACGAACACGGCCATGATGTGGGCGACGAGGTCCTACGTTTTCTCGCCGAGATCATGACGGAGCGCTCTCGCCCCACCGATGTGCTCTGCCGTATGGGTGGCGAGGAGTTCCTCATGCTGCTGCCCGAGACCGATGCCACCGGTGCCAGTGTTGCCGCTGAACGCCTGATGACACGTCTGCGGCAAACCGCAAGCCCTACAGGCTCACCGGTAACGGTATCCATCGGCATTGCGTGCAGCGACAGCCATGCTTCGCACGAGGCGAGCTTCAAGGCCGCTGACGAAGCGCTTTATCAGGCCAAGAAAGCGGGCCGCGACCGCATGGTTCTCGCCCCTGCCATCGCACGGCAGCCATTGGGGTGATGCGGGATCACTTGGCGACTGAACCGCGGCTGGCTTCGCAGCTCGGGAAGTTGAGACCACGCAACTACATCCATACAGTTGCCGGCGAAGGGAAGCAACAGGGCTTGGCAAGGTGCATCAAGGCGGCCCAACTAATTGTTCTAGCGCCTCGACAGCCTCACTGCACCACTCCGATATTTCATCGAACTTGTATTCCACAACCGAGGCATTGGTGATCTCGACCTCGAGCACGGCCTGTTCACCCGAGTTGTCGAACAGGTACGCTCGGCTCGTCGCCAGGATCGCTTCAGGCAGCAAAGCCAAGCTGCGGCGATAACGCGCGCGCACCTTTCCGGCGCAACGTCATGGCCGTTTTCGGACACCCGAATCGCGATCCGATTGATGTTGAATTCGGGCGTTTCGGTCGCGACGAAGTAGAGGTAGGTTCGGTAGCCCGCCGCCCTGGCCTTGCAAATGAAATCGATCTTCGAACGGTCGGGCATGACGGTCTCGAAGGTAAAGCTCGCCCCACGCTCGAGCAGTTTATGGCGGATATAGTCCGCAATGACCGAAGCGTGATAGGAGTTCATCTCCATGCCGTTGAGACAATGATCCGAACCGGTCATGGAAAAATGTTCGGCCTGACCCACCAGGGCTTCTCGCACGATGAGCGGATGCTCGACGAAAAAAGCCTTGAAGGCATCCTCTGCGCAGTCGACCTTGAACGGCGTGAAATCGATTGCACCGCGGTTTCTGGCTTCGCGTTCGAGGTCGTCCGCGTTGACGTAGGTGTAGATTAGCTCCGGAGCGAGGATGTGCTTGATCGTACTCTTGCCGGACCCGTTTGGACCGGCGAAGACACGGAGCCTAGGCTCCCGCACCCTTTGGCGCCTCTGCACCTAGCAGATGCGTAACGCCGGCCTTCACTTTGCGACGCGGCTTGGACAGGCCGAGGACTCGCTGCGTGCCGTCGGGCAGCTCAGCAATGATCATACCGTTACGCGAGACCACGACTGTTTGGCCGGACGATCTGGCTCGTTGGTACGCCTGTTTCGTTGCCATCGAGGCCTTGAACGGGATCTGGTCCTCGAGTTCTCGCGTGGCCTCTTCCGAGAGCACATTCTCAGCAAACGTCGCCATCATTCCTCCCATCCTGTCGATGTGACTGGATACTCGCATAGGTAGCCCGAAAAGCATCGATTCAAAATGTCAGGCGAGGACCGCAGCGTGGCGTAATCCAACGCGCTACGAAACAGTCGCAGACAGCTACTCGAATGTCAGCTTCGCCCCGGCGTAGATCGTGCGGCCAGGGGCAGGCTCGTAATAGCGGCCGAAGTTATCGTTGATACGCAGGTTGTCGTAGTAGTCGCGATCGAACAGGTTGTCGATACCAATGTAGGGCTCCCACTGCTGGCGACCCCACTGCAACCGCCAGCCCAGGCGGGCGTTGGCTACTGCATAGCCGGGCACGGGGTCGAGGTTGGCGTTGTCCGCGTACTGACGGTCATACGCATTGATGTTGACCCGCGCATGCCAATCGCTGCGGTCGTAGCTGACCTCAGCGAAAAGGCTCTGCTGCGGAATTCCCGGGATGCGGTTGCCGTCGTAGCCCTGGAATTGCTCGAAACGATAGCGGTTGTAGCTCCACGCTCCAGTCAGCCGCCAATTGTGTCCTACCAGCCAGTCCGCGCTGAGCTCGACGCCGTCGCGGCTGGAGCGGCCCGCATTGGTGTAGAAGGTTCGCCCGTCGACTTCCGGAACCAGTTCGTCCTCGATGCGCATGCTGTAGAACACCGCTTCGTAGCGCAACCCCGGGTACTCGCCCTTGACGCCGACCTCGCGATTGACCGACTTCGCCGGCCCGAGCGATGGGTTAAAGCCGCCTCCGGTTGGATTGGCCATTTCGTTGATCGTCGGCGTCTCGAACGAAGTCGCGTAACGCACGTACGCCACATGATGGGCATCCAGCTGCCGGCTCAGGCCCAGGCTGTAGTTCCAGTCCTCCAGGTTGCGCTCCCCCGAGGCATCGCCGTCGCTCAGGTAGCGGTCTTTGGCCTCGAGCCGCACGCTGTCATAGCGCAGGCCTGCGGTGAGCAACCAGGCATCGCCCAGGTTCACCTGATCCTCGATAAACACACCCCGGCTGTCTGCCGTTTCGCGCTGGCGCTGAGTAAGGACGCCGGCGATCCCGCCAGGCAGGTTGTCGTTTCGGGAGCGATCATCCCGCTGACTCTCCAGATCCATCCCGACGGTCAACTGATGGGGCAAGCCCGCCAGCTCACGGTGAAAGGTACGCTGGGCACCCACCCCGGCGAACCATCGGTCGTAGGCTGTCTGACCATTGGAGCGCAACGGGAGGCGGTTGCTGAACTCCCGCTGGCCGTAATAACCGCGCAGCTGGTAACTATCGCCGCCTGCGGCCTTACCATCCCAAACCAACGAAAGGCGTTGCTGCTCAACGGTCTCGTCTGAATCGAACTGAAGGCTTTGTGGCCGCGCCTGGGAACGATCAGCCCGGACCTGATCCAGGGTCAGCCCACCGGGGTCTTCGGCCCGGTTATCGATCGCATGCAGGGTTAAACCGAGCGTGCCACCCTGCCCCTGCCAGCGCAGCTTGCCGGTGAGGTGGTTGGTTTCGGCCGTCCCGTGGCTGCGGTAGCCGTCGAGTTGCGTTGCGTTGACCGCCAGCAAGGCGCCCAATGCTCCGGTGCTGCCACTGGTTTCCGCGCGCATCCGGCGATAGCCCAGTTCGCCGCCTGTCACCTCGACCTGAGTGCGCGGCGAGTCCCCTGGCTGTCGCGTCTGAATCGCCAGAACGCCACCGGCGGCATTGCCGTACATCGTCGACGAGGGGCCACGAATCACCTCGATGCGCTCTACCAGCGAGGTATCGAGGCCGTCCATTTCGGTCTGTCCATCAGGCATCGTCATGGGCACCCCGTCGACCAGCACCCGCACGCCGCGCACGCCAAAACTGGAACGGGAACCGAAGCCGCGAATCGACAGGCGCATGCCCTGCGCCACGTTGTAGCGGCTTTGCGAGATCACGCCCGGAACAGGCGCCAACAGGGTGTCGAGGCTGAGCAACTGCTCGCCCGGATGGTCCTGCGCGTCGACGGCGGACACCGCCATCGGCAAGGTGAACCAGTCCGATTCTGCTCGAGGCGAGCTCACCCACAGGGGGTCGAGCGTGAGCGGCTCGCCCATCTGGGCAAGCAGTGAACCGGATACCAGCGAGAGCGATCCGGCGAGCAGTAGTCGATGCATGATTGAGCCTTGTTGTTATTGAGTGACGTGTCGCCGACCTCCGTTGAAAAGCCCGGCGAGCAGGAAGCGAATGGACAGCCTTGAAGCCCGGCGCTCCGGCACACGTGTTCCAAACTACAGAAACGGCGTGAAGCGGGAAATCCTCCCTTAGCGTCACTAACGCAACGCACATGCCAAGCGAGCCTGACGACCTCACCGTTTACCGTTCATGCCTCCGACACAACCCTCAACCCGTTGTCCTGCTGTTCCGGCAGTGCGTTCTGCATCGCCGCTCCGCATACAGATGGTGATCGCGCAGCCTGGGTGCGCCCTTTGCCGTGTCGCCAAGACGCGACAGTTGTCGCAGCCGTGCAACGGTCCTGGTGCGACAGGCCGCCTCAATCGTGGACGACCTGAATCGCGTCAGCCAGCGCCAGCTCTAACTTTGCGGCCAGATTGGAACGGCTGGCACAGCGGTTGCTCTCTCCGATTACCTGCCCTACGGGGCGGCCATAACCAATAACAAGAGAGAGCCTTCGATGAATCAGTTCGATCCCCGTTCGGGCCGACGGCCCACCGCCCTGCTTAACGCCAGCTTTGCCGCGTTACTGTCCCTTCCGCTGCACGCCGCCGATGTGGACGGGCAGCGCATTGCCAATGCCGACGCAGAACCCGGCAACTGGATGAGCCACGGTCGCGACTACGGCGAGCAGCGCTACAGCCCCCTGAAGAAGATCACCGACGAGAACGTCGACAAGCTCGGTCTGGCCTGGAGTTACAAGCTGGACATCGATCGGGGCGTGGAAGCCACGCCTATCGTGGTGGACGGCGTGATGTACACCACCGGGCCCTTCTCCATCGTCTATGCGCTCGATGCGCGCACCGGAAAGGAGATCTGGAAATATGACCCCAAGTCCGACCGTTCCCGCGCCGGTGAAGCCTGCTGCGATGCGATCAACCGCGGCGTCGCCGTGTGGAAGGGCAAGGTCTACGTCGGCGTGCTCGACGGCCGCCTCGAAGCCATCGACGCCAAGACAGGTGAACGCGTCTGGTCGGTCGACACCCGCTACGACAAGGAACGCAGCTATTCCATCACGGGCGCGCCAAGGGTCGTGAATGGCAAGGTCGTGATCGGCAACGGCGGCGCCGAGTTCGGCGTGCGCGGCTACGTCACCGCCTACGATGCCGAAACCGGCAAACAGGCCTGGCGCTTCTTCACCGTCCCCGGCGACCCGGACAAGCCGGCCGAAGGCAAGGGCATGGAGATCGCCAAGAAGACCTGGCATGGCCGCGCGTTCGTCGAGCAGGGCGGCGGCGGAACCGCCTGGGACTCCTTCGCCTACGACCCGGAGCTGAACCTGCTCTACATCGGTGTCGGCAACGGCTCGCTCTGGGATCCGATCTGGCGCAGCGAGGGAAAGGGCGACAACCTGTTCCTGTCCTCGATCGTCGCGGTCAATGCCGATACGGGTGAATACGTCTGGCATTACCAGACGACACCGGGCGATGCCTGGGACTACACCGCCACCCAGCACATGATCCTTGCCGACCTGCAAATCGACGGCAAACAGCGCAAGGTCCTGATGCAGGCACCGAAGAACGGCTTCTTCTACGTCATCGATCGCGCAACCGGCGAGCTGCTTTCAGCCGAGAACATCGTGCCCATCAACTGGGCAAAAGGCGTGGACCTGAAGACCGGTCGCCCCATCGTCGATGATGAAGCCGCGGCCTACTGGAAGGGTGAGAAGAAGGCCAAGCTGGTCCAGCCGGGCTTCTGGGGTGCGCATGACTGGCACCCTATGTCCTATAACCCGAACACGGGCCTGGTCTACATCCCGGCGCACATTATGTCCGCCTGGTATGAGCACGTACCCGATGCGCCCGCGCGCAACAAGTTCAAGAGCATGTACCAGCTGGGTCTGAAGACCGGCATGATGCCCGAGGATCCTGAAGGCCTTGGCAAATACGCCGACACCTGGTCCGGCAAGCTGATCGCCTGGGACCCGGTCAAGCAAGAGCAGGCTTGGGAGGTGCCCTACGTCACCATCTTCAACGGCGGGACGCTGACCACCGCCGGCAACCTGGTGTTCGAGGGCAGCGCCGACGGGCGGGTCATCGCCTACGCGGCCGACAATGGCGACAAGCTCTGGGAGCAACCCGCTGCCAGTGGTGTGATGGCCGCCCCCATCACCTACAGCGTGGACGGCGAGCAGTACGTGACCTTCATGGCTGGCTGGGGCGGTGCGTTCTCCACTTTTGCCGGCGCCCTGTCGCTGCGTGCCGGCGTGCAGCCCTACGCACAAGTGCTGACCTACAAGATCGGTGGCACTGCTGAACTGCAGGAGCCGGCACCGCGCAAAGACGCCCCCGAGCCGCCACCGCTGACGGCCGATGCTGCGACAGTCGAAGCCGGCGCCAAGCTGTATGACGGTTACTGCTCGCAGTGCCACGGTATTCATGCGGTCAGCGGCGGCGTACTCCCCGACCTGCGCATGCTCACGCCGGAAACGCACAAGCAATTCCTCGGCATCCTCCACGGCGCGCGCATTCCCGATGGCATGCCCTCCTTTGCCGAGGCGTTCGATCGGAAGCAGATGGAGCAGATCCACCAGTACCTGATCAAGCGCGCCCACGACCGTCTCGAACACGGCCCGGACGACCTGCCGCAGCCCACCCAGAAAACGGCCAGCAACTGAGCACCAGGAGATCGACATGACTGACGCAATCACCTATCAGAACTATATCGACGGCAGCTTTGTCGGCTGCGACAACCTCGTCGAGGTGCGCAACCCGGCTACTGGGGCCCTGCTCTCACGCGTCCCGGAATCCGATTCGGCCACCGTCGAGCGCGCCATCGCAGCCGCCCGAACGGCGCAGAAAGACTGGGCGAAAAAGCCAGCCAACGAGCGCGCCGGCTACCTGCGCGCCATCGCCAGCAAGATTCGGCAGAACGCCGAGCGCCTGGCCCGCGTCATCACCGAAGAGCAAGGCAAGATCCAGAGCCTGGCACTGGTGGAGGTGAACTTCACGGCCGACTACATGGATTACATGGCCGAGTGGGCGAGGCGCATCGAGGGCGAGATCATCACCAGCGACCGCCCTGGCGAGAATATCTTCCTGTTCCGAAAGCCGCTGGGTGTGGTTGCCGGCATTCTGCCGTGGAACTTCCCGTTCTTCCTGATCGCACGGAAGATGGCGCCGGCACTGGCCACCGGCAACACCATCGTCATCAAGCCCAGCGAGGAAACGCCGAACAACTGCTTCGAATTTGCCAAACTCGTGGCCGAGACCGACCTGCCCAATGGTGTGTTCAACGTGGTCTGCGGCAGTGGCGCCGGCGTGGGCAGCGCCCTGACGACCAGCAGCGGAATCGACATGATCAGCTTCACCGGCAGCGTAGGCACCGGTTCACGGATCATGGCCGCCGCCGCGCCGAACGTTACCAAGCTCAACCTGGAGCTGGGCGGCAAGGCCCCGGCCATCGTGATGAACGATGCCGATCTCGACCTCGCCGTTACGGCTATTCGCGCCTCTCGAATCATTAACACAGGCCAGGTCTGTAACTGCGCCGAGCGCGTCTATGTTCAACGCGGCGTGGCCGACCAGTTCATCGAACGCATCGCCGGGGCCATGGCCGAAACCCGCTATGGCGACCCAATCGCCCAAGCGGATGTGGAAATGGGGCCGTTGATCAACGAGGCCGGCCTACGCAAGGTCGACCAGATGGTACGGACCGCCCAGAACCAAGGCGCTCAGCTGATCACTGGCGGCGCCGTGGCCGATCTCGGCCAGGGCTTCCACTACCAGCCGACCATCCTTGCCAATTGCTCGCAGGACATGGAGATCATGCGTCAGGAGATCTTCGGCCCGGTGCTCCCAATCCAGATCATCGACGATCTCGACGAAGCCATCGCCCTGGCCAACGACTGCGAGTACGGCCTGACCTCCTCGATCTACACGCGCGACCTCTCCACAGCGATGAAGGCAGCCGCCGGCCTGGATTTCGGCGAGACCTACATCAACCGCGAGAACTTCGAGGCGATGCAGGGCTACCACGCCGGCGTTCGCAAGTCCGGCATCGGCGGTGCGGACGGAAAGCACGGCCTATACGAGTACACCCATACTCATGCCGTGTACGTGCAAAGCTGAGTGACGCGAGGTGACCCAGAACCCCGCCCCGGCGGGGTTCTTGTTACTTGGACAAGCGAAGACCAGCGCCACCGCTAGCGGACCGAGCGACGATGCGCACAGGGCGACCGAACGCATTGAGTCGTATGCGAGACATCATTTGCGCAGCGCCGCCAGCCCGTAACGGTGCAGCTTGCGATAAAGAGTGGCGCGGTTGATGCCGAGGGAACGAGCCGCAGATGCTACGTTGCCGCCGTGCTGCTCGAGTGTCGTTTGCAAATGGGCCGCCTCGGCTGCATCCCGGGTCGTCGATAGCGACGGTGCCGATGACGACCGCTCCGCGGGCACCGACACGACTTCCGGCGGCAAGCAGTCGGGACCAATTTTCCCGTCGTCAGCGAGCGCGACGGCACAGCGCAGCACGTTGATTAGTTCGCGCACATTGCCAGGCCATCCATAGGAGGCCAGGCGCTCCATTGCGTCGGGGGTCAGCTCGACATGCTCATCCCCGGCCTCACGTGCCAGGACGCGACGGATCAGGCCCCTACGATCCGCACGGTCACGCAAGGCGGGCAGCCTCACCGTCAAGCCATTGAGCCGGTAATACAGGTCCTCGCGAAACTCCCCCGCAGCGACCATCGCTGGCAAGTCGCGGTGCGTCGCGCACACGAGCTGCACGTCCAGGGCGACCGGGGTCGAAGCGCCCAGCGGCACCAGCTCCCGCTCGGCCAGCACGCGCAGCAACCTCGTCTGCAAATGCGCCGGCATATCGCCGATCTCGTCGAGAAACAGCGTTCCGCCATTGGCCTGCTCCAGCTTGCCCTTCATTCCCTGCCGGCTGGCACCGGTAAAGGTCCCGGCACGGTAGCCGAACAGCTCGCTCTCGATCAGCGACTCGGGGATCGCGGCACAGTTGAGCGCGACGAAAGGCCCACTTGATCGCGAGCTCGCCTGATGGATCGCCCGCGCAAACGCCTCCTTGCCTGTGCCCGTTTCGCCAGTCAGCAGCATCGAGATGTCGCGATCAAGCACGCGCCTCAGCTTCCGGACGGAACCTTGCAGGTCAGGATCTTCCCCTGCCAAGTGCTCGAGCGTCGGTTCTGTCGGAACCACGCGCAGGCCACGCCCATTTCTGGAGTGCCGCGTGGCGGTGGCCGGCATACGCAGCGTGACCTCTGCCGTTCCACCGGCGAGTGACAAGGATGCACTGCGCTGGCCGCCCTGCGTCAGGGTGATCAGCTCATCCAGCGACATGGACAGGACATCCTGGACTGCCACCCCCAGCAGAGGGATCCCCTGGCCGGCGGCCTGAAAGGACGCCCGATTGGCACCGAGGATGCGGCCCGCGCCATCGATCGCCAGCAAACGCTCGTTGCCCAGATCACTGGCATCACCGCCCAGAGTCAGCATGGTGCAACCGGCATAGCGTTGACGGAAACTGGCGTTCTCGATGAGCCGCGCGTACAGGTTCACCAACTGGAGCGTCAGGTACTGCGCCTGCTTCGGCCCGCCACTGTTGAGGCACGAGGCATTGAGGCAGCCCAGCAATGCACCCTGGGGATCGAACAGCGGTGCAACCGAGCAACTCAGCACGGCGTTGCTGCTGAGAAAATGCTCGTCCCGGTGGATGATCAGTGGCTGGCCGGCCGCCAGCCCCGTGCCGATGCCATTGGTCCCCACCAGCGACTCGTCCCAGCAACTGCCAATCACCAACCCCGAGTCCGCGTAGGGGCTGTGCTCCCCAGGCAGCCTCGCGTCGAGCGTGATGCCGCGGCAATCACTGAGCAGCACCGCAAAACCGGCCGGATTCAGGCGCCGCGCGAGCCCTTCCACGCCCTGGCTCGCGATGGACAGAAAGTCATGGTGCTCCTCTTGATGCAGGCGGATCTCGTGGTGCTCGAGCTGAACATGAGAGGCAGGTTTAGCGGGATCGAGCCCATGCTCGTAGACGCTGCGGTACCAGGATTCGGCGATTAACCGATCCGGATTGGGGCCTCGGCCAGCGAAGTGCGTAGCAACGAACGCCGAAAGGTCGCTTGGAAGCTCGGATGGTGGGCGCGCGATCATGCGGGACTCCAAACAGGGCGCCGAGTCGGGCCATGCGTAATTGTTCGTATCGGCCATGGAGCAGCCAGGGACAAGCCTAGCACGGCCACTCCAGCCCGGGCTGCCCACCGGCAAATGGACGCGTTCACGCGGGCGGCTCAGTCAGTTGGAATTCTAGCCTTATACCGCCGTGCCTCTTTTGCCATTCAATGGCCATTGCCAAAACGTTGCAGGGCCACTAAATTGCGAATGACTCGCATTAAGCCCCTATTAATCTCTCGGTCGGCTACCCCAATGCCGCGAAAATATGCCTCGCTTCTCACTTGCTTTCTCGCCGAGCGAAAGAGCCTTGCGAAGTATCTGACGAACCGGACCGGTTGTGCAGCCACTGCCGATGATTTGCTCCAAGACGCCTGGCTCAAGCTTCATCGCATTCCTGAAGCGGAGCCTGTCGCCAATCCGCTCGCCTACCTCCACCGCATGGCAACCAATCTGGCGATCGACAATGCACGCGCCCACGCGCGCCGGCTACTCGACCCTGTCGAAATCGAGCTATTGCTGGACGTCCCGGATCAAGCCCCTCCTTTAGATAAGCAGATCGAAGACGCGCAAATCCTCAAGCAGCTACAGCGAGTTCTCGAAGAGATGCCAAAGCGCAGACGAGACATTTTCCTGGCGGCACGTATCGAAGGCCTGCCGCATAGGCATTTGGCAGAGCGTTTTGGCGTCAGCCTGCGCACGGTGGAGCTCGAGGTGCACCGCGCCTTGGATCAATGCACCGAGCGCCTACGCAAACTGACAGGAGAGTCAGCTCAATGACCGCGATGCTCGACAAACCCTGCGCTGGCCGCGGGAAAGCGTGCTTATGAGCCTTGCCCCACGCCCCGTCCCGAACATTTGCGCGACGCTATCGAGCGAAGCCAATGCGTGGGTTGCGCGCCTGACATCCGGCGAGGCTACCATCCAGGACGCGCAAGCCTTGCAGGCGTGGCGTTCACGCAGCCCCGTGCATGCAGCGGCCTATCAGCAAGCGGCTCTCCTGTGGAAAATGACTGCTCGTCTCGCTCCCCCGCGCCGCCGCTGTCGCATGCGATCGGCCATAGCGGCCGCCGCGGCGGCATGTATCGTCATGGCGTTCGTAGGCGCATCACAGCTCGGTTTCGCGCCCGACCCTCGCGAGCTGCTTGCAGACCATCACACGGGCCTGAGGGAGCAAACGCGAGTCACGCTGCCGGACGGCAGCGTTGTGGAACTGGACGCACGTACCCGCCTGAATGTGGAATACCGCAACGGGCAGCGTCTCGTGCACCTTGCAGGGGGTGCTGCGGTGTTCCGCGTCAAACATGATCCTGATCGGCCCTTTGTCGTCAGGGCCCGTAACGGCACCGTGACCGCTCTGGGCACGGTTTTCGAAGTCCGTCACCAGTCCAGCGGGATCAATGTCACCTGCTCCGAAGGCGTAGTCGGCGTACGCCTCGACGCGGGCGACCAGCAGCTGCTCCATGCCGGAGAGCACCTGCGGTACGACGGCACGTCCGCCAGCCTGGCAGCGACTGTCAACGCTGAGCAGGCGCTAGCTTGGCGCGACGGTTTGTTGGTATTCCGCAACCGGCCGCTCCAAGACTTGGTCGACGAGCTCAATCGATACAGGGCGGGCCGAGTCGTCATCGCCGATGCCACGCTGTCACAAGCCGCCGTTAGCGGCGTGTTTCACCTGCAGCGTCCCGAGGAGGCTCTTCGACACATTCAAGACAGCCTGAACCTGGCAACGATTGACCTGCCGGCTGGTATCACCGTACTGCGCGAAAAAAACTGAGGAAGGCATTGCGGGTTTTCATTTCTCGAAGCGTCTTTAGGTAAGAACGGTTTTCACCTGCACTTAACTATCGATGCTATTTCGGGGACAACATGGAAAATGTTTTTCAATCGCCAGGCACGCAAGCAAGTCCCGTTCATACACGGCTGGCGCGTATTCTCCTCTGCTGCGCAGTGACGTTGGGCTGTTCGGGGCCGGTGGCGCTGGCGGCAGTAGCGGCTGAGCCCACCAGGGCCGTTTCCCAGGTCCAAATGAGCACGTTCTCCATCCCGACCGCACCGCTTGATGAAGCGCTGACCGCTTACGGTATCGCGAGCGGTGTGCAGGTCATTTATCCGGCGGAAATCACCCAAAGTCTTAGATCGGCGCCGCTTAATGGTCGGTTATCCCCCGAGCAGGCGCTAGCCGCGATACTGGCCGGCACGGGCCTCCATTATCGTTTTACCGATTCGCGCAGCGTCACGCTCTTTCGTGAAGGACACGCCCCTTCCCGCACTGTTGAACTCGACGCCGTCGTGGTGACCGGCGAGAAGATCAATCGCTCGCTTCAGCAGACTCAGACGAGCGTTGTAGTCGCGACCGAGGCGGATTTCCTTGAGCATGGTGACCGTACACTGAACGACGTCTTTGCCCGCACCCCAGGTGTCTATACCGAATCCGGCAACCAGAACTGGGGCATCCGGGGGGTGCCCGTCTCGGGTTTCGACGATCAAGGCCCAGCCACGCTAAACGGCGCCGTCTCAGTCTTCGTCGATGGCGCCCAGCTGCCCAACCGCGCGCTCACGTTGAGCCCTTTGCCCCTCTGGGACGTGGAACAGGTCGAGGTTCTGATGGGCCCGCAATCAACGACGCAGGGACGCAACTCGCTAGCCGGCGCCGTGGTGATTCAAACCAAGAACCCGAGTTTTGCACCTTCGTTATCAATGCAGACGAATGCCGGCAGCTACGGCGAACGCGGTGCCGCGGTTGCAGCAGGCGGCCGCCTCGTGGGGGATGTCGTAGCGGGTCGCTTGGCCGTGGACTACCAGGAGGGCGACGGCTACATCGATAATATTGCCACCGGTGGTGATGCCAACCCGCGGCGCAACGCCAACCTGCGCGGCAAGCTGCTGATCCTGCCCGACGACGACCTTGATGTGTTACTCAGCTATGCACATAACGAGAACAAGCAGGGTGAGAACGCCGTGATCCGCGAGAATGGACGCGTGCGGTTCTACAAGATCAGCGAGGACACCGACGCATACGACAAGCTAATGCAGGACAGTTTCACCGCGAAGGTCGACTACCGGCTCAATGACGCCTGGACGCTTACAAGCCTGTCATCGGCCACCCGCGCCGACTACAACGCACGCTTGGATTTCGACCAGAGCGCCGATGCAAACTGGGTCGTGCTGCGGTCGCAGGATACCGCGATGCTCAGCCAGGAATTTCGCCTGGGTTACGACTCCGAGGAGCTGCGCAGCTTCGTCGGCGCGTACGTTGGACGGGCCACAAACGACTTCCACGACCGTCTGCTCGTCAGTGGCGGACCGTTTGGCACAGTGCTCGGCGACACTACAATCGACAACCAGGCGCTGTTTGGCGAGGTCAACTGGACGTTCCAACCGCGCTGGACGCTTACGATGGGGCTGCGCTACGACCGCGAACAGAACGATACCGCTGTCGATCAAGACGACTTCTCAACTCCCGGATCAGCCTCCGAACGTTTCCACGCTTTCTTACCGAAGGTTGGCCTGGCGTATGAGCCGACCGAGGATCAATTCGTCGGACTGATGGTGCAAAAAGGCTATCGCGGCGGCGGCGTCAACGTTCGCGCTGGCGGCGGGCACACAGCCTACGACCCGGAGTACACCACCAACTACGAACTTTCGTACCGAGGGGCTTGGCATGAGCGTTCGCTCAGGGCAAGAGTGAACGTCTATCACACAGACTGGAAGGACCAGCAGGTCAGCATGCTGGACAGCTCGGGGAGTTTTTTTCAGGTCTATAACGCTGGCGAGAGCTCCATCGACGGGCTCGAGGCGTTCCTTGAAAAGGACGTATCGCGCGAACTGACGCTAACGGCTGGCCTGGCCTATACCGACGGTCGCTACAAAGAGTTTGCTCCCCAAGGCGATGACCTGAGCGGGGAAGCGTTCCTTTACGCGCCCAGGTACAAGGCGTCGCTTGGCGGAGTCTACCGCCTCGCAAGTGGCCTGATTGTCGGCACCGACGTTGTTTACCAGGAAGGCACGCCCTCCCAATACGAGTTTGATGGTAGCGGCCAGGTGGCACATGTGCGCAAGAGCGATCACTACACACTCGTCAACCTTAATGCGAGCTACGTCCTGGTCGAAGGACTGACAGTCTCGGGCTACGTGAAGAACCTGTTCGACAAGCAGTACGTGACTAATAACCGAAGCGACATCTTGGATGTCGGCGCCCCACGGACGCTCATGTTCACGCTGCGTTACGATCTATAGGTTTAGCCTGAGGCGTTGTCGTCGAACATCGACACCCCGGTACGCGCCGATGCGTCGCGTGCAGGCATCTTCAGAGCGGCCCACTGGTCGGCTGTCATGAAACCGCTTCGCACCGCAGCCGGTCAGTGTTTTCCGTTAGCGGCCGCTCCGACCGCGGGCTTTCTGGAGACTTCGATGTCAGAAAAGGCAGCGCCTCGTCCCTCTGCGGTTCTAGGTTGCAACCTACGCATGCAACTTGAACGGCTCCGTACCGAGATGACGTGCGACGCCTGCCTGGCGCCGCTTGAGGACTTTCGCGTTCATCAATGTTACAGGCGAAGCGCCGAGAACCTGCTGCAGTACCTATGTCTTCGTCGTCATGACTTGCGTGAGATGCAAGCGCAGCTCGCCGAGATCGGGTTGTCTTCCTTGGGCCGCGCCGAGGCAGCTACACTCGCAGCGGTGACGTCGGTGATAGATGTCTTGCAGCGGCTTGAAGACCCGAACAGCCCAGCGCCCAAAGCGCTTGGGCTCGACCTCAACGAGGGCGGGCGTCTGTTGGCGGCTCACGCTGATGCGCTATTTGGAGCACGTCTGACCGCACGGCCGGTTCGGATCATGGTCACCCTCCCCTCTGAAGCGGCGCACGACCGCGAGCTCATCGACGCCCTGATTACCGAAGGTATGGACTGCGCGCGCATTAACTGTGCACACGATGACCCAGAGAGCTGGCGTGCAATGATCGAACATGTCCGTGCAGCGGAAAAAGCGCTTGGACGTAAATGCACAGTAGCCCTCGATCTTGCTGGCCCCAAATTGCGCACGGGCCCCATCGCGGAGGCGCCGGGGGTGATGAAGGTGCGCCCCAAACGCGATTGCTATGGGCATGTCATTAGGCCCGCCTGCGTTCGTATTACCTGGACGAATGCAGCCAGCGACGAGTCTGATACCGACGCTTGTTTTCTGGTTGAAAGCGATAAGGCGCTGGCGGTCCATGCGGGCGATACGCTTAGGCTTCGCGATGCGCGTGGCTCGAGACGAAAGATGAAAGTCGTCGCGTGCGATCAGGATGGATGCTTGGCTGAGCTTTGCAAAACGACCTACTTTACAAACGGCATGCAAATCAGACAGCGCCGCGCAGGCAAGACGCTGGCGCGAATGCGCGTTAACGGCTTGCCGCCACGCGAGCAGCATTTAACTCTGCGCGTGGGCGACCTGTTGACGCTGATCGCTGACGACCAACCTATCGATCTGCCGAGCATCGGAGATGGTCCGGCCGCGCGGATAGGCTGCACATTGCCGCACGTCTTGGCAGCGGTCGCAGCAGGTGACCCCGTTTGGTTCGACGATGGAAAGATCGGTGCACGCGTGGAGCAAGCGTCTGCCGATGCGCTGACCTTGCGCATTACCCAGGTCGCACATGCCAGCGGGCTTGCCAAGCTCGCGAGTGACAAGGGCATCAACTTCCCTGACAGCAACCTTCCGATACGAGCACCGACCAAGGACGATGTTGAAACACTGACGTTTGCGGCAAAACATGCCGATATCGTTCAGATGTCCTTCGCCAACAGCGCCGAGGACGTGATTGAACTGTTCGATCATCTGGACCGGCTGAACGCGCGCCATCTAGGAGTCGTGCTGAAAATCGAAACCCGTGCCGGGTTCGAAAACCTGCCTTCGATGCTGCTCGCCGGAATGCGCTCGCCACGGTTTGGCGTCATGATTGCCCGGGGCGATCTTGCGGTAGAGAGCGGCTTCGAGCGTTTGGCCGAAATCCAAGAAGAGATACTGTGTCTGTGTGAAGCAGCCCACGTACCAGTGATATGGGCAACCCAGGTGCTTGAGAACCTGGCTAAGAAGGGGGCCCCAGCGCGTTCCGAAATAACCGATGCAGCCATGAGCGTCCGCGCCGAGTGCGTGATGCTCAACAAAGGGCCGTACATTCTCAAGGCCGTGACGACCCTCAATGATGTGCTGCACCGCATGCGGGAACATCGCACCAAAAAACGGGACCTGCTTCGCTCGTTGCAAGTGGCTAGGCGGCTCGATGGAGCGCGGTCGGCCTGAAGACCGTAGTCAAAGGCAATGCGCTGCATGAAGAGGTGGCGGTCGCCTGCAGCCGCGATAGATGACGCGCCGGCCGTGGACCGGCTCGAGCAGCCTAACGGCCTCGTGTAGTTTGCTCAGCCGCGCCTCATCGCCCGCGTTCGCGGGGTAAATCCTGACCTTCAGGCTGTTGCAAATTCGAGCGAAACCATCGGTTTCAACTTGCGCTGCGACACCAGGCGGTGATCCGAGTTTTATGGAAAGGTCAGCGGTGACAGGCGCAGCGTGCCGATCGCCGGAAACGGGTGTTCCTGCAAGCGTCACACAACGAGTGATGGTCGGGGTATTCCCAGGGTGAACAAGCTCGCCCCGGTTAGTGGCGAGCAGCTCGTTCGGATCAACCACTGGGTTGCAGCTACAGTAAGCCGCGCACCCTTAACGAGTGCGCAGAAACACTGGGCAGAACCGGCGCAGCAGCGCCGGCCGGTAGCTCAGCGTCATGGCCGTTGCTACGGCGGCGACCGGCAACAGGGTGAACCAGACCAGCACCGCCATGGACGGATGGTGGGCCTTGAAGCAACACACAGCCGATACCATCAGGGGCAGCCAGCCCAGAGTGCGCAGATAGTCGGGGGCAACCTCGTCGGCGCTGAACACCTGGCGCCAGTGCGCCGGCAGGATAGCCCCCTTGCTGGGCTATTCGGAAACCAGTGCCTTTTCCCGTGCGTTCCGCCGATGGTTCGGTGTAACTCCCCGCCAGTGGCGCCAGCACAGCGACCTGGTCCATACCAGCCGGCGCTACCTGGCGCAGTTTTGCCCTGACTATCAGTACCCATCGTTCGATGTCGGCTGCCTGGGTACCGATCGCATTCAAATAATCGGAAACGGTGTCCGTCAACAACATGCCCATGGGCATTCAGTCCAAGGGGCTCTGGGACATGGCAATGTCCTGTCCGATCAGGACGCCGTGGACGTCGCGGAGTTTTTCTCGCAAGCCGCACGCCGACTTTCCCGGCAAGGACAATGATTGGCCAAACAGGTCGCAGCCCAAGCGATCCCGCTCCTAACGGCTGCTGAAACACAGCTCAGCGGAGGACATTTTGAGCAATCCAGCCTCGAACCCGCGATCCTGGCGCCACCCGTGCCTTGAAGACACCAAGGCCGCAGTTTGTCCAAACCGCGCTAACCAGGCTCACCAGGCATCAAAGATCCTCACGCTCACGAGGATTCTTTCTTAACCACCCTTCTCGGGTCTTTTATCCTTACGATCGTGAGGATTGTGTTGCGCTTCAAGCCGCTTCGACTATTATCCACGCGATCATGAGGATTAATAATGAAGATTACACTCGGTTCCGCATCGGACATTGGCCCTCTCGTGCGCGCTACGCGCAAGGCACTCGGACTGCGCCAGGACGATACTGCGGGTACGATAGGCGTCAGCGAAAACTTCCTGGGCAAGGTCGAGCGCGGCGACGACTCGGTGCAGTGGAGCAAGCTGTTTCAGGTGCTGGACCAGTTGGGCATACGCCTCACCGCCGAGATACCGGAGCAAGCCAGAGCCCTGCACGAGGCAGAAACGAAAAAGCTCGATACACGCCGGAGTGAGGCGAACTGATGTCGCGTACGCTCGAGGCTTGGATCAACGACCAGTTCGTCGGCACGCTTCACGAGGCAAACGGCTTGTGGGCGTTCGAGTATTCCAGGCAATGGCTGGCCCACCCGGGTGCTTATCCGCTTTGCCCGGGCATTCCATTGGTCGAAGGGCTGCAACGCGATGGCGCCACCAGCCGCCCGGTGCAGTGGTACTTCGACAATCTGCTGCCCGAGGAAGGCCAGCGAACCCTGTTGGCCGGTTCGGCCCAGCTCGATGCCCACGATGCCTTCGCACTGCTGGCGCACTACGGCGCCGAGTCTGCAGGCTCGGTGACGCTCCTTGCGCAAGGCACCTCCCAAGGGCCTCACGCGACCCATCCCCTGTCCGACGAGGCGCTGTCGCGGCGGATCCGGCAGATGCCCAGCATCGCGCTGACCCATGAAGCCAGGAAACGGATGTCGCTCGCTGGCGCACAACACAAGCTCGCCGTCATCCTGGGCCCCGACGGCCTCCGGGAACCCGAAGGCGGTACCGCCTCCACGCACATCCTCAAACCCGATCACCCCGACCTGTCATACGCCCACTCGGTAATAAACGAATGGTTCGTGATGACGCTGGCCGCGCGGGTGAAACTGAACGTGCCCGCCGTCGAGCGCCGCTACGTCCCGCAACCCGTATACCTGATCCAGCGCTTCGACCGACGCCACGAGACTCAGGGCTGGAGCCGCATTCATTGCATCGATGCCTGCCAACTGCTCGGCCTGGATCGGACCTACAAGTACACCGCGGGCAGCGTCGAGCAACTGGCACGACTGGCCAATCTGTGTACGGCGCCGGCGATCGCGCGTGCACAGCTTTTCCAATGGCTGGTCTTCAACGTACTTGTAGGCAACACGGACGCACACCTGAAGAATCTGAGCTTTCTCGTCAGCCATGACGGTATCGGCTTGGCCCCCTTCTACGACCTGCTCAGTACCGCCGTTTACGAGACACGCGCGTTCGATCGGGATGGCTGGCCAATGGGATGCACGCTGGCCTGGCCGATCGGCCAGACCGCGCGGGTATCGGAGATCGACCGTTCAGCCCTGGTCGAGGCCGGCCGGAGAATGGGGATCAAGGCTGCGACTGCCAGTGCCATGGTCGATCGGCTTCGCAATGCCGTAACGAAAGAGTCCGGCAGTCTCTACGAGACGATCGAACGGGCCCATCAGCAGCTTGGCAGTGAGCAGCCTTCGCTCAAGCCAACGCTTGCCGGGGAACTACGCTGTTTGCGTGCAATTACCAAGGTGATCATTGCGGACCAGGCTACGCGCCTGGCCTGATGCGCTTGGCGGTCTCGTAAGGTTCGAAGCCCCTGAAGCATCACTGGGCACGTTTGTCAGCCGTCATCGAATGACTTGGACTACACATTTGGCGGAGCGTCCGCACAAGCGCCTGTTTCTTAACGAGTGCGCAGAAACACCGGGCAGAACAGGCGCAGCAGCACCGGCCGGTAGCTCAGCGTCATGGCCGTTGCTACGGCGGCGACCGGCAACAGGGTGAACCAGACCAGCACCGCCATGGACGGATGGTCGGCCTTGAAGCAGCACACAGCCGATATCATCAGGGCCAGCCAGCCCAGGGTGCGCAGATAGTCCGGGGCAACCTCGTCGGCGCTGAACACCTGGCGCCAGTGCGCCGGCAGCGACAACGCCAACCAGTTGGTCGCCAAGCCCATGCTGGCGGCGGCCGCCAGCAACCACAGACCCGCATCACTCATAGGCCACCCCACCGATGAGAGTGCGGTCCGCGACCTCAACCGGCCTTGCCAGACGACGCGCCGCGAACAGCGCTACCAGCGCGCAGGCCAACAGGCTCAGATCGACGCCGGCCACGGCCCAGTAGGGTTCAAGCAGCATCGTCTTGATCAGGTGGTCGCCCGTGGTGATCCAGTTGAGCAGCACCGCAGCGACGCAGAGCAGCGCCACGGCCCAGCACTGCTCGCGCCAGGCGGGATTGTGCCGCGCCTGGGCCACCGGTGCACTACGCCACAGCGCATGCAGCAAACTCAGCAGCCAGGCCCCCCAGAACACCCATTTTTCCCATTCGCCACGGCCGGGCATGGCCTCAGGCAGCAGCCGGTTGGCCACCAGCATGGCGACCGCTGCCAGCAGCATGCCGGTAACCGTGGTGACCGCCATGGCATCAACCAGCCGACAGCCCTGCAGCCCGAGCCGGACGTGCTCCTGCTTGCGTTTCTCGACGAAGAACACAAAACCGGTGGCGATGCACACACAGCCCAGCAGACCGCCCGCCACGTACAGCCAGCGCAGCGCCCAGTGTTCGAAGTGCTGCAGGTGCAAGCCGGTGAGAAACTGATTGACGGCGCCAACCGGGTCGCTCGGCGGGTCTTCGCGCAGTACCTCGCCGGTAGTGGCCCTGAAGTGAATGCCCTCCCCGACTAGCGCCACACGATCGCTTCCGGCGCGGTAGATGCTGACGTAGCCGTTGGCGTCATTCAGATGCTCGATAGTCAGCAGACCGACCTCTCCCGGCATATCGCGCGCAGCCCAGATGCGCTTGGCCTCGGCCACCATGGCATCGACGGAGGCCATCTGCGCGGGCACACCGGCCTCATCATGAGGCAAGCCGGTATGCGCCGCCTCGATCACCTCATGCCGATCATGCAACGGTTTGAGCAGGGTTCCGGAGACTGGGAAGTAGTACATCGACGCGAAGATCACCAACCCGGTGAAGGCAAAAAAGAAGTGGAACGGCAACGCCACCACGCCAGTCATGTTATGCAGGTCCAGCGCGCTGCGCTGGGTCCGCTTGCGGGGACGGAAGGTGAAGAACTCCTTGAAGATCTTACGGTGCATGATCACACCGGTTACCAGCGCGACCAGCATCACGAGCGCGGCCAGCCCCACCACGAAGATGCCCAGATTTTTCCAGTTTAGTTGCAGGCTGTAGTGCATTGGATAGAACCAGCTGCTCCCGAGCTTCAGCTGGTCATCGGGGAGCATCTCACCGCTGCGGGGGTCGATGGTCGCCCAGCCATGCACGTGCAGATGATCATCCGCGGGGTCCTTTGGCTGGTTGGGGATACCAAACTCGCCACCAATGCTCAGCACCGGATCTCGGTGGGTGGTGTAGGCATAGAGCGAGACCATGGGCATGGTCTCCGGCGCCGGCAGGTCGCCGATTACCCGCCCTTTGGTTGCCGCCATATCCACCGGGTGCGGTCTGAGATCGGCAAATACCTGTTTCAGCAGGTTGTCGTAGGACGGCATGGGCTGCGGCTCGAAGCGCGTATCGGGGATCGCCCAACGATCGATCTCGCGGTCGAATACCGACAGTGCACCGAAAAAGAAGACGACCATCAGCACGAAGCCCAGCACCAAACCGAACCAGGTGTGTACCCAGGCCATGGATTGGCGAAAATTGTTCAGCATGGCTCTGCTCCTATCCGATGATCATGCGCTGCAGCTGCCAGGCAGCAGCCAGCATCAGGACGCTGCCCAGCGCCAGTACCAGCCAGACCCGCCACAGACTGGCTGCGGCAAAGCTCCAGAGAAACAGCGCGAGGTACAGTATGAAGGCCAGCATCATCATCGCCTGCTCGGCGGCATGGTAATCGACCCCTACCCCATTCAGCGCCGCCACGCCCAGGGCCACCACGCCCCAGACGAATGCATAGCAGCCGAAGATCGCGGCCAGGACACGGGATACCAGCGCAACAGGAGACATGACTGACAGGCTCACCAGCTGTAGCTCAGCTTGGCGGTCAGTTCTCGGCCCGGATTGTAGTAATCCGCCGTACCGGAACCCACGACATGCTGTTCATCCAAAAGATTGCTGACGTTGACCGCCAGATCCATGTCCTTGGCAATCTGGTAATTGAAGGCTGCATCAAACAAGGTCGTCGCCTCGCTCTCGCCGGTATCATTGAAGTTGCTGAAGTGGTAGCTACCTACATAACGCGCGCCCAGGCCGACACTGACACTGGTGCCCGGCACACTGTAATAGCTCCATAGCGAAGCCGAGTGCTTGGGCGCGGAGACGAACTCGTTGCCCTCGATTGATACGACGCCCACGCCCCACACGTTCAGTGCCCCGCGAAGTACTTCGGTTTCCATGTAGGAGTAGCCGCCGATCACACTCAGGTTCTCGGTCAGCTCGGCCTTGGCCTCGAGATCCAGACCGCGTACCCGCTGCTCGCCAACGGTCTGCTGCTCAATGGCACCATTGGGCTGCACGACGGCGGTGGCGACGTCATCCTGGATCAGCTCGTAGATGGCGGCCGAGAACAGCGCATTGATCGCCGCTGGGGAATATTTCACACCCAGCTCATACTGGCTGCCCCGCTCTGGCGTGACGCCGACCTCGGGTGGTGAAACGGACTCCACCATGCTGACATAGGCCGATACCTCGTCATTGACGATATAGGTCAGCGCGCTCCGGAAAGAGTTTTCCGAGAAGCGGTCCGAGGACCGGGTCCCGGAGAGGTGGTCGGTTTCGGAAACGTCCATGGAATCATGGCGCATGCCGAGTGTGAGAATGACACGCTCGTAGAACGACAGGTTTTGCTGCAGGAACAGGGACTTGATGGTGCTGTCCTGGTCCTTGTCCTGGTACACGATGGCGGGCGAAACGCCTCGGTACACCGGACGGGTCACGTCTATGGGATCGGCAGAGCCATAGACCGACACATTTTCGGAATGCGCATCGAGGTATTCCACGCCGACGATGGTGCTGCTATCGATATTCTCGAAGCGAGCATCGTACTGCAGCATCAGATTGCCGTTTAACTGCTCGGCTTCACCATCAGAACCCAGGTAGCCACGATCGACCAACGGGCCGGTGCGCCCAGCCACGTCATTGATATAGACATAGCCGTACCCATCGCTCAGGTCGCTGTGACGCAGATTGCTGCGCAGCGTAAAACCGTTGTCGAAGTCATGCTTGAAGCTGGCGCTGATATTGGTCCGCTCGACATCGTGGAAGTTGTAACTCGGCTCACCGAAGAAGGCGTCGCGATCATATTCCCGGTCTTTTGGGTAACCGCCACTGTTGGGCGTATTGTCCTGGCGCAGGTGATCCACTATTAGCGTGGCCGAGGTGAACGCGGTCGGTTCCCAGGTCAGGCCGCCCATGACGAACCCGTTGTCATCCTGGGAGTGATCGTACTCACGCTCGCTGTCCTGCAACTTGCCAGTGAGCCGGAAGGCCAGCGTGTCACTGCCATTTACCGCATCGCCCATATCCACGCCCGCTTCCTTATGGTCGAACGAGCCGTAAGTGACGTATCCCTGACGAATGCGTTCGAAACGCGGTTGCTTACTGACAAAGTTGACCGAGCCGCCTGGGTCTGCCGGACCAAACAGGGTGGAGTTGGCGCCACGCAGCACTTCGATGCGCTCATAGGCAAAGGGCTCCTCGCGTACGCCGCGCATCGAACCCAGGGTCAGGCCGTCCCGGTAGGTGGTGGCCTGGAAACCGCGAATCTGGAAGTAGTCGTTGCGATCGTCGGTACCGTAATAATCGGTGATCACCCCAGGCGTGTACTGCAGGACCTCCTCGGTCGTGCTGGCGCTGCGCTGCTCTATTTCCTTCTGGGTAATGACCGAAACCGAGGCCGGGGTATCGAGCAGACTGGTTGCGACCTTGCCACCGACCCATAGCTCCTTGGCAACCACCGAATTGGCGTCATCGTCAGCCGCGCCCTTGGCGTTGACGATGATGGGCGCGAGACGAAATGGCTCGTCACTCGCGGCGCTCTCCTGTGCCAGGCTGCACGCGGGCAACGCAGCCAGCGGAACGCAAAACAGGAGCGCACCGGTCTTGCATTGCCAGGGCGTGCGGGCGCGAATCAGCCGAGTCTCAGTGTCAGCCATGCTCAATACCTTTCCTTTGGATCAGTCAGAAATGCCGCGCTCTCTGCGGCATGTATGTAAATTCGCAAACGGTGGGGCGAACGGGGGTATCGGTAAAACTTCTCATAACGATAATCGTTATCGCATGAGCATGGCAATTACTTGGATGGTTGCTAGGGCGTAGATCGATGCCCACTGACCTAGGGCGACCGATTGATGTTGCGGACGTGGCGGTGCAAACCGCTCACGGCGGAAAGCGCGCGCACACTGCCTGCCAAAGGAATAACGCCTTAAAGCCAAGGCGCTTAGGAGTTTGTTGCGAGGCCGCTACGTGCAGGCGCGGGCTCCACCGAGCCCACTATCTCGCGGTCGTCAGCGTGCCGCTGCAAGGCACCTGTTCGGCATTCCCGGCGGTATGGCTTAAGATGGCCGGTTGCCGAAAGAACCGTCATGGCTCTAGCCATGAAGGGCTTTCATTCTTTACAGACACGTGTGGTGAAGATGAAAAAGCCTTTCGTTTCCCTGTGCCCTGAGATCACTCGGGCGCACGCGCTGATGCTGATGAACTGGTTGGGTGATGAGCGTGTTACCTGCTACCTGAGCGATTCGCGTCATACCTCCCGCTTCATCGAGCAAGCCATCGATCGTACTCAGCTCCCGATCCTGACCCATCTGTTCAACCGGGGCGGCCGATTCTTCATGGCGTATGACCGGCATGACGCTCCGGTAGGTTTCGTCCGCCTCATCAAGACCGGCACAGATTGCGAAATGGTCCTGGTCATCGGAGACAGCGACAAATGGGGCCGGAACCTTGGTGCCAGTACGATTCGCGAAGGCATGAAACTGGCTTTTCTCGATATGCGCGCCGAAAAGCTCATTGCCAAGATCCACCCGGACAATGTGCGCTCGGTAAGAGCCTTTGTGCGCAGCGGCTTTCTACTTGAGAGCGAAACGCCTGCATTGAAATGTTTTTCCATGTCTCTGGGGCGCTATCTTCAGTTATTACGCGAAGGTGACGTTGGCGACTCCACCAGGATCTACATCACTGAAATCGACAAAGCCAGGCTCGAGGGTCTGATTGCGATTGAGCAAGGCCCGGTCGTTGTTGAAATCGAACACGAGCTAGAGCGGGCCATTGTCGTCAAGCCGCAGCAGGTGGCGTGTGATGTTGTCACGATGAACTCGAAGGCTCTGCTGCGGCTGGACGAAGAAGAGATCGAAGTGGCCTTGGTCTACCCGGAAGACGAAGACATCAGCGCCGGAAAGCACTCCGTATGCTCCGACATCGGCGCTGCCATCCTGGGCTATCGGGAGGGAGACGTCATCGACTGGCGAATTTCCGATCGGGCCTGCCGGATTGCAATCAGGAAAGTGCTTTACCAGCCAGAGGCGGTGGGCCATTTCCACCTTTGATTACGCTTTTAGCCCGTTGACGGTCCGCGCCAGGTTGACGCGGACTGCCGGCTGGCTAGAACGCATTGAATGCGCGAAGTAGCATCAGGAGACCGAAAGCCTTGCGGGTTTACTCACGCATCCACCATGCGCTCCAGCAATAGGTGCAGCGCCAACTGGTACTGCCGCCGCCAGTCCTCAATCCGATCACTGTCGCCGCGGGCCGAAACGAACGCTAGGGCACTACCGTGCAGATGATCGATGAGGATGTCACGCCAGAGCAGCGATCTTTCGGAGACCTGCTCGAGGCACGCGGTGAGCCTGTCGGTGATCCGCCTCGTCATACCAGTAAACGAATGAGGAAGCGCAAAAATCGCAAGCGTCAGCTGCGGATACTGGCATACGGCATCGTGATAACGGGTCAGGAGCACGGCGATAGTCTTGACCGCGTCCTCTTCCGCCGGCAGGCCATCCAACACCTTGGCATAGACGTGGTCCGAAAGCGCACGAATGAGTCCTGCCCGATCCTCGATGTGGCGATAGAGCGCCATTGGGCTGATCCCGAGCCGGGCGGCAAGCGAGCGCATTGTCAGTCCTTGCTCCCCGCTCTCCTGCAGGAGCTGCAGCGCCGCATGGATGATGTCGACCCGAGAGAGACCCCTCCCTTTGGCCGGGCGACCGCGTGGAAGGGTCACCTGGCTACCCTGTAGCGAGCCTGTACCAGCCCGGAGGGGAAGCTGCGGCTGTTCACCAACTCAAGGTCGATGTCGGCCTCTGTTTCTCCGAACAGCCGAATGCCCTCGCCGAGCAAAACCGGGACAATGGTGATAACGAGATCCGCGATTAACCCCTCGCGCAGGAACGACTGTATGACCTGCCCGCCGTCGAGGTAGACGTGACGTACGCCTTGCGTGGCTAGGTCGACCATAAGCTGCGCGGGTCGCTGGCAGGTAAAGCTGACCTTGCCTGTTAGCGCGCTCGGCACGGGGGTTCCCGCGAGCTGCGTAGACAGCACCAAGACAGGACGATCATAGGGCCAAGGCCCAAACTCCAGTGCTTTCTCGTAGCTTTTGCGCCCCATCAGGATCAAATCAATACCGGCGATGAATTCCTGGTACCCGTGATCCTCGCCCGGATCGTCGCGTTCCAGCAGCCACTGTACATCTCCGTCAGGTCTTGCGATGAAGCCGTCCAGAGTAGTTGCGATGAATACATGTCCCGTGACCACTCGCGTTCTCCACACACATATATATACGCTGTATATTTATATCGCGAAGGCGCGACGACATGCAATGGAAAGGAACTCGAGACGCTCGGCGTCGAGACACATTGGACGATGAGCGCCCTCGCCCACGAGTTCAGCGAAACGCTACGCATCGAGCAGCAGATCCGGGACAAGCCGGCGATCACAGCGGACTGGACGCGTCACCAAATCGAGGCGGAAGAAGTGCTGGAAGTGGTCGAGGAAGAGGAAGTGCTGAGTTAGAAGTGGCAGAACAAACAACTGGGGACTGCCCTACCCTCACCCGCTCAACATAATCATGAAACGAGCCCTACAAAAGCAGACCCACCGACCATGAAGATGCGGTCGGGTTGGTCGGCTTTGCCGGGGGGCGACTTCCAGATTGGGCGTCACCCGGCTGGGCCGGGGTCCCGCTGGCGTGCTGCGCATCGAGACGGACGGGGCCGTCTCGACTCTACGGCGCTCATCGCTGACGCGGGGGCGGTGGGGATGGCGGGTTCGGCCTATAGCCGCATTCTTGACCGACTCCGGCCGACCCGATGCAGCCCTCTATGAAACCGTTTCTGGCAGAAAGCTAAAGTCATACGAAGCGACTTATCCGCCACCGCCTTCCTTCCCGGGTTGGAGCTCACCTGCACGCCCTAAAATTATTGACCTGGGGCAGCAATAATTAGCTCAGAAGGGCGCGATCTATTTAATACAGAATTGACGCGCCCCAATGCACAATGACTTATTTAGCAAGCCAGAGGCAACATGGATTTACTAGATGAAATTGACGCTATAGATATTTCCTCGCCTGACGCAAAGAAGCTCCTTCTTAAAACAGTCAAGAGTAAAGATCCTGAGGCAAGACTACGATCAATAGAAAAGATCAGCCTTCTTCGTAGCGATGTGGAAATGCTATACACCCTACAGGAGCACTTGCGCGATACTGATGAATTAGTGCAGACTTGCATGTATTGAGGCAATTGAAGACCATTTAGATACCAGCAGCATTTCAAAAATAAAGGTATGCCTAGATGACAGAGACTGGATGGTCCGTGGGCAGGCCGCTATAGCGCTCTCAAAGCTAGGAGCTACGGATGCTTACGAAATAGCAGAGATGAGATTTAAAAGCTGCCATGACCCCGAAGAAAAGACGCGGTACTGCTTTGCGCTCTTCTTGATAGACAAAAAACATCTAAATGAAATTAAAGAGCTATACAGAGGCTCAGGCTACAGAGTGCGCTGCGCTATAGCCAATAATTTAGTGGATGCGATTTATTTCAAATGGAGCGCCGACGAGAGCTTGATTTTAGAAGCTCTAGAGTTTTTGAAAGATAGTCTCTCAAACGAAACCCAAGCATCCGTAGTCTCCAGCCTGGAATATGCAGTCGGCGCGATCAGCGACCTCAGAAATATGTCCGAACAATAATTTGACTCCATCCCACTAAATCTATAGGCAAAGATCTAGGCTCGTGCTGGGCTTGCCACATAAATTCAAAACGTATCAAAGTGCCCAGCAGGCTGTTCAGCCTTTTTCGGCGCAAAGTGTCAGGTTGTACCGGCACGGCGTTCAAGTTGGTGCAGCGCCTACACGCCGCTGCAGGAACTTGAAACTCTCAACAATATGGCAGCACAGGAGCAGCTTGGTAATGTACTTTAGAGGATTCAATAATCGAAAGCCCAAAGCCACCTGGATCGCAATCATAATAATCATATTGGCTTCTATATTTTTTTATATGCTAACGCATGACCCTGTCCTCTAACCCCATAAATACTACGGGCGGAGAGTATTAATGACCCAAACCTGACATATGAATAACAACAGCCACGTCGGCCGTGTTAAATCGCACATTGCAAAGGTTTAATAGCATACACGCGCGCGCAGATAAGGTGCTAAACAAACACAACCGGGTCCAGGCTTTTTACTACGTTAAGTGGTGGCAGCGTATTGTCGTGCTTCTGAAAATAGGCGTCTATCGCCAACGCTTCATACCAAAACAAACGCCCAGTTAGCATGTGGTCCAGCTCGGGCTGAATCGGAAAGAACGCAATCTGCATTTGAGCAGTTTCTCCTTGCGGCCAGCGACAGGCTGCCGAATGGCCGGCATAACGGTCATCCCAAAAGATTCCTGCCGATGAGGCAAACTGAGCCATGCGTGCTTTGAAATTTTTCGTTTGCCCGACGTATTGCAAATTCGCTTCATCTGGAGCGGGAATCGTGGATATGGGTGCCCAAGCTATACAATAGATACCCGCCGCGTTTTTAATGCTGGCTAAGCTCGAGTTGATCGTATGTGACCGTCGTCCTCTGCCGGGCCAGAAGCACTCTGAGATTTCTACCCAAGGGAACCAGCGGTTATCGTGTGGGGCGAGGTCAAATAACTCTGAAGGCATGATCTTTCCAGTGAGTACCAGGTGCGGGTCAGGGCGACCCACGTTCATTTTCTTCGCCAGGCCGTAAGCAGCGGCACCACCAACTCCCACTGCTCGCACTTGTGCCAGGCCCGATATTGCTCATCACACCGATCGGTGTGGCGTACGAGAATCGCCGCCACTTCGCAGTGCTCGACATTGAGGCCGAGCTCGAAGGACTTGGCGGTGCGTCCGACAATACGATCGTGGGCGTCTAAGATAAGGTAGCGGTCGTCCTGTGGCTGGATTGTGAGGGGATCGCCCGGCTCGAGGCCTGCTAGTGCTTTGTGGACCGCTGAGCTCGGTGGCTGACGTCCAGCAAAATCCAGGTCGATGTCCTTGAGCGAGAGCTGCAGGTAGCGCTTCTCGAGTTCCGGCATGAACTCGCCGGCAATGGCCCGCCCCATCACCTCGTCGGTCAGGTTGCGTGCGAACGGATTGCCGCCCGGAAACTCACACAGCGTCAGCGTTTGCTCGGCGCGGGTCATGCCCACGTAGTAGAGTCGGCGCTCGTCGCTCAAGGTGTCGGGCTGCGAGGACCATCCACCGTCCAGCACTACCACGTGCCGAAACTCCAGCCCCTTGGCCGAGTGCACCGTGCCCAG